>ERZ778023.1214-NODE-1214-length-43459-cov-75.426504_pt1 | contig 43459 bp, 60 predicted proteins | sample MGYA00375753_ERZ778023 | MGnify/ENA primary metagenome ERZ778023 (study PRJEB29350, sample SAMN05389822) | bioreactor metagenome | isolation source: Ammonium sulfate bioreactor | place: South Africa: University of Cape Town | collected 2014-04-04 ... | reverse complement strand
CAATCAATCAATCAATCAATCAATCAATCAATCAATCAATCAATCAATCATTCAACTGATCGAACTTTGACAATGGCTCTCGTTGCACGAAGTACACTGGTGTTATACATACTGTTGGCCGCGAACCTCACCATGTTCGTGGCGCTCTCGATCGTGTTCACTCGATTGGCACCTCATGAAGATCTCGATACGACAACAACAACCGGCACCAGTGCTGGTGGCACCTCGGTTCGTGTGGGTACTCGAGGAGCACACTCTGTGGCATCGGCAACAGCAGCCCTCGATGCAGCCAAGCGCAAGGTGACTCGACGCACGGCCACGATCGTGTACTCGGTGACGGCGTACCACAAGCTCGATCATCTGCAATGGCTTCTCGAGCAGATCTACGAGCCGCAGCACTTTTACGTGCTCAACGTCGATCGCAAGTCGAGCGACGAGTTCTACGAGCAAGTGTGCGAGTTGGCTCGTAGTCTGGGGCCCAACGTCGTGATGAGCGAACGTCGCTACGACATTATCTACTACGGCTGGTCGGCCATGTACGTCGAGCTGCAAGCATGGTTCCAGGCCATTCGGATGGGTCAGGCGCGCGACTACTTTATCAACATGTCGGGTCAAGAGTATCCGATCAAGACGCGCTGCGAGCTGACGTCGTTCTTGACCGAGCACATGGGTCTGAACTTCATCTCGACCATTCCGACCGAGCTACAGCCGTGGCTTCGCGTTCCTGTACGATGTCGTGGTGCAATGCTGCCACTCTACCGTGCCTTGCTAACGAACAAGGGTCGACCGATCGTCTCGGGTTTCGTGGTTTGAGTAGTGGGTGTACGAGACCTGGGGTGAGGTCGGCAGCGAGTCGATCAAGCTCAGTGAGACCAAGCGCAACGTGCCGCACGACACCAAGATCGTGTACGCGTACCGCTACGGCATGTACCACCGCAACTTTGTCGAGCATCTCTACAATGACCCCAAGATGCTCGAGCTACTCGCATGGAGTCACTCGACTCAATCGCCCGACGAGTTCTTCTATGCCACGGCACTCGCGTCCTCGCCCTACAACGCCACGCTGTGGCACAACAACTACAAGTACGCCTCGTGGGGCCACTGCTGCACCAAGTACATCAAGACCGGCGGCCATCCGTGCATCCTCGGTACGTGCGACATGCCGCTCTTTGAGCGCATCGAGCACTTCTTCGTCAACAAGATCGATGCCGCGATCGACCCCGAATTCGTGCCCAAGATGTCGGCCATCCTACACGAGCGCGAACGTATCGAACGCGAGACTGGCAAGTGTCGTCGAGTGCCACTGGTCGAGACTCGAATCTGGAAGCAACCCGATTCTCGAGGCTGGCTGACCGTCGATCGATCTCACGTACCATGAATCAATCAAACAATCAATCCCCATCCCTCTCTCTCTCTCTCGATCTTACAGTCGTTGTTTCATGTGGACGTGCGGTGTGGGTTTGTATTCTAAACTAAACAAGACGAGACGAGACGAGAGAGCTGTCACGTCTGAGGCACCAGAGCTCGCGTGGTGCTCGCGGTGCCTTCGAGGAATGCGCACCACCATACGGCCACGTCACACGAACACTGGCAACCACACAACCACACAACCCTCATCCCACCAATCAACCAATCCAACCCCACCATTCAATGGACCCATTCGACCTCTTCCGACAAGCGCAGGTCGCTACCGAACGACTCCTGCGCGGCAGCATGCTCGGATTCGACGAGGACTACGAGTGCTCGGCCTACCATCTGAACTGGACTCCGTCGGTCGACGTGATCGAGCGCCCCGATCGCTTCGTGATCCAAGCCGAGCTCCCGGGCACCAGGCGCGAGGACATTGAGCTCCAGCTCGCGTCACCGACGATGTTGCACCTGAGCGGCGAGCGCAAGCTGCTGACGCCCCGCGCTCCCGACGAGCGCATGCGCGTGTGCGAGCAGCGATGGGGCCGCTTCTTCCGCTCGGTGCAGCTGCCGCCCACCGCCGACACGGCCTCGATCTCGGCCACGCATGACAATGGCGTGCTGGAGGTCACGGTGCCCAAGAAGGAGGTGCCCGAGCGTCCTGCTGGCGTCCGCATTCCGATCCGTACAACGTGAGCCGAGCCGCGAACGCTACCATCTGTGGATCGGTGTCGCTCGCTGCACGGCACGCTGGCTCCAATAGACACACGCATTCGCATGAGCCGAGACACACGGAGATGGTTGGAGTACGAGCGACTCTCTAGTGTGAGCTCGCAGAAACACGGGTGATGTTGTGAGGGCATAGAGATTCATTGGGATGGGAGGAGAGGGACATGAGCGGGTCGCGCGATCCAGCGGCCGACACGTACGGTGCTGGAGACGACGATAGAGAGTGCGAGCGAGCATGAGCGCGAGAGGGCGCGCGTGTGAGACTGCTACGTAACGTGTACGATCAAGAACAGGAACAAGAAGAATAAGAGCATGGTAACGACGACGATAACGAGGAAGATACGACGAGGTCAACAAATGGACGATGACGACGACGATGATGATGATGACGGCAGCGATGGTCGCGAGGTAGTGGGAGGCACAGCGACCGATGTTGCGCGGTTTAGCGTCCTCCGACAGACTCGTACGGTCGCTCACCTAAGATACAAAGACCATCCAACGACAACGATGAGACAAGCTCGCACGATCGAGCGGCAGCAATCGACAACCACCTTGAACGAACGAATGAACGAGCGAGAGCGAGCCAGAGTGCGGCACATGCTCGCCCGGCTAGTCTCGCTGTTGGATGATGCCACTCGACGATGACGACGATGACGACGAGTAGAACGACGTGCCTTTCTCTTCCTTGTACATGTAGAAGGCGACGAACGATTGCAGTCCCTGCAGGAACGACGACGACGACGGCACGCGGGCGGACGGACCGACGGACGCAGCAATCACGACGTGGTTACGCGGCGTCCATCATCTATCTCACGGGACGCGAGGCCGACGCGAGGTACGTACCAGCACGGCAATCAGCGTGAAGACCACGACGCGCATGAACGACTGGTAGCCGTAGCAGAGGCCGTTCTGGTCCATGGCAGACAAGCCAAAGTAGCTGCGTATCGCATCCGATCGGATCAGCGCATCAGACCAGCAATGCACCATCGCGACTCTCTCCCTCTCTGGGTCGAGCGTACTTGTTGCAGACAGTCGGCGCCGCTCCATCGAAGCTCGTGTACAACGAGCCATAGCCGAGGAAGCTCATGTAGCCCAAGACCGCCAAGAAGTAGAACAACGAGAAGATCGAGTGCTGCGGTCGAGCGAGTGCCGTCAGTATCTCGCTCGCGCCAACGAGTCGTTCACGACGACGGCGTACCAATCGCAAGAAGTCACGCTTGCAGGTGAAGGCCGAGAAGAGACCGAACAGTCCAAAGAACGCCAGCTGGATGCCCATGCCCCATTGGTAGGTCAAGAGCAACAGGACGCCCGAGAGCTTCGCGGCAGCAACGACGACCATAACACGTATCACAACCAATAAGTATCTCGCTCGCGCTCTCTATCGCTACGAGCGTCGAGAGGGATCGAGCGCAGGCTCTCACGAGCACGGTACCACTTGGAAGATACTGCCAGCTGCCAAGAGCAGGCTCAAGCGAGGCTCGATCTTCTCGGGCTCGCGCAGCAGGAAGAAGAGCAGTATCAAGAGACCGCCGATGATCAAGGCGCCGTAGATCGTCACCATGTATCGGTGCATGTTGGTCACCTGCGTGCCGAACGACGACGCGGCATCGAGCAATGTAGGAGAGAGCATCTTGCGCGTGGGTGTTGGCTGTTGGCTGTTGGCTGTTGGGTGGTCTACGCGAGCGAGCGGTGCGTTGGCGGCAGAGGAACGAGGCGACTGCCTCTGCTGCTGCGAACGAGCGAACGACACCAGCGCGAAGAGGCCTCGGAGCTTTCCACACGAGCCAGCCTCCTCTTCTTGAGATCGATGCTGGCTGGCTGGCTGCCTCCTTCCAATCGACATGGCGAGAGAGATGTTTCGGTCTCTGATCCATGCAACGCGAGCCCCTCAATCAACAACCTTGAGCCCAAGATCGAAATGAAGATTCGTGTTTGTATTGATGAGAGAGAGAGAGAGAGAGACAGCAAGAGATGTCACATGCTCGCAAGATGTGTTTGTGCGCTTTCGTGAGTCGATATCAATCGTTCGAGATGGCTCGTGATATCGCGAGATTCGTCATCATCTCCATCGCCAGCACCACCATCGACATCACGAGCATCAAAGATGCGAGAAGATCTCGAACAAGAGCTCGTTCGGAATCATCGACATCGCCGACTCATCGACCAGCGATCGAATCATCGTCATCGTCGAAACTGTGCGCCTCATCCATGATGGAGCATGTCGATGACGATCTGGTCGCCACGTGAACGCCGTGTCGGCAAGCCATTGGTTGGCTCCAATCACATGCACTCGATTCCCTGCCGTGAAGACGATGAGACCTCGATGCTCGTCGAACGCAACTCCATATGGGAACTCGCTGCCACAATCGAACGTTGAGATGTGATGACCTTCGTGAGTGAATGCTTGCAATCGATTGTTGTCGAAGTCGGCGACGATGATTCGGCCTTGGTTGGCGACGCACAAGCCTTGAGGGTGATTGAGCTGGCCTGGCTGATCTCCTTCCTCGCCGAACTCGAGCAAGAACGAGCCATCGATCGACGACAGTACTTGCACTCGTTGATTGTCACGATCAGCGACGATGATTCGATGTCGATCATCATCGATCGCAATATACGATGGACATTGGAGATATCCAGCCTGATTATCTTGCTTGTCGCCGACCGAGAACAAGAACGAGAGATCGATCGACGACAAGAACACCAATCGATGGTTGTTGGTATCGGCGATGATGATGCGACGATGATGCTTGTCGATCGCGATACCTTGAGGACCACGAAACTTAATATCTCGTGAGCTCTTCTGGCCGATGCACGACAAGAACGATTGCTCGCTCAATGACCAAGATTGTACTTTTTTGTTGCCGAAATCAACGATGAGGATGCGATCATGATCGTGATCGATCGCAATGGCCCATGGATACGCGAACCGGCTTGGGTGGTAGCCTCGAGTGCCGAACTTGGACACGAACGAGCCGGCATCATCACCATCACACGAGAATACTTGCACTCGACTGTTATTGCTATCAGCGACGAGCAAGAGACCTCGATGATGGTCGAACGCCAAGCCTCGAGGGAGATCGAACTGGCCATCTGCATGCCCTGGTTGCTTGGTGCCGATCGAGAGCTTGATTCGAGCATCACGATCAAGAGGATAGTCGTCCATCTCTTCCACTTCAATCTCACACTCTCACACAACGACAAAGGGATGTTCCAAGCTCCCAAGAGATGATGATATGAAGCTCCCACGCACACGAGAGACTCCAAGCAAGTAAGCAACAAAGAACAGCAACCACTCACACACACACACTCTCTCTCGCTCACTCACTCACAAGCGCATCGATGGATACCGCCACGGCATTGGCCTTCATTCATGATCCAACCGTCTTCGCCATCAACAAAGTGATCCCGCGATCGATCGATCCGCAACGAACACGAGAACCACGCGTTCTCCTCGATGGCGCGTGGCGGTTCGCGTGCAGTACCGTCGAGAGAGCGCTCGTTCCTCCGTGGTTCGGCAAGCCGCATGGCGAGGAGCCGACCCTCTCGGGATCGATCCACGTACCCGACAACTGGCAGACGCATGGCTATGGCGCTGGCCCTCGCTACACCAACATCAAGCATCCGTTTGCGCCGGCCGATCCGCCCACGATTCCGCTCTCCAGCAACGAAGTCGGTACGTGTGCCTCCACGTCCAGCGACGTGCGCTCACGCGACCCGCTCACATCTCTCGATGAATATGGCTGCCAGGCTTCTATCAGCGAGAGATACAACTCCCGAACGATTGGCTCGACGCGTGCAGCGAGAATCGTGCTCGAGTCGTGCTCTCGTTCGAGGGCGTACGAGCGGCCTTCTTCGTGTGGTTCAATGGCCGTCTCGTTGGCTACTCGCAAGACAGCTGCACCGCAGCCGAGTTCAATGTCACGCCATTCCTCACGGGAGATCGCCAGCAACAACAGATATCGCTGCAGGTGTATCGATGGTGTGATGGCTCGTATCTCGAGGATCAGGATTGTTGGCGTCTGTCAGGTATCTATCGATCGGCCTTGGTGCATCTCGTGCCCGAGTGGAGCATCGTCGATTGCTCGCTCAAGGCCTCGCTCGATCTCGCATGCGAGCACCAAGGACGATTGCACGTATCGGTGCGCATCGGTAACCTCGAGCGCCTCACGGACAGTGAATCGAACAATCCACATCCCGAGCTCTTTGCGTCGCAAGGCTGCGACACCGACAAGCACTCGACGCTGCACGCCAAGCTGCGTGTTCGCGTGGCAGATGGCGACTCGAAGCAGCTCGTCGCCATGGCAGAGAAGGCTCTCGAGCTCACGCACTGCGACAACACGTTCGAGCTCGATGCCATCGTCGTACCAAACGTTCGTGCGTGGAGCTGCGAACAGCCCAATCTCTACGACGTCATCGTCGAGCTTCTCGCGCTCGAGTCAGAGCCTTCTCTACATTGCGTCGAAGAGACCATCGGATTTCGGTATGCTGCGATCGCGAATGATCGATACAACCGCTCTACTCACTAATATACTCTCCTCGGTGGCTAGTACCGTCCAAGTACACGATGGAAGGCTGCTCATCAATGGAGTTCCGACGCTGTTGCGTGGCGTGAATCGCCACGAGTTCGACTGCGTCCGAGGCATCGGCGTCGTCACCGATGCTGACATGATACGCGACATCAAGCTCATGAAGCAGTTCAACTTTAACGCCGTTCGGTGCTCGCACTACCCGAACGCCCGTGCGTGGTACAGCTTGTGCGATCGATTTGGCTTGTACGTGGTCGACGAGGCCAACATCGAGGCACACGCGCACTTGGACACGCTGTGTCAATCGACCGAGTGGCGCGCTGCCTTCTTGGACCGTGTGCGCCGAATGTTCGAGCGAGACAAGAACCACGCCTCGATCGTGATCTGGTCGCTCGGTAACGAGGCCGGGTTCGGCAGCAACTTTGTCGTCCTGTCCGATTGGCTGCGTGCGCGCGATTGCTCGCGACCGATCCACTACGAGCAGGCCAAGCTCGAGCCAGCGGTCGACCTCGTGTCGTTCATGTACTACACCGCTCGGCAAATGATACAAGCTGCCTCCGAAGCGCGTGAGCGCGGTGATCTGCGACCCTTCATGCTCTGCGAGTATGCGCACTCGATGGGCAACTCGACCGGCAATCTGAGGGAGTACTGGGATGCCTTCCGCTCGACGCCCTCGCTGGTTCGTCTCGTGCTCGCGCTCTGCTGATGTCAAGTCGATTTCACTCTCTCGCTCTCTTACACGAACTCGTGGCAAAGATTGGTGGATTCATTTGGGACTGGGTCGATCAAGGCTTGGTTCGTTACGACACCAGCAGCTCCGGACAGCATTACTTTGTTTACGGAGGCGACCACGATGACCCGATCCACGATGGCAACTTCTGCATCAACGGCTTGACACTTCCTGATTCTCATCATCACCTCGTCGACGAGCAGCTCGCTTCGGCTGACCGTATCAAACGTACGCTTCTCACGCACGGCCTGTGCTTCGTGGCACTGACCTCTCACCTGATTTGACCGGTCTATAGCTGCCCTGTACGAATGCAAGAAACACCAACAATCGATCCGCTTCGAACTAGAGTCGGCATCGTTCAACAATCAACAGCTCTCAGTCAGTGTCAGACTTGCGGTCTCGAGCGAGATGCAATTCACACACTTGCACGAGATTGCGGCTCTCTCGTTCGAGCTGCTGGTGAACGGGGTGCCACTCGCCGATTGCCACGTCACTTGCCCTCGAGTCGAGCTTGCGCCGCAGCAGCAGCGCCTTCCAGTCGAGCTTGTCATCGACTACAGCGCTGCATCGAACGCCTCCACACTAGCCTCAGGCGAAGTGTGGCTTGTTGTCCGCGCTCGTACGACTCATGACTTGCCTTGGGTCGGTGCTGGACACGAACTTGCATTCGAACAATTCTGCTTGCGTCAAGCAGGTACGCTGGCCTTCGCGGTGTGAGAGTGGCCCCTTACATTGACAAGCAACTTGTCTCAAGATTGGCAACATACGGCGAGTGCTCCTCTCGCTTCGATACCATGCAGCACTGTTATTACACGTGCCATCGCTGGAGACCTCCAGCTGCAGTTTGACGCCAGCACGGGTCAATTGGCACACCTCCAACTTGCAGGCCAACCGCTCGTTCTTCCGTACGAACCAGATCGTTCGACACTGTTCGAATTGAATCTCTGGCGCTCGTGCACCGATAACGATGACGCCGGAGGCCCCGAGCGCTCTATTGGAAGCCAATGGCGAAGGGCTGGATTGAACTGCTTGCGTTTACTTCGCTCTGAACTGGTGTCAGTCCATGCAAGCGTTTCCAGCTCTGGCGGTAGTGTGGAGCTCCATCAGCCCTCCGATTCGATCTGCATTTGTACCAACGAGTCATGGGGTGGCAGCGAGACCGTGAACGAGTATTCAATCTCGTGCACTCGCCGCATCATCTTGGTACGCTATCTACTACTCGATCGATCGATCGATACCATCCTTCCTACCCATACTCACGGTGTTCTCGGCACACCTTGCAGACTGGAAACCGTGACATCGTTGTACACCTCGACCTGGACGCCAGCAGCTTGAACGGCAAGGTAGACTCGCTCGCACGCGTTGGTGTCAAGTTCGCGGCTCCAAAGGCTCTCGGCCGCATGACTTGGTACGGCAAGGGACCTCACGAAACCTACTGCGACCGGAGCGATGGAGCCCTCGTTGCGGTGCACTCGTGCTCGATCACCGAGCTCTACACGCCGTACATTTACCCTCAAGGTACCGCTGATGTGAGCACGCGCTCACGGCCTCTCTCTCTCTCGGGCTCACTCCTTGCGCTCCAGAGTACGGAAATCGCAGCGAGATTCGCTGGAGTGCGCTGCATCGTGATCTTGCCAAGCAAGACCCAGGCCACGCGCTATTATTCTCGTCCTTGTGTTCGAGCAAGCACTTGAACATGTCGGTTCACGAGTATCCGCAGACGATGCTCGATGGCGCAAAGCATACCATCGATCTACGCGCGAATAACGCGTGCAACTATGTCTACGTCGACTCGCAGATGCAAGGAGTCGGAGGGGTATGTGATACACATGGCTCTCTTGCTCGCTCGCAACAATGGCGCACTTATGCTAACGGTAACCCACGATGGCTGCTCCTCCAGGACGACACTTGGAATGGATTCACGGTCCTTGAGAAGTATCGCATCCAACCCGGCCATCACGTGGTCTCATTTCGCCTCTCGCCACTGTCTATCGGCGTAGAAACGTCGCTTGTGGATCTGGCAGATCGCGCTTGTACATGGGCGTTTGCGTGATGAATTCATCTGTTGTATTGCAACCATATCTGCGCCGACGTGACTCTTGTGCAGACCGGTTGCTACTGACGTGAGCCTCGACAACACCACCGACGCTCGCACTTGCTCTGCCTTAGATATAGTCTCGACGGAGGATCTTCTGACTCACGAACGTGAGCAGATAATCGCTGCCCTTGGCATGCAGTGACTCGATCTCAGCCTTCCTTCCATGCTGTTGCATCAGCAGCAGCTCTCTGCGGTACTGCTCGTTCTCCTTTTGCTGTAGCCAGCCGTAACGTTTGGTCAGGTCGTTGAGTGCTCTCTCGCAACCTCGCCAGCAGCATCCGTACGCAGAAAAACGGCCACGCAAGCATGTTTTCGATGGTACGCAGGTCGCGCGCTGTCATTGGTAGGGTCTCGTCGCTGGCAAGCAACTCGACATCCGATCGAACGAGTCCGATCCAGCGCATCGGCACTGCGTATTGAAAGCTCTCCAATCCCTGATGCTGGAGAGTAAGCACCACACGCGCGACTCGCTGGCTACTCAATCTGCTGCCACGAACCATCGAAGCTGAGCCTTGCATGTACGTGAGCATGACACCGATGCCGTGTGGGTTGTAGTCGAACAACCCCAACACCGGCACGTGGATCTTGCTTGCCAATCGGTGCAGTAGATATCTCGTCGCGAGATCTGGCACGCCGCGACCGGTGAGCACCACGCACGGCAGCTTGACGTGGATCCGGTCTGCAGCGAGCCGATTGAACACCGAGTCCTTCTCGACGACTTGATCAAGTACGCTCCAAATCGGTGAGTACTGGCTCTCGAGCCGCCCACGCCCACACAGGACACTGAACGAACCCAAGATAAACCTCGCGTCGGACTCGATCTCTTCGATGAGAGTAATGTCACCCGGAATCGACCTGCCGTTGCCACTCAGACTGCGACAATCGGTCCAAACGCCCGCTTCCTGATCATTGATCACGTGTCGAGCCGTGTGAGCCATCGATACCGCGTCACTGGATGGCGCTGACGGCACCTTGATGGCGACGTTTCCGATCACCGATCCCTTGCTCGAAGCGATGATATTCAAGCTTATCCGCGAGCACCGCATGATGGCCGCAATCTCTACACGCTCCCGAGAATCAGGAGTCAGCGATCGGCGCAAGCCTTCAAGCAGTCTCCGACTACCGTGCGCACCCGTAACGACCGCAACCACCTTGTCCTGCGACTCAAAGTGGCTCTTCAGGCGGTAGTACAGCTGGCGCGTCGTGGCCTTGCGTCCCGAGAGCAACAACTCATGAATCACATCGAGAAGCATCCAAACTGGTCGGCCAATCGTGAGCGACAAATCGGCCTGCCTGATCTTGGTCGGCAGGCAGGCAGGCAGGCAGCGTACTCTGCACGAAGCACTTGGGGCTGCGAAAGAACGACCGGGTCCTGGTCTGCAAGCCGGTGCGCAGGTGGTTGTTCTCATCTAGAGCAATGTTCGATCGGCCCAACGAGATCTGTCGCTCGCGTGGTTGTATCAGCGCCCGCTCGATCGATCGTCCGACGTGCTATTGGCCTCATCGACGCACCCCTTCCAGACACGCCACCGAGCCGGCCTCGATGCAGTCGAGGAACTGCTGAGTCAGCGCTTCGATCATGGCGACGGCCTGCGACGAGTCCAGCGCACACGCGGCAGAGAACCCTTGCTCTGCAGCGCACGAGGCGCCAGAACCTCGTGGCGTCCCACTGCTCGTCGTCGCGCGAGTAGCGTCATGCGCCGTGGTACAGGTCGAGGTCGCGGTCGGTCGTAGAGAAGCAGTGCTCTGGTGCTCAACGAGCTCATCAGCTATGGAACTTGCCGGTGCGCTATCCAGACAGTCAAGCGGCGAGCAGCTCCAGATATCATCAATGACCTGAGATGAGCTGCTGCTACTGCTTGGCTCCTGAGAGCAGCTTGCAGAGGACGTCGACTGCTGACTGCTACGACTCTGGCACAGTTGCGAGTATTTGACGAACAAGCTCATTGCAGTGGCGGTGGCGGCGGCAGTGACCTTGGCCCTCGTCACGATACTGCACCGATCTGGTTGGAGATATTCTGCAAGCCCTGTTGTGGTGAGTGAGAGTGAGTGAGAGTGAGAGAGAGAGAGAGAGAGAGAGAGAGAGAGAGAGAGGACTCGAGATATTTTCATCCAGCCCACAAGCGCGAGATATTATTCCGGAGGGCCCTTGGTCTCTTCTCTCGTCGCTATCGCTTGATTCTCCACGATTGGTACTCGGAGACTTCTCGATCGACCTCCGGAACCATGGCAGAGTGTCCAGAGGGCTGAACCATTCATTGCAAGATGAGGACTCACCTGGTGGTTCATTTCGCAGAGTATCTGCCATCGATGAATACCGCACTCAGCCTCGATCGCATCTCAAGATAGGCACAGCCCGCTACTCCTGCAATGAATTGGAACTCGGATGTCAACAGCTAAGAGCTAACAACCAGGAGGCAATGAGTGCCGTGCCAGCACAGCTGACCTTGTCAGCTCACCGGCGATCGGCCGGCAGCCTCCGTGGCACCTGGGAATTGTGGTACCCGGCCTCACGAACACGCGTCTGGGGACTGGCGTCTGAACCAGGCCTGTCTGCGCTACTTGCACGATCGACGAACGCATAGTAGCGTAGCCAGAAGCTCCCTGGGCCGAGCGACAGCGCTAGTGAGCGACCAACACGCAACCACCACGGCCGCAGCCACAGGCATGTGAGCGAGAGCGAGAGCGGCAACAGCGTTGTTGTCTCGCTCCCTCGCCTGCCACGCGACACTCGCTGCTCGAGACCGTCTCGTCTGATCGCCGCATCGTGGCCACACGGTAGTCGGGTCCCACACCCACCCACCTCATACACACACACAAATGTTGTTCAGCATCTTTGTGTTTGTGTTGGGCTTCATCGCCGGCGGTGTCAGCGCCTGGGTCGTGCTCAAGCGCGAGGAGGCCGCGTCGACCATCTCGTCGATCCCGACCCCATGGCCCGCCAAGAGCTCGTTCGACGAGGTGTATCGCTGGCACCAGAACACCAAGACCACCCTCAAGCGTCTCCAAGACAAGATCTCCAAGCAGGAGACGCAGCTGCAGCAGCTCACGCTCTCGAACAACGAGCTCTCCGAGCGCATGGCGAACCTGCAGGCCGCCTTCGCTGCGCCGCCGCCGAGCTACCATCAGCCGCGCCTCGTGCCGCTGTCCGACGTCCGCACCGACCAGAGCCTCCTCTCGATGGGTACCTATCGCAAGCGCCTCGAGTCCCCTCGGCACACCCACCCACCAACCAACACGCGCGCGCGCGCTGACGCTGCTCGATCCGCAGACCAATCACCCGATCTCTCGTCGTTCGATGGCGCCGACGAGCAGCTGCTGCGCCCGGCCAAGGTCGCGACACCCGGCGCCGCACGTCGACGCTCGGCCTCCACGGGCCCCGAGGCTCCGTTACAACACGCCTCGACCTTCATGCCGTCGCATATTCGCAGTCCCAGCGATCCGACCGATCCCTTGATCATCGTCTCGGACGATGATCCGGCCAAGGTGCTCGCCGACTCCTCGGCGCGGCCGCCCACCATCAAGGTCTCGCTCTCGCTCGCGCTCCCTCCTTCGAGATCGTTACTCGCTCGATTCTTCGAGCCATGGCTCCCCCTCACGAACCTACGTCTCACAACCTTCATCTCTCTCTAGGGCTGGCTCCAAATCAAGCGAGTCAAGTTGTGGCACAACTACTTCTTTGCGCTGCGCGATAGCTGGCTCTCGTGCTACCGCAACGAGAACGTACGTCGTCGCGCATCCGACGTCGTTAACCGCCAACCATCGATCGATGGATCCCACTCACCTCGCTCGCCCACTCTTCTCACCCGTGAATGGCCACGTGTAGATGGAGGAGTGCCTCGGTCACATCAACGTTCGTGGCTGCTGCATTCGACCGCGCATCGAGAAGACTGAGTTCGAGGTCTACCATCCAAAGAAGGTACCACTCGCTGCTCGCTCCCACGTCGACGCTCATGATGATCGACGAGGAGGAGGAGGACGACGACGACGACGACCATGATGATGATGTTCGGCATTCGAACGCTCGCAATCGGATTGCTGACTCGGTGCCTCGTGTCAACCATAGCAACCGATCTTCAAGCAGACGCCCAACACCTGGTCGATTGGACCATTTGGCTATGTACGTTGTTGCAACAACCTCAACAAAGAGAGAGAGGGTGCCGGCGAGAGTAGCGAGTGTGATCGAGAGGCTGCCTCGTGTCGTTCATTCGATGCTCGTCAGAACGATCGAGTTAACCGATTGCTGCACGTGACAGGGAATGCAACTGATGAGCGAAGGCAGCTACACCGGTAAGCTGCGAGCCCCCAACCTCGACATGACCCGCCAATGGATGACGGCCATCTCTCACGCCGTGCGTTACTGCCGATGCCTCTGGCGCCATACGATGACGATGGTCGCGAAACTAATCCGCTCGGTGCTGCCTGATTGTGTCATGCAGTGCCAGATGCTCGAGGTCGCCACTGCGCCTCGTGACATTGCATCGACTGCGCGCAAGCAACCGTCCGAAGGCGCCGAGCGTGTTCGCTTCGAGAGCTTCAGCGACATGCCCGATGCCACGCCGACGCCGAGCTTGTCCTCGAGCCAGGGCCCAACGAGTAACTCGATCATGTCGCAGTCGACTCCCGCCCTGCTGGGATACACGGCCACCTCGAGCTCGTCTGCTGCTGCTGGAGGAGCCACTCCTGCTCCATCGACATCGGCTGCTGCCGCGGCGTCGAGCTCGACGCCTCCATCGCCTACAACCTCGAGCGAAGGCTCGTTGGTCGAAGTCGAACCTGCCTATCAATGGCAGCGTACCCAAGAGGAGAAGGTGCGCATCGAGTGGAAGGGAAGAGAAGGCACTGGAATACGAGGTCTCAGCCATCAAGCTCACGAGAGTCGAGTGTATTCTAGGAGGCACTCGAGAACATCATTTACGAGCTCCAGGAGACCGACGAGTACGACAGTGAAGTGCTCGACGAATGCACGTTGCTTCGCTTCTTGCGTGCACGCAATATGGACATTGAACGAGCGGCGCTCATGCTGCGTGACTTCCTCGTACGTTGTCCTCGAGCGCCGTTGGTCAGCCGAGTCGCTAACGACTCCATCATCTGTGGTTGGTAGAAATGGCGCAACACCTTCAAGCCGCACCTCATTGTGATGGACGATGTCAAGGATGCCGTCCTGACCCACATGGTACATCTGCATGGCTTCGACAAGAAAGGTACGTCCGCGTCGCTCGCATACGAGTGATCACCTCACTGCTGCCAGCACTCCAGCACTTACGCACATGTATTGCTCGCCCACAGGTCACCCGGCGATCATCATCCATGCACAACGCCATGATGCAGTCAACCGTGACGTGGATGTCATGGTGCGCTTTATCGTCTTCATCGCGCAGACCGCGGTGCAAGTGTACGTATACCTACAGCGCTGCCACGACTTACGCCCGCCACCCGTCCTGTTGCTCACCTTCGCTTTCGCGTGACAGAATGCGGCCACCGATCGAAAAGTTCGCCATCATCTTCGACTACACCGGCTTCAGCTCCAAGAAGAACGGCGACTGGCCAGTGTCCAAGGAGGCCATCCATATTCTGCAGAACTACTTCCCCGAGCGGTATGCTTCACGCACGCAGAAGGTGTGTTGGTACCAGTCACTAATTCGAGTGATCGATGTTAGATTGGGATACGTGTTCTTGGTCAATTATCCGATGATGTTGTCGGCCTTGTGGCGCATGATCAAGCCGCTGCTCGACCCCAAGACAGCAGCCAAGGTGTGTAACCATGCGCCACCATTCTCGTGCCCTCCTCGTGGTTTCTAAGAGCTGTTACGTTCGTGCGTGCGTGCGTGCGTGCGTGCGTGCGTGCGTGCGTGTGAATAGATTCAATTCGTGGACTTGCCGGTACTGAAAGAGTACTTTGATGAAGCCAACTTGCTCCCGCAGCATGGTGGCACTTCAACCTACCAACCTTCGGGCCTGTCGATCGGTCTCGAGACATGTACTCGCCGCTAGGAACCACAGCAGCCATCATCATCGTCAACATATCTCCAACCATTACTTCCATAGCCTTCTTCCTTCCTCCATACGCCAATGTGGCTCGTACAGCTCGCTCAATCGTCCATCTCTCTCTCTCTCTCTCCTCGTTCTCCTGATACCACCACACTGTAACCGAATTGCTTGTACAAAGCCATCCGAGCGCTCGCCACAGGCTTCTTCTACATTCACCATCTAACTACCGCCGAGAGCACTGATCCAGCGCTCGACGCCCATGACCATTGGCCGCCTTGCCTCGTCTCCAAGATTCCTCAATAAACGACCGATTGGCATGGTCCATGGAATGCGTATGGCCAGCCCTTGCTGACGATGAGCAAGAGGCCACGTGAAAATTGTTCCAGCAAGATAGATAGTGGTCGAAATACAATACACAAATATGCTCTCATTTTTGCGCAGACGCCAATTAACCGGCGCTACGCTTACGTTTGCGTGTTGGCACCAGCCATCGAGGCTGCGGGCGTGGCGTCACCGTCATGGTCTTCGATTCGTCGACGCCGGCGGTTGGTAGCTTGACGACGTAGCGAGTAGCGCGTCTCGTTCTCGGCCCCGCCAGATACGCCGCGTACACCGAGGTACACCAACGGCGACCAGCAGCTTCGCTCCTTCCTCGCACGATACGCGCCCTTGAGCGGTATCCTGAGCTTGAAAGGGCTCGGCGTTGTTTCTGCCGCCAGCTGTAAGCACTCGTGTAATTCGGGCGTGCAAGCGCGTGCGTAAGACGTACTTTTACGATTGGCAAACGCATGGAAGAGCACCAGCTGCTCGCGAATCGAGTGCGCGATGGCGACTTGAAACTCGCGAGACAGACCCAAATCGGCGACCAACGAGCCTGCGAACCACTCGGGGCTGTTGTAGACCTCCGAGAAGTGCCCAGCGCCGCAAGGATACACGCCGCCAGTACCCGACTCGCAGGCGAGATCCCACTCGAACTGGTCTCGCAGCGTGACGTGGTTCAGCGTCAAGTGCAGCTGGAGTGCAACGCGCAGCTCAGCGTTCGGCTGCTCGGTAGGAAGCGGCGGGTCTCCCCACATGCCGCCTTCGAGTACTGGCAGCGGCGGGGCATCGGGATGCAACAAGTTCACGGGTTCCACGGGCTCGGTGCTCTGCTTGGTAGCGTGCTCGGGCAGTGGCAGCGGGATCGTGACCTTGCGCTTCTCCTCCTCATCGCAGATGCGAATCAACTCGTTGAGCGTGATGGCTTCGCCGACACTCGGCGTCGTGTCATCGTACTGCCAGTTGGGAGCCGTATCGGTGGCGGGGATCAAGGCCTCCTCGTGCGCCTTGAGCTGCATCATGATGCTCTGTGTCACGGCCGCCACTGCGGTCTCCGGCAGGTCGAGGTCCTCCACCAGCCCACGAGCAAACTGCTCGGGGGTCATTTCTTCCTCTGCACACGGGCACGGAGCCAGCAGCAAGAGCGCATGGCACAAGTCTAAGTACTCGATTCACGAGGAGGCGAGCACCGACGCGAGGCGTACCACGTAGGTTCCAGCAGAATGAGTCTTGGATTCGCATGCCATCGACGTCGAGGTTGAGCGAGATCGGCACCAGCACCTCGTTGCATCGCTCCTGCCACATCCAGCGCCATCGCTCTTCGATCTCCTTCTTTCGCATCGCATCTCGATCCGACTCGCCGTCGGTTTGTTGTGCACCACCGGACGTCAAACTTGCGCCAGTAGCGAGTGTCGAACTCGAACTCGAAGAGGAGGATGAGGCTGCAGCAGAGGTCGAGGAAGCATCGCCGCTGTTGTTGTTGTTGAAGGTATTGATGAGCGCCGGTCCCGACTCGTCGAGCTTGAGCACGATAGCAAGTAGATCATTGGGCGTCATGTGTTTCGGTATCGTCACAGTCGGTGGCGGTGGTACAGCTGCGGCAGAGGTAGAGGATGTCGATGCCGATGTCGATGCGCTCGACGCAGCTGCGTCTTGGTTGGAGGGTGTTGGTGTCGCAGCAGCGGTCGACGACGAACCCGCAGCTGGGAAGACGGCCGTCGTGGCGGTTGGTAGCTCGGCGGTAGATTGTGACATGGTGGCAGTGGTTGTGGTCGTGGTGGATGTAGAGGAGCCATCATCGATGTCGACCTCGTCCGCCGCTGACTCGTCGATCATCATATCAGGCTCTTGATGAGCCGCATCCTCTTCTTCCATCTCGATACCTGAGAAGAAAGAACGTTAGAAATAGGAGATACCGAGTGATTCGGTAGAGTATATCCGATGAGATACCTGGCAACTACTTGTAGTCCTTGATATCGATTGATCGATCGATCGATCGAGAGATGGCGAAGCAGCGAAGCAACGAAACAAATAAACGAAACCTCAACATGATTTCCCTACTAGAGTAGGATTTTTCTCTCAGGAAGGCAGCCGCCTGTTTTCTCTATTGTTTGTTCTCCCTCCTCTCGCCGCATCATCGCTCACGATCTCGATCTCGAACTCTAACTCTATCATGCGGCCCTTGACCGAGGACGAGACCAAGACCTTCTTCAAGAAGCTTGCGAAATAGTATGTCATCCATATCTCAAACTCCCCTTCTCGAATACTCGTTTTTGCGCTCACCAACAAGCGATTGACTATCGATCTCAACAACAGCATCGGACGCAATATCAAGTTGCTACTCGAACGACCCGATGATCCACACTGCTTCCGTCTTCACAAAGAACGAGTGTTCTATGTCAGCGAACGAATCATGAAGCTCGCCACCAACGTGGGCAAGAAGGAGTTGCTCTCGTTGGGCGTGTGCTTCGGTAAGTTCACCAAGACCAAGAAGTTCACGTTGCACATGACGTGCCTCGACTACCTCGCTCAGTATGCTACCGTACGTGCCGCGCACACGCACGCACGCACACACACGAGACCACAAACGACCACCTGTCTAGACTGACGCGTCTGATTTGTGGCCTTCGATAGTACAAAGTATGGATCAAGCCATCGCAGGAGATGTCGTTCCTCTACGGCAACAACGTGCTCAAGAGCGGTCTCGCGCGCATCACTGAAGCAACGCCGCAGTACCAAGGCGTCGTGGTCTACAACTCCCACGATATCCCTCTCGGTACGATTGACCTTGCCTCTCTCGCTCTCTGCCTCGCGTAGCACGTACTTGCATTCAAACGATCGACGCTGACCCAATGATGCACCAAGGCTTCGGCGTCACGGCACGATCGACCGACGAGTGCCGTTCGCTCGATCCCACTGCCGTGGTCGTGTTCCACCAAGCCGATATCGGCGAGTACCTGCGCAACGAGTCGACTCTCACGTAATCGCTCCCAATCGCCCGTGCGTTTGCGTATGGTTATTGTTTATCGATCTTGTCAGCGGCTCGTTCTATACTCCCTCCCTCCCCCTTTATTTCCTCGCACTACCACAGCTGCGGCATGAAGGGCTCAATGAAGAGAACAACAACAGTTTTGACGACGACCATCCGCGCAGGCGTTCTCTCCTTGGCACACGGCATTCGTTTATCAACTTGCGCATATTTTATCATCCTCCTTCTTGGATAGAATATTTAGATAGATAGAAAGCATTCGCGATGGTACAATGATACAAAACTGATATCAGACGATTTACGAGAGAGCGACAGCGCAAGCAACCACATCAAAACGAGAGCGAGAGATCGGTCTCACATGTGCTCCAAAATGTACATGCTGGAGTCGCCTGGCTCCTGTTGTTGTTGTTGTGGATGTTGTTGGTATTGGTGGTACTGCTGTTGCTGGTACTGTTGCTGTTGCTGTTGTTGGTATTGCTGCTGTTGCTGCAGTGTGGGTAGATAGGGCTGTTGCTGCTCGTACGCTTGGCCATACTCGAGAGGATACTCTGGCTGGTCTTGGAGCTGTTGTTGTTGTTGCTGCTGCTGTTGTTGCTGCTGCTGCTGCTGTTGTTGTTGTAGCTGGTACATCTGGAGCAGTTGCTGTTGATGAGCAACGAATGCAGGATCGGCCGATCGCGAGGTAGCCATAAAGACTGGCGACGGTGATTGTGCGGCCATGGTGCCATTGGAATCGCTGCTGTAAAGCGATGCCGATGCTGCTGCCGCTGCCGCCATGTGTTGCGAAGATTGTTCGGCGTACTGTTGTTGCTGCTGTTGCTGTTGCTGCTGTTGCTGCTGTTGCTGTTGCTCGTATTGTTGTTGCTGAGACAGATGCTGGTATTGCGGCTGCTGTTGATACTGGTACTCGGCTTGGCCGTACTCTTGCTTGATGTTCGAAGAGAGCGGAGTTGCTATACTGTATCCCGACGTGGGCATCGTATACTGCAAAGTGGCGGGTACGGAGTACGGCGATGGAGAGAGCGACGGCGAAGGAGCAGACGACGAGTGTTGTGCAATGTAGTAGCTGCCGGATTGTTGTTGCTGTGGTTGTGGCTGTGTCGAGTAAGATGCCGAGTAGCTACTCGACTGCGGAACGAAATCATCGTCTCGCATGTCGTACAGCCGCGCCGATGCCTGTTGCTGCTGCTGTTGCTGCTGCTGCTGCTGTTGCTGATACCACGACACAGAAGCCGAGCTTTCGGCGTACTGCGGCGTCGAATACATTGACACAGGTTCGGATCGAGGTGGCAAGCCAGGTGACGAGCTGGGCGAAGGACTCGAGGTGATTCTCCAGCCGGTAGGTACCGACGCGGCATCGGGTTCACCGACTGGGTAGCCGACGGGCACCAGCTGCAGATCGTTGCCGAGCACTGACACTACTCCGGCAGGCGGCAGCTTGGCTTGGTTCCACTCGAGGCTGTACGGCACGTAGGGCTCTTGATAGGCCTTGGCACCGCGCGCTTGGAACATGGCACGCACACCGCTGCCGTCCTCCTTCTCGACAACGTTAAAGTAGGCATCGAGCATAATCGGACGGCCTTGGTAGATTTGGAACTGTATGTAGGCGGTGATGGAACGCAATCGCCGTGAGTGGTGATGGCTCACCGACCACCAAAACAAACAATCTAATACGTACAGTCTTGATACGGCCAGATTTGACCGTTCCCGAGAGTAGTAGCAGCAAGGTATTAACGTGAGACCCATACCACTCTGCCGGAATAGTAGCAGCGGGTGTCCACTGGGCCGCCACGTGAGCGGTACCATGCTATGAGAGCGAGTGCATCGGCCGAAACAGACCAAGGAACAAAGAGCAACGAGAGTAAGCAGAGGTATCGCGATGGCGAGCAGGAGCAAGCGTGGGGTACACATACCGAGCGATACAACAACTGATACGACTGCGAACAACTGACAAGGCGCATATCGCCGCCTTTGAAGATATCCCAAACGCAATAAATATCATGAGCAAACTCGTTTGTGCGACAGTGGTCGTGGTACGAGGGGCCGTAGGAGGACAGCTCGCGTCCCAGGTATTGCAATTGTTGTTGTTGTTGCTGTTGCTGTTGTTGCGACAATGGCTCGATCGAGACCAGCATCGAGCTCGTGTAACCCGGTGGATAATACGATGAGCGATCACTTTGACTGATATACGACCGTCGCGCAAGTTGCTGCTGCTGTTGTTGCTGGTGTTGTTGTTGCGGAGGTGAATCAGGCGCCTCGGTGGATGGTGTTGTCTCGTACACATAGCCACTCGAAGCATCCGATGAATAATAGGACGATGACGAGGGAGCGGCTGATGATCCTGGCATGGTTAGATAAGCGTGTTGTTGTTGTTGTTGTTGCTGGCTCGGGTCGATGACATAGAGTGAAGTGCTGCCACTTGAATTGGGAATTTGATATCGCGTGTAAGTGAGGCTTGGGTCGGTGTGTGTGGTCGAAGGGTATTGAGACAGATGTGAATGCATGATCGGGAATTCACTCTTGACCGGAGTAACGTATGTCGCAGCTCCCGGTGATGACGCGTATTGTTGTTGTTGTTGCTGTTGATGTTGTTGTTGTTGTTGTACGAAATGAGAAGGAACTGCTGGTTGTGGTGCCGAGGAGAATAGATGTTGATGAGGCGATGGCGACAAGACTGGAGATGCGTGGAAGTGATGAAGATTGTGGTGGGGCTGTTGAGCTTGGGATTGAGCAACCGAGGAGCTTGAGTAGGACGATGCTGGCGACGGAGACGACGAAGAGGATGCCGAGTGAGAATGAGAGGCAGCTGCTGAGGCGGCTAGTGTTCCAGTGGTCGGAGCAGCGGCTGTCGAGGCATGATGAGGCTGCGTTGGGGCGGGCAGGAACGAAGCACTTGGAAGAGTGGCGGACGAGGTGAACGATAGGTGGTGGGGATCAGTGGGAGGATGAGCCTCGAAGCTGCTTTGCAAGAAGCTCGATTGTTGGTGTTGATATTGTTGTGTTGGCAGCGGGGAAGACGAGGACTGCGATTGTTGAAATCGATAGTCGGTGAGCGTCGGTGCGAACGCGGGTTGCGCATCGTCCCCAACGGCACGACGCTTGGATGGAGGCGAGATGGATGATGGCAGCGACAGCGTGCGCTCTGGCATGATGGGTACTTGTGGAGGAACGGGAGCGTGAGGAGGAGGAGAGGACGCGAGGTCTGCCGATGGCCCGGGAGGAGACGAGCCTAGCGAGCTGCCGTCATCGGCTGGTGGTCGAGGCTTGGATTTGGCAGACCTGGGTGACTTGTTGGAGGTTTTGGATGGGAAGGGCGAGGCGGCAGAGGTGGACGATGAGAGCGACGACGAAGCCGAGGTGGCGGAGGTCTTGGTGGCCTTGGCCGGAGGAGGAGACGGCGAAGACGACGGGCTGATGGGCACTTGCTTGCCCTTGCGCTTGACTCGCTGGCTATTGGGATCGGAGGTCGGTGCGGTACCGAACGAGCATGAGAGATCGGGAGAGGTGGTGGCGGCAGAGGTAGTGGTGTCGTCGACTGCCATAGATGATGATGATGAGGAAGGAGCGGTGGTGGTGGCAGTGGCGGCAGTGGTCTTGGTCTTCGACTCGGAGCTCTCAGAGAGAAGCTCTGGGTCGTCCTCTCCTTTGTGTCGTTTGCGAGAACGCGGCTTTTTGGGTGGAGCGCTCGTAACGATGGCTGAACCGGCCGACGAGTCAGTGCCCTCGGCGCCGTGTGTGGCAGGAGTGGATGCCTTGGATGCTGAGGGAGGGGCGGCGGCACTCGCGTCGATCGGTGTGCGCTGTAGCGGTCGACGACCTCGCTTCATCTGCGGTGCATCGACGCACTCGGACTCACAATGCTTGCGTATGCACTGCGAGCACGGTCGCTGTGAGTCGCAAGCGATCTTTGCGCGCTTGCAAGGTTTGCATGCGACGGCGACGCGCTTCGAGGCCGGAGGCTCGCCGGCCGCCGCAGCGATCTCGGCCTGCGACGGCGGAATGTACTTGGCCGGCTCGCCCTTCAAGGAGTCGACCATCATCGAGGATGGAATAGTGGGCGAGGTCGACGCCGTGGCAGTGCCCGATGGCGACATGGCCGCTGCCGAGTCGGACGCAGCGCCGGCGACGCCAGGCGACGAGGGCGACGGCGACAAAGCCGACGCCGAAGCTGGCATCGAGAGCGGTGGCAAGAGTAGCGATCCTGTCGTGCGATAGGTGTGTGATGGGTGGAATGAGCCGAGTGGTTGTGGCGGCTGCTGCGGCTGCTGCGACGACGACGACGACGACGGGTAGTGAAGGAGATGTCGCTGGTGTGCGAGAGGTGCAGCGACATGGTACTGGAGCGGAAGGTGCTGTTGGTGTTGCTGCTGTTGCTGGTGCTCGTCAGCAGGCGAGTGCAGATAGAAGGGCGAGCCTGGGTGGCCGCCTTCACTTCCTCCGCGGACTCCGCGAGGGCGCTCGGGAATGGTGGGTGCCGACGAGAAGCGCGGCTCGACGATGCCCTCGCGGCGCATTGCTTCGATCGACGGGATGGCCGACGACTCGGATGGCGAACGGAAGAGCATGCGCGGCGGACCCGCAGGTGGAGGTGGAAGCAGTGGCGAGGGCGATATGGGCGATGTGGCAACCTGCATCGAGTCGGAGGCCGAGTCGGAGGCCGAGTCGGGCGGTGGCGCGCCAACGCCGACCACCGACGCGGAGGATGACGACGGTGGCGGAGACGGTATGGGAGATGGCAGTGCGCCGCGGTTGGTAGGTGAGGTGTAGTCCGACGAGATGGTTGCGATGGGCCTGTTGGCAGCGGCTGTAGTTTCGTGTGCGGCTGCGGTGGCGGCGGCAACAGCGCCAGAAGCAGCGACAGGCGCGTCGGGTGTTTGAGGCAGCGACATAGGGCGGCAGCGCGAGTTTGCTCTTCTAGGTGGTGGGAAGAGTGCCGCCGACACGCATTCGAGTGTGGTGTGTAGGGATCGAAGAGCGGAGTAGAGGATGTGCCTGCTATACAGAGAGCCGCGAGAAGGAGAAGGAGAGAGCGAACCAAGAACCGCGATGGTGATGGGGAGGTGGGTGTACGCAAGAGGGAGGGAAGAGAAGACAAGAGCGGAGAGAGCTTGCTTTGCCGAGCACTACGACGACCGCTGAGAGCCGGCCGCCCTGCTCTGAGAGAAGCAACGGAGTGAAACAGGAGACTCCGGTCTCTCTCTCGCTCTCGCTCGCTCGCGTGCTTCGCCTGACTGCTCGCCGGCTGGCGTTCGACTGTCAGTCTCTCCCGTGACATCCGGGGGAACTACTATCCGTCACGCGATCGCACCCAGGTGTACACCACACACACAGAGAGAGAGAGGGAGAGATAGGGGATGAGCCGCCTGCCGCTTGCGCTAGAATATCCGTTGGGTGCGCCACGCGGTTCACGGGCGCGCGGTTGTAACACGGCGCTCAATCCCTCCTCTCCTCTCTTTGCTAATCGCTGGGTCCCACAGTAAATGAGACTGCCACTATGAGCTCGCCCCCTATGTCCCAAGAGAAATAGAAGTTGAGCTCACTATCGCTCTCAAGCCCCCATTGCTTGACGAAATTACCGTTCGATGTCGTTCGTCCACCGCGCGCAAAGATCTCATGTTGTTGCCTCGCGCTCGCTCGCTCGCCGCAGCTTCTTGTTGCCCGATGGCAACTCTCATGCTTCTGCCGAAAGAGCAGTTGATAGAGACATTCCTACACCCTCTTCTTATCGATCTTAGAAGACAGCTGTACCACCTGAAGAACGCCTCACGAACCGCGATGCAGCCAAGCATCAAGACTCCGTGGCCGTCGTCGTGTGTGAGTGAGGCTGGTGTTTACATTGGCGCGTTGGGAGATCCCTTGCCGCTAGGCGTACCCGTACCATCGGTGCGGCTGAATCCGCTGTTTGGAGATGACGAGTGGTTTTTGCGGCTTCCTGCTGCGCACCGAGCGCAAGACTGCAAGTTCTACCAGCCACATCGTTGCCCGCACCACGGCGGCGGTGTCTTCATCTATCGCGCTCATCTCACGTACGACAAAGTCCAAGAGCAGCTCAAGGTGAGGCTCAGTATGTATCGCCTTGCACCTGGCGATGAGATCCCTCGGTACGTGGGCGCTCACGTTGCCGAGATCGTATCTTAATGCGCTCCTTCTTTGTCTACCGCAACAGCGAGTTCGGGTTTGTGATGGACAGCCTTGCTTCTCGCCTCGGAACAACAACAACAACAACAACAACAACAACAACAACAACAACAGCAGCACCAGCAGCAACGCTGATGCCGACCACAGATACAGCAGAGGTCGCAGTAGCAACAGCAACAACAACAACATCAACTACTTCATCTACGAGTACGACTACCTCCTCGCCTTTTGGGGGTGATGATACCCCTTCAACGTCTGTCGTGAAGGACGAACAACCATCTGCCATCGGTACCAACACCTCGAGCAACACCGATACGATCACCGACACGAATAGCAACACCAACAGTCCTTGTGCAGGTAAGCGAGCGAGATCTCCACCACGTCGCAGCGCGAGGAAGCGCCAACGCATTGTCAAGTCGGAACACGAGCAGCGCTAAGCCACTATATTCACCGCCCCAACATTTGTTGACCATGTGAATAAGCGTACTTACTGGTGTACAGTGAGTACATTTGACCAGCAAACGTACCTTGTTTGGCTCGGGTCGGGGTAGCCGAAGGTTGTCGCTTCGACTTGTTCTTTGGGCATTGGTGACTAGTGGCGTTGCCGTGGCCCGTCTGGCGGCATGAGGCGCACTTAAGAGGCTCCTTGTGCTTTGGCCACATGCACACGATATTGTCATGTTCGAGTAGCGCACGGAGCCGGGCATTGGCATCGCGCTTCGAAGTATTTTGAAGCGCTCGGCGGTAGCCACCGATCATTGCTTCGACTCCTTGTTGCGAGAACTCGAGCAGAGTTGACCGGTAGCGCCTGACGTACGGCATCACGTGATAGCGAAGTACGTGGATGCTGTTGGGCAGCCTTTCGAGGCAGGTCGAGTGCATGATCTCACTGGCGAAGGTCTTGATGTGCTGCTCTAGGGAGTGGATGTCGTCGTCGGTGACGTTGCGGTTGCTGCGCATCAGCATGGAGAAGATGCTGCAGTAGCTATCGATCGCCTGGTGGTACGGTCGATACGCATCCGAGAGCAAGATCTCCGGTGCTGCACGGCAGAACTTCTCGCAGTCGTGACCGATGAACGACGGCCTGTCGGGAAAGCCGTCCTTCCATGCAAAGGAGAACTTCCTGTCGAGGACCTCACTGATGGCCGCAGCAAAGTCAGCGACAACTTGCCGTCGGTACCTCGCGCTCTCTGCTGTCGGTCGACCGACACCGGTGTTCGAACGAGCGGTGGTGTGCTGCTTGGCTCCGTAGAACAGGTGGACTGCGATCTCGTGCACAAGCTTCTCGAGCGAGCGCATCATGAGGTGGAGCGTGTCAGGAACGATACACTCGAACTCCATGATGATGATCGGCTTCTTGATTTGGCCCATGTTGTTCTTGCCGCCGTGGTCGAGCAGAAACGCACAGCGATCGACCGAGCGCAGATAGTGCTCATTCTGCCCACAGGTGCGCCAGGGCTCGGCTGGGTCCCATGGAATGAGCGTGAACTCGGGCTCCATGTCGCGCACTTGCGACTTGGTTGGATCGTAGCGAGCCTTGTTGATATGAGGCGCCTCGCAGTGTGAACAAAAGAACTTGGCACTGCAACCAGGCTGCCCGAGTACCACGCGCAGGAACTTGAGATCCGAGGAGAAGAAGTACTCGATACGTGGATGCGGCTTGAGCGAAGCGCGGAACATTGAGTCGAGGGCGTCGTACGTCTCGTTGCTGCTTCCAATCGCTACGGTGACGTTCGCAGCTCGAGAGTGCGGATGATCGGCGTCGAGCAGCGACAACGTCAAGAACACCATCGACTTACTGTACGACTGGCGAGCGCCGTCGCCCGACACCTTGACTCGGTACCTCTCGCCTTTACGATGGTGCGTCATCATCCCTTTCTCCTCCAACTTGGCCGCGAGATGGAGAATCTTGGTCACGCCATCGGTGGCGTTGAATGTGAACGTGTCCTCCTCGTAGACGTCGATCGGGGGCGCTTGGGCCAAACAGCGTTGCTTGAGCTTGTCCAGTTCTCCCCTGGACGCAACCTTGATGCCCTGCTCATGGCATAAATTGCGCAAGTCTTGCATGAAGTCTTGCGACTTGATATTCATCGACGAGCAAAAGGTCCATCAACAACAGCAGAAGAAGCAAGTACGCATGCGCTCAGCTCGCGCTACGCTTACGTACCAACCCGTGATCGAATGACAACTGTAGCAACGCCTCGGCTGAAAGCCGGGGCTCGGTCACAAGGCTTCCGCTCTCGCGCGTGAAGAACTCAGTGCGCGGTCCGTACACTTGTTCGATGAACGCGAAGAGTTGTTCGACTCGCTGCTTGCGGTACTGCGGCGCCGAGAGGTGCGTGAGCTTCTTGCGAAGGTTGAGGAGCTCGCGAATCTCAATGGCCTTTTGCAACGCGGCTGGCGATAGCGCATCACCGTTGGTGCTACCGCTCCTGCGGCCAATTGGTGCGTTCCCGCTGGCGGAAGGCGGGGATCGAGGTTGCTCTGCGTTGGCATCGTCGCGATTGCCGTCTGCGACATCTACGTGCGCGAGTAGCTCGGTTGACGACGCTGAGTTCGCAGGCGATAGCTGAACCAAATCGTCATCGTCTTCGTCCTCGTGTGCTGCAACACTCATTTGCGCAAGTAGCTCGGTTGACGACGCTGAGTTCGCAGGCGATAGCTGAACCAACTCATCATCGTTGTCGTCGTCTGCTGCAACACTCATGTGCGCAAGTAGCTCGGTGGACGACGCTGAGTTCGCCGGCGATAGCTGGACCAAATCATCATCGTTGTCGTCGTCTGCAACAGTCATTTGCGCAGGTAGCTCGGTTGACGACGCTGAGTTCGCCGGCGATTCCTGAACCGGATCGTTGGCGGCAACAGCGGCATGTGAGCGCCTCAGTGCCTGCGATTGGACGGTCTGCGCTCCACTGCTGGTACGCTGCTTTGAATTTTTTAGGGTATCATTCGATAGAACAGCATTTAGAATACTGGAATCCAGCCTAAAAACTTCCAAGCAGCGTACCAAATTATGTTCCCCTTGACGGATATGAGGAAGCACGTAAAGGGCATAGCAGGTGGAGCAGAAGCGCAAGCGAGTGCGATTGATCTTCTTCTCAGGGAAGAGACTCTGAGCGGGAATCCCCTTGAAGCTCACCGAATGCCCCTCCCGGGTGAGCTTGTATCGAAGCCTTGCGTAGCCTCTATTGCAAAAGGGACACATCGAAGAAGGCATGGTTGCGACGCTGATTCGACGAGGGTAAGAACAGAATATCTCTGGGGCACGGACGGGGCATGTATTCAGTAAAGCGGGCGCGGGCTCTTTGCTGCGCCTTAAAGGCTTACTGAGCGGTCGAGCTCATAGTGGGTAGATTGTCGCAAAACTCCGAGCGGAATGTGCGCAGGATCACTGGTGGGATATACCACGCCTCCACATGAATCCGCTCAACTTTGAACCGTGAGAGTGTGAGCCGCGTGCCCGTCGCTCGCCCACTCGGCGAATATCCCGCTGCTCCTTGAACACACAGTCGGTCGAGCGGGCGGCGTATGTGTGGTGCGGTTCAGCATTTTCGCAAGTGGTTTACTGAGCCAGCAAGCTGGCTCATCTTGCCGCGACCTTTCCATATCGCTCGCGATACTTGAGTGGTTCCAAGCGTAAACTTGCGGTCACCTTCACACGTTCACACTCGCGCTTGGTGCAAGATTGAAAGTTGAACGCGAGAGTGAGAGAGGGGGTGTTGCTTGAAAGATCAATACATCCCGAGAAGAGTCACGTATGTGTGTAGGGGGTTTACAGGCTATTCATTATTAACAACACTCCTTACATTTACATTGAGAGTGGGAGAATGGGGGCTGGCGAGGAATTGAAGCGCTTTCGATTCCACGGATACGAATCGCCGGGATCGAGCAGTCTTCTTACATGATGGTGCAGCGCTTGACCTTCTTGGTGGGCGCCTTGGAGACCGAGCTTCCGGAGCTCTGGCGGCGAGTCTCGCGCACCAGGTCGAAGAACGCCTCGTCGACGTTGATGCGCTTGAAGGCGCTGGTCTCGAGGAAGCCGCAACCAAAGGCCTTGGCGAGCTGCTGGCCCTCGAAGGTCGACACCTGGCGCTCGGACTCGAGGTCGATCTTGTTACCGACGAGCATCATGGGCACCGAGTCGGCATCCTTGGCTCGCAGAATACTCTCGCGGAAGGCAAGCACCTCGTCGAACGACGAGCGAGACGTGACGCTGTAGACCACGAGGAACGCCTCGCCGAAGCGCATGTACTGGTCGCGCATGGCCGAGTACTCCTCCTGGCCAGCAGTGTCGAGAATGTCGAGCAGGCACACTTGGTTGTCGATCACGACTTGCTTGCGGTACGAGTCCTCGATCGTCGGGTCGTACTCGTCGACAAAGTAGCTGTGGATCAGCTGGCAGGTGATCGAGCTCTTGCCGACAGCGCCGCCGCCGACGACCACAATCTTGTGCGTGATGGGTTGAGCCATTTCTGAGGGAGAGAAGTGAAGGAGAGGAAGAGAGGGAATCTCTGGTTGGTTGGTCTGGAGAGCGTCGTTGGTTGGATGAGCAACACAGAGCAGCAGCCGAGGCTTTTGTAGTCGCGCCCAGAACCTCTCTCGGCCTCAGCGAAAGGCAGGCCGGAAATAGGAGGAGCCAAAAATAGCTCCGTAGTTTAGCTCCGTAGTTTACGTCACCAATCAATCAGTCGATCTCCCTCGCATTGTTGTTCTCTTCTGGTTGCGTGGCGGTCTTGTGTGCTTGCGTGAGCACCGGTAGGTAGTGAGTATCAGTAGTCACGCCCAACGCCAGTTGGCGTGAGGAGTCGATTGTTGTACGATGCTGTCGATATTGCGTGCCGCTGGCTCTCATGTGCGTGCAGCTCGTTCGGCACCACTATCTGCCATACCGACAACGAGGCCTCCTCGAGCGGCGGCGGCGGCGCCATTGATGCTGCCATGCTTCTCGGTGCCGCGTGCCGTGTTTGCGAGATGCTTCGCAGCACGATCCAAGGCTCGCCGAGGCTCGAACTCGAGCTCCAGCGCCGCCAATACGAGCGAGCGCAAGGTTGCAGGAGAGCAGGCTTCTTCTCTCCTTCCTATCGCTGCCTCTGCGCCGTCGAGCGGCAGCAAGCTGACCGACGACGAGTTCTATCGTGCACTGGCGCACAGCAAACGATTCGATCCACGCAAGTTTGATTCGTACGATGAGGCCACCGAGAAGACCGCTGCTCAGGAGATTCTCGATGCTCTACGGCATGATCAGCGTCGCAAGTCGGTCGTCAACCCGCAACTCGAGCGCTACGTATCCCGAGCAGCGAACGAGCGCCACTCGAGCAGCGCCGCTCAGGATGATCAAGACGATGGCAGTGACTACGAGGAAGGCGACGAGTTCGAGGAGGATGAAGAAGAGGAGCTCGGAGACGACGATCGAAAGGCCGCCGATGCTATGGCGAAGGAGGCTGGTGGTGCTGATGGTGCTGACGACGACGATGATGGCCGACTCGTACGCACGGGCCTCAAGCAGCCCAAGCCACTCAAACCACTCAAGCGCAAGCACTACTACATACCACTAGATCGTACGTCGTACGCCACGGCCTCCACGTTGATCAAGCATGCTTGTTGTGTCATTATATTGCTGTATTTCCTGATGTTGCTGCCATCGATGCCGTATCACTCTCGTGGCCCTGGTTGTCGTTGCACCATCAAAGCCTCCAAATGTCCTGGATGTGGCGTGATTGTACAGCACACCGATCCCGACCAGATCGGATATCGACCACTGAAAGGCAAGACCTCCAACAAGAAGATGCGTCTCTGTCAACGATGCTTCTGCCTACGCCATTACAACCGTGTCGTACGTGAGCATCACAGTAGCGCTCGCTCGCTCGCTCGCTCTGGTTATCAAAGTTCGAGAGCCCTTGCTTATGATTGATCGGTTGGTTGGTTTGTTGGTTGGTTGGTTTGTTGGTTGGTTGGTGGTTGTATCTATGGCACAGGCCTCTCCGAGTGCGGAACATGTGTTACCTCCGATCGAACAAGGAGTATCGATCGAAGACGTGAGGCGTTATCTGGGTGAGGAGCTCCAACTCAGTACCAGACAGTGTGTCGTAGTATTGGCCATCGATCTATTCGATATGCACAAGCAAGGATTTCTGCATGGGTACGTCGTCGGCTCCTTGCCCATCGCAACCAAATTTCGTCTCTATCGTCCCGCTCATATGCTATCTCTCTCTCTCTCTCTCTCTCTCTCTCTCGCGTCTTTCCGTGTGTAAATAGAATATCCAAGCTCATCGGGCCGAACCCATTGATTGTCGTTGGCAATAAGGCCGATTTGCTGCCTGAAGATGTGAAGCTGCCTCGAGTCAAGCATTGGTTGCACATGGAAGCCAAAGAACGATGGTACGGCTTACTTGCTTGCACTCTCTTTGTTCAAAGCGTCGCGTATATGGCTCGGGGCCATCGTAGTAATGGCGAAGATCGCTGCTTGGCGGTGGCGATAATGTAGTGACTTGCGCGAGCTCTCATCGAAACACGTTCATGTCGTGTCTGCTACCACTGGTGTGGGTATGCGACCACTGATTCGTGTCCTCGAAGAAATACGCCGAGGCCGTGATATCTACGTCGTTGGAGCTGTGAATGCTGGCAAGACCTCACTCATTAATCGCATCGCTCGTGTGATTGGCATTGGCGGTATTCGCGTACGTATCGCGAAACACAACCCAGAGAGACTTGCTAACTCTCATTTGCGATCCGCGACCGTGCAAATACCGCCATCGCTGCTCGAATATGTGTAGTTTGATGCCAAGTATGCGTTGACCACTTCGTCTTTGCCGGGAACAACAATCGATTTGGTCTCGCTTCCGATTCGGTCAGGAGGAAAGGTAGCCTCGCTCAAGCTTACAGCACCAAGGACGATTGCGTTGACTGACACGATTTTTGTTCGATGCTCAAGCTGCACGATACACCAGGCATTGCAAGCGAGCACATTTTGCACGAACTCACGCCCCAGGAGCGTGCCATGGTGATTCCAACCAAAGCAGTACGTACACACGCGCGCACACTACTTCGCTCTGTTGCCGCCGCCGCATCTCCCACTTAACAAGAAGAACCGGTGATCTTTGTGTGCTGGTACAGGTGAGGCCACGATCGTTCCGCATCGTTGCCGGCAAGAGCATCTTTCTGGGAGGCCTTGCGAGACTCGACTACCTCGAGGGCCCGCCTTTGGTGCTTAACATTTTTGCAGCGCCAGGCATCGCTCTACACCCGACCAGCATCGAACGAGCCGACAACGTCTACCAAGCACACTTTGGCGAAGCTCCTTTCCAGCCTCCAATGCTAGAGATCAAGAGGAGCTCGGAAGTTCGCCATGCCACCGACACGACAGACGATAAAACCAACGGCGCCGGCGATATCGCTGCTGCACAAGGCAACGTGAGCTCTGACGTAACGCTGGAGCGAGCCACGCCACTGAGTCGCACAACCGATGACAAGCACGAAAGCGTCGAGGGAGAGCTCGAGCGACTGGAACGGCTGGCGTTGGCGAACAAGAGCGGAGCCGTCAACAAGAAGAGGAAGAGCAGCGCCAACGACCCGAAAGTCGGCGTCGTACACTCGGCCGATCGAATGCAGAGCCGCGACATTGAGCTCGAGGTCGACCGACGCCTCGAGCGCGCCTTCGCCGACATTGTCTTCCCGGGCCTGGGTTGGGTGGGATTGGCGCTGCACTCGAGTCACACCATCCCGGATATCAAGCCTCTAACGCCGCTCCGAGAGCAGTGGCCGCAATACTCGCACGAGGAGTACGAGAGAGCCACAACGGCACCTGGTGGTGCAAGCACTTCATCGGTAGCACGCGGAGACGAGGCCCTCGTCATGCCACTGGCGCTGCGTGCGTGGTGCTATGGCGAGTACGTCAAGCCGTTCGCCAGGAAGCCGCTGATGCCATTCTCTTCGGCAGTGCGCTTGATCAAGCACGGCAAGATGCCTCCGCGGGCTGCATCACGCGAGCGCCGAATTGGCCACGAAGAACCACGAGACCGCTCTCATCAGAGCGATGATGAGCACACAGAGCGAGAGTAATACCAACAAAAATATACTTACGGCATTCATTCACAAGTAAACAAGGGAGTGGAGTGGAGTGGAGTGGAACAGAGGAAGAGCGGGAGCGAACGGGCTTTGCTACACGAGTTGCTAGCAAGCGTGATAGGAAGAATTAAGGTTCTGTGTGGGCTCGTCCGTTTTCGGGCTTTTGTCGATCCCTCGGCCGTGTGGCACCTCCTCTTTCCCTCTCCCCTCCATCCATCCGCATCCATGGCCAAGGGAACCTACTCGCGTGAGCCGGAGAACCCCGCTACCTGTATGGCATCGTGCAAGCATCCACCGCTGTCGAGAGTTTGAGATGGGTTTTGGGTCGATTGGAGGGGGTCGATCGGTCGGACCGATACCACCCCACCACCCCTACGCAACCCACTCTCTCTCGTCGATCTCCACTATGCTCGCGCTCTCGTACTTTCACAGCCACTAATCCATGGCCACGCGTGTTTGTTGCGCACCATCGCTATCACTACAACAGCCACCAAGGCGAGGGGCTCGTACCTGCGTGTTCACTTCAAGGTACTTACTGCACCTTTACTGGCGGCGGTCGTCGTCGTCGCGCGAGTTGAACAAGGCGCATCAGCGCCAGATACAACGTTGTCTCTATCGTAGAGCAACGGCCCTTGATGAAACGAGAGAGCTTGAGAGAGCTAGAGAGAGAGAATATGCACGAGGCATTACTTGCGGTGCATACCATGATGCTGATCTGTTGTTGATCGATCTCGAACTCGATCTCTGGGCACTCTTATAGAACACGCGCGAGACTGCTCACGCCATCCGAAACCTGAGCCTCCACCGCGCTCAGAAGTTTCTCAAGGACGTGATCCACCACAGGCGCGCGGTTCCTTTCCGCCGCTTCAACGGAGGACCCGGCCGTCACGCTCAGGCCAAGGGCACTGGTGTCTCGCAGTGCCGCTGGCCCAAGAAGAGCGCCGAGTTCATCCTCGGTCTCTTGCGTAACGCTCGTGCCAACGCTCAGGTATGCGCGTCGTACAAGAAAGGAGGACGCAATTATGCCGCGTGCTCGCAAGATATCGAGGGCGAGAGAGGAGAGAGAGAGAGAGAGAGAGAGAAGGTGAACGCACGAGCACGAGTAGGTTATACCTCTTGCTGACGAGTGGCGATATGTTGCTTGTTCTCCATAGGTCAAGGGCATCAAGGCTTCGCGCCTTCGAGTTTCGCACATCCAGGTCAACCAGGCCCCCAAGCAGCGCCGACGAACGTACCGCGCTCACGGTCGCATCAACCGTACGTAGAGATTTGTTGCTGCATGTGTATTGCTGGTTGGCCCTTCCATGTGCTTGCTCATCATACATCGACGTCTTGTCTTGCGCTTTACTCAACCTCAATTTCTAACCCGCACCACGCTTGCACACTCGTAGCGTACATGAGCAGCCCGTCGCACATTGAGGTCGTTCTCTCGGAGAGGCAAATCGCTGTCCCCAAGCCTTCGGACGGCAAGGTCGTTGCTCAGAGGAAGCCGCTTGCCCGCCAGTAAGTGTTCAGCGGAATGAAATTAAACGCACTCTCTCATGATTACATACATGCACACACTCACACACAGCAAACAGTGCTCGCTCTCGCTCAAGTGGGCGCAACTCTGGTGTGGGTGGGTGGGTGGCCGCATATTTACATCTCATACACGTATGTGCGCGGAGCTCAAAAGTCTACTGCGTCGCGAACGACCCGCGGTGCGCTGCCCATGAGTGAGGTCGCTTGGCGGAAGAGCGCGCGAATGCTCTCGAGCGAGTCGCTAAAGTCAGGCGCCGATGGGTCGAACGAGAAGTTGTCGATCTTGTCATTCAGGCGACTCAACACGCTGCTCGCCCTATTCACCGTGGCTTCGTGAGCAAGGTGGTGCTCGCCAATACACGCACACGCACACGATGGCGTACCGCTGTGAATACACCTCACTGCCCGCGTGCTGCAGTATCGACCGCCACACGCGAACGCAGCCAAGACAAAAGCCAAGCTCGGCTCCGATCTCGCTCCCCTTGTTACACCCAAGCGAGTAGCCCTCAAGAAAGCCAAGCCGCTCTCCGATAGCGAGGCCCTCAGCAAAGCCCTGCTGCTGGAAGTCATGCTCGAGCGACAGCAGCTCGGTACAAAAGTCGTCATCGCCAGTGAGCGGATGTGCCATTACGATACACGAGCTGCACTCGAACAAGAGAGAGATAAACCTCAACTCTCCTCTCGTTGTGGTAGTGTGGATGGATAGAATGGATTAGGTTGGATTGTAGCAAATAAGCAAGCAAGCGAATGAACGAGCAGCCGATCGCGATCAAGAAGGCGCGAGCTGAAGAACAGGCGGCTAATGGTGGGCCAACCCATCGACCATCGCGGGCTCCACCACATCCTTAACGTAGTCCCTTGGTCCGCTCCGAGCCCCGAGTGCGCTACGTCGCGCTGCTGCCCTACCCTTCTTCCCTCTCGCTGGCGGCCTCCAGATCTTTCGCCCTTCTTTGCTCCCTTGTCCGCCCATCATCTCTCTGTGCTGTGCGCCATGGCGAAACTCGCGCTCGCGCTGGTGTTGGCCGCCCTCCTGGCCGTCGCGTTCGCCCAAGTCGAGCTCCTCAACCCGGTCGGTCGTGGCTTCGTCATTGGAGATGCCCAGCATGCTCCTTGCGGCCAGTCCGTCACCCACTCGGTGCCCGCCAACCAGGTCCAATGGCACAAGAGTACGTTGTCGTCTCTTCGTCGTCGTCGTCAAGCTTGCCTGCCTCGCGTCGCCTTGCTGCTGGTAGCGGCACGGTGGTCTGGGTTCATATAGTCGTCGCGGTAGCTATCTCGCAAGTGCCTCCCGCTCACGCAGCCAACTCGTGCCGCGAGAACGTCGAGCGTCGAGCGAGTCGCTCTGCTCTCTTCCTGCTCTTACTCTCGCGAGCCACCACGCACTGGGTGTGCCGCGCTAGTAGCGATATCGTCGTGGTTGAGCGAGTAGCACATGGTTGAGCACAAGCAAACGAGAGAGAGAGAGAGAGCGCGAGCGCGTATGCGAGAGCAGTGTGTTGTGTTCGTCGTGTTATCGATCGCGCGCTATCAATTCGCTCGTCAGTTGGCTAACCCGTCGATTGCTCTGCTGCTACCTCCAGACGCCATCGAGGAGATCGAGATCTTGATCCACGGCGCTCATGGCGGTGGTGTCTTGACTGATCGCTTCTCGTGCACGCTCAACGGCGACCCGGCTGAGAACCTCTCGCCCGTCTACCCCGTCCGCGGTGCCGTCACCACCTCGGTGCCTGACCGCTCGGACCAGATCTACCGCATCTACGCCCGCGCTCCCCCCGGTCGCTGCGGTGGTATTTCGACTTGGCAGTTGATCTACCAGGCTCGCGATGGCAGCAACTTCTATCAGTGCTTGGATGTTTACGTCATTACGGCCGAGAACGGTACGCATCATCACACTCGAGCATAACCTGCCAGCCTACACCTGCTACTCTTGCACAGCGGCACTCTATGCCTCTTCATGATTGCCGGCAAGCGAGCGAGCGAGCGAGCGAGATCTAGATAGATAGAGAGAGCGCGCGTTGACACACACACACATGATATCTCTTTACGGGTGCATCTCTCTAACCCACGCGTCCTCTTGCACACATGTGTTTGATTTGTACCCAATAGCTGCTACTGGCTTGCAGGTCAGCCTTGCTTTCCCGATCCTTGCTTTGATCTCGATGATCATGTACTACTTGTAAGCACCCTCCTTCGCGCTGTGTGAAAGCAAAGCCGCCTCTTCGCGCTACCACGAGCTTTCCCTTCCCTGCCCATTGCCTCTCTCGCACTCATCTCGCTTGCTCCCTTCTCTTGCACTCGTGCTCCGAACCCAAATCGAACCCCTCTCCTTTGCGCGCCCCACCCGTGCGGCCCCTTTCAACCTGCTTGCTTTGTCGTTGTCTCGCAATAACAAACGGCAAGCGATTATTATACCGATGCTCGTCCCTCTCACCCCTCTCCAAGATCGATCAATCGATCGATGGCTTACCTCCAATGGATCGAGCATAGCGTGGTAGAAGAAGAGAATCTCATCGCAGCGGCGGCGTTTACTTGACACTCGGTGTGCGAGCTGTAGAGAGGAAGAGAGCGGTTGGTGTTGGTGTTGCAGCACTCGCTCGCTCACTCACTCGCTCACTCGCTCGCTAGCTGCGCAGGCCAGTTACTCCTTAGGCTTCTTCTCCTTCTTGGGGAACTTGTTCTGCTCGAGCGCACGAAGGTTCTTCTTGAGATCCGAGCTGGCGCGGAAGCCAATGCGGTGCGATGCCGGCACAGTCATGACAGCCGATGTTTTGGGGTTTCGAGCTCGGCGCTCGGGCGTAGCAACCACCCTGAAGGTGCCAAAGCCTGGGAACGAGAACCGACCGTTATTCAGTGCCTCGTTGCATACGAGCTTGAAAGTCTGTGGCGGTGGAGGTGACGCGCGACGGTGATTCGATAATGCAAACGACACATTAGTACAATACAAGCGAGTACGCGTGCATCAATGGCACCGCAAGTATGCGCCACATCTACCACCATCAAACACCACAAGTGGCGTGTATTCTCAATCCAGGAGTACTTCTGTCTGAGCGATACGACTGGCACCACTCCAACGGACTCACACGCATACACACACGCACATACACACGCATACACGCACACGTCGCCAATCACGTACCTGGCTGGTCAAACGGTTCAATCCCGACTTGTTGATCGTAATCTTGCGTTCAGCACAATACTGGAACAGCTTCTCCAACAATGCTTGCTTGGTCATGGTGAAGATGGGTAATCGAGCCTGCGACGGATGGGTTCGCGCCCAAGGAGAGTACACACGAGCAGCGCGCTGCAGGTGGTGAAGGAGCGAGAGAAGGAACGGAAAGAACAGCCAACCACCTCCAACTCCTCCAGCACCATTGATTCGAGACGGCTCACTGCGTCCCTCTTGTCTGCCCAAGGCCCACTCGCGCTTCCAGGTAATAATGCTGATGCCCCCCGCGATATTTATGTGTGTGTATCCTGGCGGGTTGGGGGCCACTTGGATGAGCGCCAAGGCCAACGAAGAGAGAATGAGTGAGCGTGTATTACAGAGATGCATCAAGAGAAAGAATGAATGTGGGGCATTTGATTTGACAGTGAAGAGTTGAAGGCGAAGGCGAGTGGCGTAATGACCAATCAATACATACACACACATACATACAAACATACATACCACGTCCACGTACATACGTACGTACGAGTGGAGCCAACATGGGAAGACACGCATAAACGTGCGACAAACAATAACAACAACCACCGCAGCAGATACGGCACCGAGCTGATCGACAGGGGAGAGGAGATATCAGCACGCTACTTACGCGTACGAGTGTTGGGCTTACGACGACTCAACGGCCGAGGGCACCAGCAAGCTCGTAAAGTGAACCCAGGCCGTATGGACCACATCGCAGATGGCGTCGTGCAAGTATTGCGGCGCCGTGTACAACAAGTAGTTGCAGACCGTGAGCACGACGGCCATCAAGCCAACTTGCTTGACAATGTGGCCCGGCATGCCGGCGTTACCGCCGTCGCCTACGAGCGCCATCACGTCGGCATCGCGGAGGCCATGGCTGCCGTCCTGGTCTTGGTGATGGGGCGCTACGACCTGGCTGCATTTGCAGCAAAAGATCGGCGCCGCAGAGATGCTACCGACGCCGTGGCTCAGCGCTGGCAGGAAGCTCTCGTCGTACACAGCCGGTGCACACACCATGTTGACTTGTCCCTCGCCGCTGCTGGCGCCTGGGAGCTGGAGGCCGCGCAGCAAGTGCATGAAGCTCGGATGCGAATACACCTGGGTTTGTACGGCAGGCGAACTTGCGACATCGCTCGCAAGCGCATAAAAGTGGCGCTGCGTCTCGACTGGAACGCCTCGCATCAACAACAACGCACTGTACATCACATTCATATGACGCATTTACGCGCGCACGCAGCAGATTGTTAGTTTGGGGGGTCATCTCAAGTTGGTTTGAGATAATATCAGCTTGGAGCAATCCGCGCGATTGTCGTTATCGCCATTGGTGGTGACAACGTACGTGCGCTCGAGACGCTTCTCGGCAGAGTCATTCGAGAGTACTCGAAGACGTCGACCGCTCATAACGAGCGATGAGCTGAGCTTTGCCAAACGCATGGTAAAGGCGAGGAGGAGGACCGAGAATGAGGAGGGTGTGAGAGGGAGAGGGGCAGCACGACGAGGCTGGTGGGCCGCGGCGCTTTCCTCTCGTCTTTTTCAGCACGCAGGCCGGGACTGCGCTTTGTACGTTGGTGGATATGGGTAAATGTAGCACTCTTATGGGCGGGTGATGATCTAACTACGAGAGCAACCAACCAACCAACCAGCGGGCAAGAGAGAGACTGTCGCACGTAAATCAGATCACGGCCGGCAAGCAAGGAATGGAACGACGAGAGTGAGAGTCGAACCACCGCCCACTTGGCTGGAACGAAGGGAAAAATGTGAAAAACACACTAAATTCTGATTGGCTGACTGAGCGGCCTTTCGGATTAGTTAAGGTCTGCTCGAGGCCTGCGGTGCTCTCACTACAGCGCTAAGGTACGTCGCCTTCGTGGTGGGTTGGGGCCTGTGTTTCTTCTCCCTCTCCCTCCCTTCGCTCCCAAGGTAAGTGGAACGTTCCTCTGCTCCTCTGTGGTGGATCGAGCTACTGCTCCGCACACGACACGACACACAACACCGCCCTTGTTACACTACCACTGAGCAAAGTATACACATACTGGTTAGTGCTAACTGTTTGGTTTGTTTGGTTTGGTTTGGTTTGATGTCTCTCCAGATGAAGGTCCTTCACGTCTTGGTGAGCCTTGTGGCGATCAGCTTCGTGGTCTCGAGCACGTTTGCGCTTGGTACCATCTACATCAACAAGATCGTCGGCAACGATGACCAGCAGTCGGTCAACATCGAGCAAGTGAACTTTGCCAAGAACGTCGTGAAGCTCGACAACATGTTCGGTCTCTCGACTCCCGGCGGCAAGACGCAGGGCACGTACGTCGAGGACACCGAGATGGTGCGCGGCGACATGTTCATTCCACACAACTTGGTGGTCGACCGCACGGCGACGGTGAGCGGCCGCTTGAACTTCAACGGCGGCCTGTATGCCGACGCGCTGCCGCTGCCGGGTTACTCGTTCTCGGTCGCCAAGGACACGGGCATCACGACCATCCTCGGCGTCACGAACCCCAACGGCGGCATCAACGTGCGAAACGGCCTGTTCACGGTCGAGGCCAACACCGGTCGCACGACCATCGCCTCGGCGCTGCTTCGTCCCAATGGCGACACGCTGGTGCAGAACACACTCTTCAAGATCAGCGCCGTCGACGGTTCGGTCACCACCAAGGGCGAGACCGACGTGCAGAAGGACCTGATTCTCGGCTCGACCACCAACGAGGACCGCTACGTGACGCGCGTTCCGTCGGTCAGCACCGCCAACCCGGGCAAGAGTGGCAGTGAGCGTCAAATGATCGTCAAGGGCCAGGATGGCATCTCGACCGGTGGTGACCTCGTGTTCCAGCCGGGCTATCCCACGAGCGCTCACGGCAGCTTGACCGCCGGCTCGATCGTGCTCGGTCGCGGTGGCCTCTCTGCCGACCTGCTCACCATCACGCGCACGACCGTCTCGCCCGCCGCCGGAACGACGACGCTCGCCGGCCAGAACGCCTCCACGCGTGGAGGTGATCTCATGTTCGTGTCGGGATCGTCGGCGCCGACCGCGTCGCCGTCGACGCTCTACCTGCAGGTGGGCGCCAACCTCGCCAACGCCAACAATGGACAGATTCTCCTCGGAACCTCGGCCAACGCCGACCTCACCGTGCGTCGCAACCCGCTGACGTACGCCGCCTCGGCCACTCGCACGTGGATCAAGGGCCAGTCGGTGGTGCCGACTGGAGGCCAGAACGGTGGCAAGCTCGTGCTCCAGGCCGGTAACCCGGCGTTCGACCTGCGACCCGGAAACATCGTACTCGCTCCGGGCACGAATCCCATCGGCGGTCTCGGCCGCATCAAGCTCGGTGACTCGATCGCCAACCCGCTCAACCCGCTCTGGTCGACCGTGCAGCAGGGCCTTGCGCTCTACGTCACGCGCCAGGCCACGACCTCTGACGCTGGCCAGCAAGTCGGAGCTGCGGGCCCCGGCTTCCCGCTCAGCACCGCGTCGCGCACCAACTTCCAAGGCCAAGCGTCGCGCCAAGCGCGCGGTGGCTCGATCTCGTTCGTTTGCGGCAACAGCGCCGTCAACCGCTTCGATCTAACCAACGTCAATGGCGCCAATCTCTACCTCACCAACGGCGCCTCGTCGCCTTCGAGCCCGGCCAACCCGCGCCGCATCTATTGGGGTCGTGACACGCAGCCGCTGTCGATCAAGCGTGACGATAACCAGTTCGCCACCGCCACATCGACCACTCTTCGTGGCCAAGTCATCACGAAGAATACCAATGCGAACGACGGCTTCGGTGGAAGCTTCTACCTCACGTCGGGCACTGGCTCGCCGGCGAATGGCGACATTTCTCTGCGCGCCGCCGACTCGGTCGGCAACGAGATTGGTGGCATCGACACCTCATCGGCTGCTGGCAACGGTAACGCCATCATCCAAACCGGTTCGTCGATCTTCGTCTCGGCTGGTGGCAGCCACCAACTCGTTGCGCCGTTCAACGCCATCGGGCAAGGAGGAAACATTCAGATCACGGCCGGTTCAGGCCGATACAATGGCGGCAGCATCGTGATGGCCGCCACGGCTGGAACTGCAATCACGCCTATCACGGCAACCACCCCGATCTCCAACGGCCAGTTGACTCCCAACGGCCTGGGCACGCTCTCCTACGTGCCCGGTGCCGCTAATAGTGTCTTTACCGGTCTCGTGATCGTCACGGGCGCCAGCAGGATGCAGCTCCAGGAGGTCGACTTCCAGGTCAACCAGGCTCCCGGCAACCCCGGCAACTCGGTCACACCGAGGCCGGTCTTTTCGCTCACGCAAAAGAACCCTGCCGGCAGCCGTGTGTACACGCCCAACGTACCAGCTGGTTCCTACCAGTACTCGCGCATATGCGACTACTTGCCGGCTCCGGACGCCGTCTGCACCATCTTCCCGGCCCAGGTTCCCGGTGGCCCGTTCCTCCTCCAGGCCACGATTCCGATCGTGACACCTACCCCGCCGCTTCCAGGCGCCTACACGAGCTTTTCCCCAGTCCCCTTCGGTGCCTACAACTTGGTCTCGACGCCCAACTACCACCACGTTTTCCGCTACACTGCCACCGGTGGCGCCGGTTCGTTCGACAACATCATTGCGCCGCGATACGACGGTATCGCCTTCGGTATGGGCGACCAGACGCCAACCAGTCTCTACCACTACAACGCCGTGCCGCGTCTGTCGCTCCTGGCACCTGCCGTGTGGCGATGGACTCTCTGGGACCCGCAAGTCACCGCCGGCCACTCTGCCAACAACTACCAGCCACCAACGCCGTTGACCAGCAACGCAGTCCCTGGCACGATCTCGGGTCCTCGTATCCCGCCCTTCAACGTCAACGCCGCTCCCGGCAACGGCCGTACCGTCGGCCAAACCAGCGCAGCGCTCCCGACGGGTCTGGGCTCCGCCTCTGGCCCCAACCCCGCCACAACGGCGGCGTGCTCGTCGAATACCGATGGCGTGGCGCGATGCGGAAGCCTCTTCGGCAAGAGCAAGACCGAACACTCGTTCCGTGGTGTCATCTTCGACATTGCGCTCAACCTCAACCGAGTCATCTGCGCGCTCCACAACATTGGCTACATCCAGGCCGTCGAGCCGGTGTGGATCGGAAACGGCGGACCGGTCACGGGTGCTCCCGCCGCTGGACCGATCCCGCCCAACAAGCGATGCGACCCAACGCCTGTGCGTTTGCTGCCGTACCTGCAGCAGGATGGCTTTGACCCCTACTACGGCACCAAGTTCATCCCGCCGACTTATGTCTAAGAGCCAGCTCAGCCAGCCTGCCTGCGTTGCTTGCACTCGCGCTGCTTCTGCTGCTTCATTCCATTCTACTCCTGCAACCATCCTTACCCACACAGCGTAGTAAAATCAGTTGTAAACTTGACAACGTATAACAACTTGTGCGAGTCTCAGTGTTATGAGAGAAACACCGCTGCCGTGCACGGCCTTAGAGCAGAGAGGAGGCGCAGGTTGCTTGCCAAGCCATGTGTTGTTCGCTGTTTCGCTCGCCGCACGCACAACAACACCTTGCTCGCTCTTCGTAAGATGCTGCCCCGATTGCTTGGTTCGCCACTCCTTGTGCGCGCCTCATTCTACAACACTCCGAGCTGCCACCAGCTCCTCACCAAATACGCAGCTGCTTCCTACGCTGCACCCGCAGCACCAAAGAAGAAGAAGAAGAAGGACGATAGTACGCCAACGCACCGCCGATCGATAGCGGCGATGATGATGATGATGATGATGATGATGATGATGATGATGATGATGATGATG
>ERZ778023.1210-NODE-1210-length-43581-cov-7.674149_pt1 | contig 43581 bp, 40 predicted proteins | sample MGYA00375753_ERZ778023 | MGnify/ENA primary metagenome ERZ778023 (study PRJEB29350, sample SAMN05389822) | bioreactor metagenome | isolation source: Ammonium sulfate bioreactor | place: South Africa: University of Cape Town | collected 2014-04-04 ... | reverse complement strand
ATTACGGGGCGGCCCAGCCGATGCGTGCGCGCCTTGGCCTGCCGGCCGCGCCCCAGGCGCAGCAACAGCTGTTGCAGCAGCATTATTCCGGCGCCCCGGTCTATCCGGTCGCGCCCGCGCTGGCGCCCCTGGCCCCGGTGCCCCAATATCAGCCCCAAAATCAGCCTCAGTATCAGCCCCAATATCAGAGCCAGCAGCAACTGGCCTCGCGCGCGCCCGTTCCTGCCGGCCCGCCCCCCATGCCCAGGTCGCGCGGCCTGTTCAGCGACATCGTTGGTGGCAGCGATCTGGTCCGCAATGCCCCGCTGCAGAGCTATTCGTTCAACGCCGACGGTGCCTTCACTGTTACCCTCGCCGATGGCCAGGTGTGGCAGCAGAACAGCGACGATGTGGGCCGCCATCGCGCAAGCTGGCGCGATCCGGCGTCGGCCATGCGCGTGACCATCAGCGAAGGGGCGATGCGCAGCTTCAACATGACGGTCGACGGCAATGACAGCGTCCAGTACAAGGTGCGCCGCATCCGCTGACGCCGTCACGCGACTGTCGCAAATTTGTGATGAACGGAGCCCGTCCGGGCGTCCATCACACGGTCCACCCGGCCATGAAGCGGGGATATGCATGCGTTCTTCTCTGTGGTTCCTGATCGCGGCGGTGCTGATGCTGGCACCCGCCGCCGCCCAGGCGCGTCCCCGCGACGAGGTGATGAGCACCGCCTTCCGCTGCGCCTCGCTCGGGTCATCTCGCCTGTGGCTGGACTGCTATTACGGCGCCGCCCAGCCGGCGCGCGCCGCGCTGGGGCTTTCGCCCGCGCCCGCCGCCCAGGTCCAGCTGTCGCGCACCGCGCCTGCCACCGCCAGCGGCCCGGTCAGCGACAGCGCCATCCGCGACCAGGTGATGAGCGGTGCCTTCGGCTGCAACCGGCTGCCGGGCGAGCGCCAATGGCTGGACTGCTATTACGGCGCCGCCCAGCCGATGCGCGTGCGCCTGGGGCTGGCCCCAGCGCCGCAGGCCGGTCTGGTGCCGCGGGCCAGTCTTGTGCCGCAGGCCAGTCTGGTGTCCCGTACGGCCCCGGTCCGCAGCGCGCCGCCTCCGCGGCCGGCCCCACAACCAGGCAGCCTGTTCGGCGCCGATGCCACGCGGGTGCGGATGGCCGCCTACAGCTTCGACAAGAGCGGCTCCTTCACCGTTACCCTGGCCAATGGCCAGGTCTGGCGCCAGCGCGTCGATGACGCCAATTACGCCCACTGGAAGGGCCCCGCCTCCAGCCATGTGGTCAGCGTGTCGGGTGGTGCCTTCGGCCACTGGCGGCTGGAGGACGAATACGACCACGTGATCTATTCGGTGCAGCCGGTGCGCTAGTGTCGTGGTTCCGAAGTTCGCTACAATACCGATATAGATCGCACAGGCGAACTTCGGAACCGAAACGACACTTGATTCAATAGACTGCTAGTGTCCTTCGATTCCGAAATTCGCTTGGAGCCCGATATAGAGATCATGCGAATTTCGGAATCGGGACACTAGGGCGACTGCGCATCCTGCGCCATGACGAATGCCTGCCAGCGCGGCATCAGCGCTGCCATGTGCCCCTGCCACCAGCCGTCATCCACCGCAAAGGCGGTGGCGAAATGCGCCGTGGGCTGGAAAGGCGTCATGGCGATCTTCAGTTCGGGATTGTCGCCCACCCTGCTCCAGGCCGAGCGCCGCGCCGGGCCATAGGGCAGCCAGCTTGCCGTGCGCGCCAGCGGCGCGGTACCGGTGGCGAAGCGGATGAAATCCAGCGCGCGGTCCTTCTTCGGATCGCCCTTGGGAATGGCGAACACGTCCAGCTCGTACATCTGCCGGTCCCAGATCACATCCGGCGTGAAATCCTTGCGGGCGTCGAACACATCGCCGTTCAGCGCGGACGCCATCACCGCCTGGCCGTTCCTGACCCACTCCAGCGCATCGCGGCTGTCATGCGCCCAGACGGGATGCAGCCCCGCCAGTTTGGCAAAGGCGCGGTCCAGCCCTTCGGGCGTGGACAAGGTCTTGTAGACATCGGCGGGCGCGATGCCGTCGGCCAGAAGCGCCATCTCCAGGTTGAATTTGGGGGAGGCGCGGGAGAGTGCCCGGCGGCCTGGAAATTTCTGCGTGTCGAAAAAGTCCGCCAGGGTGGCCGGCGGCGTGTCGAAGCGGCGCGGCGCCGCCACGATCACCTGCGAATAGACGATGGAGCCGACCCAGCAGGGGCCAATGGCGCCGGGCACGAAATCCTTCGCCGCGCTCTCGCCATTGTCGCCGGGCGGAAGGCTTTCCGGATCGATCTTCTCCAGAAGGCCGCGCCTGCAGGCCTCGATCGCGCGCGGCAGTTCGAAGTCGATCACGTCGCCCTTGTAGGTTCCGGTCTGCACTGCCTGGGCGACGTCCTTCAGCTCGCCGTCCCACAGCGCCAGGCGCGTATCCACCCGCCGGGCGCTGGCGAAGGGGCGCATCATGGCGCGATCCTGCGCCTGGCTGTAAGCGCCCGCCCAGCTGGTGACGGTCAGGACGGGCAGCGGGCGGGTGAACCACCACAGGACGACGATGCCGGCGGCCGCGAGTACGGCTATGGCAAGAAGGATTTTGCGGATCATGGCGCCAGATTAGAGGGCGCCCGCCGGACGACAAGGCCCGGATTCGGGCCGGATTGCCCGCCCGTGCGGGCGGGCCGGATTTGGCCGGACGAGGGGCCGATAAAGCCTTGCTTTTGCGGGGGGCCGACCATAGTTTCCCGCCCTTCTGCGGCCCCCTGGGCCGCCGCGTGCAGTTGTAGCTTTGTGCAGTTGTAGCTCAGTTGGGTCCGAAGGGCCGGGACGGCCCGAAGGACGGGCGCGCGGCCAAGCGCGCCCCGGACAGAGCGCCGGAGACGGACTGCGGTGAGTTTGAGTATACCGGGCGTTCCCGGATGTGTTGTGCAGTTGTAGCTCAGTTGGTTAGAGCGCCGGATTGTGGATCCGGAGGTCGGTGGTTCGAGCCCACCCAACTGTACCATCTTTCAGTAGGTCGGTGGTTCACCCGGGGCGCGCTTGGGCGCGCGCCCGTCCTGGGCCTTCGGCCTCGAACCCCATCCAACTGTACCACCTTTCAGTAGGTCGGTGGTTCACCCGGGGCGCGCTTGGGCGCGCGCCCGTCCTCGGCCTTCGGCCTCGAACCCCATCCAACTGTACCATCTTTCAGTAGGTCGGTGGTTCACCCCGGGCGCGCTTGGGCGCGCGCCCGTCTAGGCCGCGCCCTACGCCCGCGCCGCCACCAGCGCCAGGCCGCCCACCATCATCATCGCCAGCGCCGCCACACCGCTGCGGACTTGATGGCTCTGCGCCGGCCGTCCGTGGCAGGCATTGGCGAAATGCTCGCAGTTCCAGTGGAAGAAGTCATAGCGCGTGCCGAACATGGCATAGGCGTTGTACAGCACCGTCCGGGGCGCCAGGTCGCTGGGATAGAAGGCGCGGTGGCTGCGGCCCTTGACGAAGCTGGTCCAGCTCTGCTCGGCCGGGCCGCCGGTTTCCCCGGAATTGGCCACCACCAGGGGCAGGCCGTCCGGCCCGGTCTTGGCCGTGACCAGCGCGAAATGATGCGCCATCCGGAACAGCCCCTTCATCTGCACGGTCACAACCGTGCCGGGGCGGAGTTCGGCGGGCGACATGCTGCTCATCGACAGAACCTTGAAGGGGGCAACGGGGGCAAAAGGCGGCGTGCATAACATCCCGTCGCCCAAAGGTCATGTAAAATCGCGGAACTGTCACAATTGGGGCCCGCCCGCTCCCGCCGCCGGTTGCGCCCCTTCGCATCTGCTCCAATACTGGCGAAAAAAGAGGGGGAATACGCCATGGACAAGCGCCAGTTCCTGGGCGGGCTCGCCGCCGCCGGTGCCGCGACCGCCGCATCCGCGCAGGAAACCTACACGCCCAAACGCCACAACAAGGTCGTCGAACTCTTCGAGGCGGGCCAGCCGATCTATTATGTGGGCGCCGATCCCCGAAAGCCCGGCTATGAACAGGGCAAGGCGCTGGCCGGCACCTGGGCCGACGCCATCAACTGGGAGATGGAGCACGGCACCTTCGACCTCGCCAACCTGCGCGCCTTCATGCAGGGGCTGGTCGATGGCGGCCCCACCCGCAGCGGCCATCGCTTTCCAACCGTGATCGTCTCGCTGCCTGTGCTGGGCTATGACGCCATGATGGTTTACGCCAATGCCTGGGTGATCCAGCAGGTGTTGTCCACCGGCGTCAATGCCATCACCCTGTGCCATACTCGCGATCCCCAGGCGGTGCCGGTCTATGTCGCGGCTGCCCGCTATCCCTTCGATTATCCGGGCGTGCCCAGGCAGGAGATGGAGGGCATGCGCGGCTCGGGCAGCCAGATCCTGCCGGCGAAGATGTGGGGCGTGACCCAGAACATGTATGTCAACATCGCCGATGTCTGGCCGCTGAACCCCAGGGGCGAGATCATCCTGGGCGCCAAGATCGAGGACCGCCACGGGCTGGCCGTCTGCGAAGACATCCTCAAGCAGCCGGGCCTGGCCTTCACCGAAGGCGGCGGTGGCGACATGCAGATGTCGGTCGAAGGTCTGTCGTTCTATTCCTATACCGGCCCGCCCAAGCCGGGCGACGGCGAGCAGCATTTCTCGCCCGAGATCCAGGCCGCCCAGACCCGCGTGCTGGAGGCGGCAAAGGCCAACAAGGTGCGCTTCCTGCACGCCGCCACGCCAAAGAACATCCGATACTGGCTGGATCGCGGCGCCATGGTGATCGAAACCGGCAACCCGGAGGTGGCGCGCATCGGCCGCGAATATACCAAACGCACCATGCCCGTCTGACTCCGCGGGCGGGACATTTTGCGCGCTGCACAATGAAACGCCGCCGGCGGGGGCATCCGTCTTCACTGGCCGCGCCGCCGACGTTCGGGTAAGAAAGCACAAAAGGGAAGGGAAAAACATGCGCCGCTTCATCCGCAATTCCATCCTGGCAGCGGCCGCGCTGTTCGCCCTTTGGGCTCCCGCATCCGCCAGAACACTTCTTTATGTCGGCAACAGCCAGGGCGATGACGTCTCGGTCATCGACGTGGCGGCAAAGAAGCTGCTCACCACCATCAAGGTCGGCGCGATGGTTCACGGCGTCTGCGCCCCCGCCGACGGGCGGCGCGCCTATGCCACCATCGAATCCAACCATACGGTGCAGGTGATCGACACGCTGACCAATTCCGTCACCGGTTCCATCGCGCTGCCCGGCCGGCCCAACGAGTGCGCCGTCACCTCCAACGGCAAATATCTGGTGGTGCCGCTGCTGGCCCCGGCCAACAGCGCGGTGGTGATCGACACCGCGAGCGGCCAGGTCATCAAGACCTTCGAAGTGCGCCATCCCCACAACTGCTTCACGCCCGAAGGCGGCAGCAACACCATCGTCTATTGCGAGGCGCGCGACAATTTCTACATCTCGCGCATCGATCTTGCGAAGATGGAGATCACCAACAATGTGAAGGTGGCGGGCGATCCCCGGCCTTTCGCCATCACCGCCGATGAAAAGACGCTCTATACCGCGCTCAGCGGATTGCACGGCTTTGCCACCATCGACATTGCGAACCAGACCATGAGCCAGACCGTGCTGCCGCCCATGCCCTGGATGAACTGCAAGGTCGAGCCGCCCAACACGCCGGTGCACGGCATCGCGCTGACGCGCGACGGAAAGAAGCTCTGGGTCACTTCCGTCGCCGATGCGGGCATCTATGTCTATGACATCGCCGGCAAGAGGCTGTCGCCCAGGATCACGGTCGGCGCCTGTCCCAACTGGATCAGCATGTCGGCGGACGGCCGCTATGCCGGGGTCAGCAACGCCGATTCCAACGACACCTCGATCCTGGACGTGAAGAGCGAAAAGGAAATCGCCCGCATCAAGGTGGGCACCGCGCCCAAGCGCCTTCTGATGATCGAGGTGCCGCAGTCGACGGCGGCGAAGTGACGGGCGGACTTTCAAAAACATGAAGGGGATGGGAATGCGCGTATTGGCGAAGATCGGGCTCGCTCTGGCGGGCGCCGGGATGGTGGCTGGGGCAGCTTTCGCGGCCGACACCAGCGTCTTGACGCAGAGCGGCGTGATGAGCCGCCTGATGGCCGATACCGGCGTCTGGCACAAGGCGCCAGGGACCAGCACGCCCCAGTTCGTGGTCGATCCCTCCTGGCCCCAGCCGCTCCCGCATCACTGGCTCTTGGGCCAGATCGGCGGCATGTTCGTCGATCGTCACGACCATGTATGGGTTCTCAACCGCCCGCGCAGCCTGACCAATGACGAAACCGGGCTTGAGCCACCGGTGCCGGGTGCCCTGGACAGCAAGAAGATTCCCGTCAACGGCCTGGGCTTCGAACGTCCGCACGGGCCGGGCGCCGACTGCTGCATGGCTGCGCCCTCGGTGCTGGAATTCGATTCCGCCGGCAAGCTGCTGCGCGCCTGGGGCGGGCCTTCCGATCCGGGCTGGCTCGACAGGCACTGCCGCGCTGCCGACGGCTGCATCTGGCCGGGCAACGAGCATGGCATCTATGTCGATGCCAACGATAACGTCTGGATCGGCGGCAACACCGCCTATGGCGGCAAGCCGCCGGAGGAGGGCGGGGCGGAAGCAGCCGGTACCGGCCCGCGCGCGCCATGGGCCACCAACAAGCTGGGCGCCGACGGCTTCATCCTGAAGTTCGACATGGACGGCAATTTCAAGATGCGCGTGGGCGGCACGCCACAGGCCTTCGCCAGCAACGACAAGGATGGCGGCATCAATGGCACGCCGGTCTTCTACCAGCCCGCCGATATCGTGGTCGATCCCCAGACCAACCGCCTCTATGTCGCCGACGGCTATGGCAACCGGCGCATCGTGATCGCCGACGCCACGACCGGAAAATACATCGGCCATTTCGGCGCCTACGGAAACAACCCGATCGACGACGCCGCGGCCAAGGCGGCGGGCCGCTGGCCCGACGACCTGGCGGCGGGCCGCACCAAGCCGATGTATTTTCGCAACCCGGTGCACTGCGTGAAGATCGCGGTGGACGGCAAGATCTATGTCTGCGACCGCGGCAACGACCGCATCCAGGTGTTCGACAAGAACAGCCCGCAGCTGGGCAAGCCGTGCAGCAATCCGAACGGCGAGGCGGGCAAGTGCGGGTTTGTCGGCGAGCAGTGGATCAGCCGCAAGACCGAAACCCTGCCGGTGATGCCGGGCACCGCGGTGTCGATGAGCTTTTCGCCCGACAAGGCCGAGAGCTGCCTCTATGTCGGCGACAACACCAACCAGACCATCTACATCCTGAACCGCCAGAACCTGAGCGAGCTTGGGCGGCTGGGCAAGGCAGGGCGCATGGCGGGGCAATTCCACTGGTTGCACCAGGTCAGTCCCGACAGCAAAGGCGATCTTTATACCGCCGACGTCGATACCGGAAAGCGCATCCAGAAATTCCTGCATTATGGCCCGGCGGGCTGCAGCGGCACCGGCTTTGCCACGGTGGGCGGGGTTGCGGACTAGGCCGCCCGGCGGCGCCGCCAGCCCATCAGCTGCAGCACCAGCACGACAGCCACGCATGCCGCCGCGACGGCGACGGAAGCGTCCCTGATCGATTCGATGCCCAGCAGGTAGCCAAAGGTATGCAGGGCCGCCAGTGCCGCGCCGTAATAGTTCCAGCGCTGCAGCTTCTTCCAGCCCGCATTGCCCAGCTTTTTCATCAGCGCATCGCTGGAGGTTGCCAGCAGCGCCGCCAGGATCAGCGCCGCGACCAGGCCAGTATAATTGGAAAAGCCGAATATATCGTGGCGCAACGGCACCAGGTGGTCGTCCAGCTTCTCATAGACGTAATAAAGCCAGGGCCGCCCGCGCAGATGCACGCACTGGCCGATCACGGCATGGAACACGCCTGCCATGCCTGCCCAGATGCCCCAGTCGCGGCGCAGATCCTGCGACAGAAGTGGCGCCTTGCCCCGCAGGGTGCGCCACGGCCCGATCACCAGCGTCACTGCCAGCAGCACCAGTGCCGGCCAGGCGCTGGAAAAGCTCAGCCGCGTGATCACGTCGGGATAGCCGCGGGTGACGTAAAGCAGAAATCCCGTGCCCAGTGTCAAAAGGCCAATGGGAAGGTGATGCCGCCACAGGCGGTCCCGCATGCGTCTTGAAATCATACCAGCTCCGCCCCGGATGGCCCGCAGGCGGGCCATTTCTTTTTATGGACGGAGTATGGAATCTAGAGCGCGCTGATGAAAGCGGCTTTTGTCTTGGCCGCCACTTCGTCCTGCGTCACGCCGGGCGCCAGCTCGACCAGGGTCAGGCCTTTTCGCCCGCGCTCCAGCGTGAAGACGCACAGATCGGTCACGATCATGTCGACGCAACTCTTGCCGGTCAGCGGCAGGGTGCATTCCTTCAGGATCTTCGACTCGCCCGCCTTGTTGGTGTGTTCCATGGTGACGATCACGCGCTTGACGCCCGCCACCAGGTCCATCGCCCCGCCCATGCCCTTCACCATCTTGCCGGGGATGGTCCAGTTGGCGATGTCGCCGTCCTCCGACACTTCCATCGCGCCCAGCACCGACAGGTCGATATGCCCGCCGCGGATCATGCCGAAACTGTCGGACGATGAAAAATAGCTGGTCGTCGGCAGTTCGGTGATGGTCTGCTTGCCGGCGTTGATCAGGTCGGGGTCTTCCTCGCCCTCATACGGGAAGGGACCCATGCCCAGCATGCCGTTCTCGCTCTGCAAGGTCACGTTCATGCCCGGCGGAATGGCATTGGCCACCAGCGTCGGAATGCCGATGCCCAGGTTCACATAGAAACCGTCCTTCAGTTCGCGCGCGGCTCTCGCGGCCATGTCTTCGCGGCTCCAGGCCATCACACTTCCTCCCCCGCGCCGGCGCCGTTCATCGCGGGCCGCTTGCGGGTGGTCACCCGCTCGATGTGTTTTTCATAATTCGTGCCTTCGAAGATGCGCTGCACGAAGATGCCCGGCGTGTGGATATTGTCCGGATCGAGCTCGCCCGGCTCCACCAGTTCTTCCACCTCCGCGATCGTCACCTTGCCGGCGGTGGCCATCATCGGATTGAAGTTCCGCGCCGTCTTGCGATAGACGAGGTTGCCTTCGGTATCGCCCTTCCACGCCTTGATGATGGAAAGATCGGCGCGCAGCCAGCTTTCGCGCACATAGGTCAGCCCATCGAATTCCTCGGTCGGCTTGCCGTCCGCCACCACGGTGCCGACGCCCGTCCTGGTATAGAAGGCGGGAATGCCCGCCCCGCCGGCGCGGATGCGTTCGGCCAGCGTGCCCTGCGGGTTCAGTTCCAGCTCCAGTTCGCCGGAGAGGTACAGCTTCTCGAACAGCTTGTTCTCGCCCACATAGGACGAGATCATCTTCCTGATCTGGCCGTTGTTCAGCAGCACCCACAGCCCGTAATTGTCGGCGCCGCAATTGTTGGAGATGATGGTGATGTTCCCGACCCCGTCTTCCTTCAGGGCGGCGATCAGGTTCTCCGGATTGCCGCACAGGCCAAAGCCCCCCGACATGATGGTCATGCCGTCAAAGGTCAGGCCCTTCAGGGCCGCGGGTGCGTCGGGATAGACTTTGCTACGGGCCAAGGCTGGTCTCCTCGGGGTTGTGCGGTTATTTCGCATCGCAACATCGCGGGACGCAAGGGGGCAGATCGCGCCGCCGGGCCGGGCAGTAACCGGCTGATCCGCAAGATTTTATGACGGCGCCGGAGGGGTTCCTTGCCCCTGGCAGCCCTGGCCGGTACAACCCGCCCCGATCCTGAAAGAATCCTGCCTGCCATGAGCGCGCCCAAACAGAATCGACCCAAGGCCCGGCTGCCCCGGGGCTTCCGTGATCGCGGCGCCGCCGAGATCATGGCCGAGCAGGCGATACTGGCCACGATCCGGCGGGTCTATGAATCCTATGGCTTCGAGCCCCTGGAGACCCCGGCCTTCGAATATACCGACGCGCTGGGCAAGTTCCTGCCCGATCTGGACCGGCCCAACGAGGGCGTTTTCTCGCTGAAAGACGATGACGACCAGTGGCTGTCGCTGCGCTACGACCTGACCGCCCCGCTCGCCCGCCATGTCGCCGCCAACTTCCAGCACCTGGCCAAGCCTTTCCGCCGCTACCAGGTGGGCAGTGTCTGGCGCAACGAAAAGCCCGGCCCCGGCCGCTTCCGCGAATTCACGCAATTCGACGCGGACACCGTAGGGTCCGCAAATCCCGCAGCGGATGGCGAACTTCTGATGATGCTGTGCGACACGCTGGAGGCGCTGGGCCTGAAGCGCGGCGACTACATCGTCAAGATCAACAACCGCAAGCTGCTGGACGGCGTGCTGGAAGTGGCGGGCATTCCGCTGGAGGACCGCGAACGGCGCGGCGTCGTGCTGCGCGCCATCGACAAGCTGGACCGGCTGGGCGTCGAGGGTGTGGCCGCCCTTCTGGGCCCGGGCCGCAAGGACGAAAGCGGCGACTTCACCAGGGGCGCCGGCCTTTCCCCTGACCAGGCGCATCGCGTGCTGGCTTTCGTTGCGCCTGATGCAAAGGATGAGCAGGAACATCTGGACCAGATCGCCACCCTGATCGCCGCCAGCAAAGTGGGCGCCGAAGGCCTCGCCGAGCTGGAAGCCATCGTCAGGCTGCTGCAGGCGGCGGGCTACGGTCCCGACCAGGTAATGTTCGATACCGGCGTGGTGCGCGGACTGGATTATTACACCGGCCCGGTATGGGAAGGCCAACTCACCGGCCCCGTCACCAATGACGCGGGAGAGGAGATCGTGTTCGGCTCCATTGCTTCGGGCGGCCGCTATGACGACCTGGTGGCGCGCTTCACCGGCCAGCGCGTGCCGGCCGCCGGCATTTCCATCGGCGTGTCGCGCCTGCTGGCCGCGCTGAAGGATCGCGATGCAGCGCTGGTGCCGCTGGTGGTGGTGACCGCCTTCGACAAGAACGACGCCGCGCCGGGCTTCGCCATGGCGCAGGAACTGCGCGCTGCCGGCATCCGCGCCGAAGCCTATGTCGGCACGGGCAAGATGGGCGACCAGTTCAAATATGCCGACAGGCGCGGCGCCGCTATCGCCGTGGTCGAAGGTCCGGATGAGCGCACAAAAGGCGAGGTGACGCTGAAGGACCTGGCCCTGGGCGCCGAACTGGCCAAGTCCGTCGAAAGCCGCGCCGAATGGGTCGCCAACCGTGAAGCGCAGAAAAGCGTGAAGCGCGCCGATCTGGTCGCCGCAATCAAAGACATGCTGGGGCGATAGCGATGGTCGCTTTTCCCTATTCCGACGCTGCCGCCATCGCCGCGCTGAACGGCCAGGCCGACGCGATCCTTGGCGTCTTCGCCGCGCGCGGCTATGGCCGCGAAGAACCTTCGGTGCTGCAGCCCGCCGACATCTTCCTGGACCGCTCGGGTGAGGAGATCCGCCGCCGCACTTTCACTCTCACCGAACTGTCGGGCCGCGAACTGTGCCTGCGTCCCGACCTGACCATTCCCATCTGCAGGCAGGTGGCGGCCGGCAAAACGCGCTTCCCCGCGCGCATCTGCTATAACGGCCTGGCCTTCCGCCATCAGCCGAACGAACCGCACCGCCCCACGCAATTCTATCAGGCGGGCGTGGAGCTGCTCGGCCTCGAAGACCGCGCGGCGGGCGACCGGGAGGTCCTCACCATCGCGGTGGAGGCGCTGCGCGCCGTGGGGCTGAAGGATTTCACCATCAAGATCGGCGACCTGGCGCTGTTCGGTGCGCTGGTCGATGCGCTGGACGTGCCCACCCAATGGCGGGCCCGCCTGAAGCGCCATTTCTGGCGCGTGGGCTATTTCGAGGCGCTGCTCACGCGCCTGACCAGCGGCGCGGCATCCGACCAGCAGCGGCTTCTGGGCTCGCTGGGCGGGCTGACCGCATCGGATTCGCGCGCCGCGATCGAAGGGCTGATGGACATGGTGGCGGACGCCCCGCAGGGCGCGCGCACCCGCGAGGAGATCGTGGAGCGGCTGATGGAACAGGCCGCCGACGCCGCCGCTCTGCGTCTCGATCCAAAAATCGCCAATGTCATCACCAGCCTGCTGGCGGTGTCCGGCGATGCCGGGACCGCCATAGCCGAAGTGCGCAAGCTGACATCAAGCGCGGGCATCGCGCTGGATGCGCCGCTGCAGGCGATGGAGCAGCGGCTGGCGGCCCTGGCCGACCTCGGTGTGGCGCCGTCGCAGGTCAGCTTTGCCGCCCGCTTCGGCCGCAACATGGAATATTATACGGGCTTCGTGTTCGAGCTTTGGGCGCGTGACGCCGAAGGCCCGGTGCAGATTGCCGGCGGCGGCCGTTATGACTCGCTGCTGGAAACGCTGGGCGCGGGCAGGCCGGTCTCGGCGATCGGCGTGGCGATCCGCACCGAGCGCCTTCTGGCCGCGCGCCAGGCCCAGGGGAACAAGGCGCGAGAGGAAGCCGCGTCATGACCGCGCCCACGCCTTCTGTCTTGACTTTGGCCATTCCGTCCAAAGGCCGCCTGAAGGAAGATTGCGACGCCTATTTCGCCGATGCGGGCGCCAAACTGAAACAGCGCGCCGGCGCGCGCGGCTACCGCGCCGCGCTGAACGGCTTTGGCGACATCGATGTGATGCTGCTTTCGGCGTCCGAAATCGCCCAGTCGCTGCTGGCGGGCGACGTGCATCTGGGCATAACCGGCGAGGACCTGCTGCGCGAGGCCGCGCCCGAGCTTGAGGGCCGGGTGCATCTGGTGCGCCCGCTGGGCTTCGGCTTCGCCAATGTGGTGGTGGCCGTGCCGCAATACTGGATCGACGTCTCCACCATGGCCGATCTGGATGATGTCTGCGCCGCCTTTGCCCATCGCCACCGCCGCCGGCTGCGCATCGCCACCAAATATGTGCAGCTGACGCGGGGCTTCTTCGCCCGCATGGGCATTTCCGACTACCGCATCGTGGAAAGCGCGGGCGCCACCGAGGGCGCACCCGCCGCGGGCACTGCCGAGGCCATCGTCGACATCACCACCACCGGCGCCACGCTGGACGCCAATGGGCTCAAGCAGCTTGAGGACGGCACCATCCTGGAAAGCCAGGCCCAGCTGGCCGCCTCGCTGACGGCGGACTGGACGGCGGATGCGCGCAAGGCGGCGGAGGATCTTCTGGGCCGCCTCAACGCGCGCGCCCGCGCCAAATCCTCCCAGATCATGCGGGTGCGGCTGGACGGCCAAGCCGCCAATGTGGATACCGACCGTGTGCTGGCCACGCTGGCCCGCATGGCCGATGCCAGCCTGCTGTCCAAGCCCACCGACGCACAAGGCGAATATTCCCTGCTGGTGCCGCGCGCCAGACTGATGGATGCCATCGCCGCCCTGCGCGCCGAAGGCTGTGCCGCCCCCGCCACCACCCAGGATGCGGATTACGTGTTCGATACCGCCAATCCGCTCTATGCCGCGCTGGCCGAAAAACTGCCTTAAGCGGCCGACATTACAACTTGTCCGCCTCCATCCCGCGCCGCGCTAGACTGGCGCAATGAAGCCGCGCCGCCCTTGCCAGTCCACCCTTTATCCAATCGCGCTGTCCACGCGCGCCGGTCAGACCGGTGCGCGCCTGTCCACGCCGAAGGCCGCACAAACGCCGGGAATCTCCCGCCTGCCGGGGGGAGGGGGGTACGCCAAAAATGCGCAAACGAATAGCGGGTGCGAATGCCGCGCTATCCCGCGTCTGTCCTCACGGCAGGTTCGCCGTATCGCGTATGTCCAGGTCGCCGATATGTTCCTTCTTCCACACCATCATGGTGTGGATGCGGGTGCGGCCCGACGGATGGTCGAAGAAGATCGCCTCTTCACACGGCCCGGGCTCCAGCTTGCGATAGGTGGAAAGCTTCAGCGCCACGGTGGCGAAGGCATCGGGCTTGCGCGCGGCATTGACGCCGAAATAGTCCGCCTGCTGTTCTGTGGTGCGCACGATGGTGTTGGTGACGGGCGTGGCCAGGAACAGGAAGATCATGCCCCAGGCCGCCAGCAGCGGCAGGCCCGCCATGTCGGAGACCTCGCGCACCTGCCAGGCGCCGCCGAACCATGCCACCGACAGGTTAAATCCCCAGGCCATGAAGGCAAAGCCGGCAATCGCCACCAGGCCCATCAGCAGAAGCAGCCGAGTGGTATGACCCATCACATAATGACCCATCTCATGGCCCATGACCGCCAGCACCTCGTCATGGGTGCCCTGCTTGAGCAGGTTGTCGTTCAGCGAAATGCGCGTGGTACCCAGGAACCCCGAGACATTGGCAGAGATGCGCTTGGACTGGCGCGAGGCATCGACCAGCCAGACATTGTCGGCGGGGATGCCGTTGGCGCGCGCCAGGGACAGGATATCCTTTTTCAGCGGGCTGTCCGGCAAAGGCGAATAATGGTTGAACAGCGGCGCCACGAAAACCGGATAGATAACAAGGAAGACGATGAAAAACGCGATGGTAATGGCGGCGCCCCATATCCACCAGGCCCGTCCCGCGCGCCGGATGGCGGCATACATGACCGGCAGAATGACCAGGCTGGCGATCATCGTCACCGCAAAGCCGATGGCGAAGTCCGCGAACCATTGCACGAAACTCTGGTTGGACAGGCCAAAGGCATGTTCGCGGATGAAGCCTTCATAGATCGACAGCGGCAGCCCGGCCACGGTGACGATCGCCACATAACAGGCGGCATAGATCATCACCTGATAGCTGTGGTTGCGGGTGATCCCGCCCGCCCAGTCGCGTATGCGCGCCGAAATCTGCAGCCACAACAGCAGCCCCGCCACAGTCAGGCTATAGATCAGGTCCACAAGCTGCAGCCAGTAGCCGCCTTCGAAATAGGCGTCGGAGCGGGCCCGCGCCGCGCCGCTCACCTTTGCCAGATAGGCTTTTGTCGCCGCCTCCGCGTCGAAGGACGGCGTGGTGTCCAGCGTCGGCAGGGTGCCCATCTGGACCTGCTGCACCGGTGCGGCATGCGGCGGAAGCTGTGGCAGTGCGGCATCCTGGGCGCGGGCGGCGCCGCAAAGGGCCAGGATGACAAGGACCAGAATCGGCGCAATCACGCCCGCGAAAAGCTTTGAGATCATGGACGATGAGCCTAACAGCAATTGCAATGTCGCCAGAAGCAAATAATCCGCTATCGTCTGCCGGTATGCCCGGCGTGTCATGAGCGTCACAATGTTGCCTGCAAATCGCATTGCCGTCGTCGTGCTGTTCAGTCTGTTACCCGCCACGGCGCTTGCGGCGCCTGCGGGTGATGCGGGCCGCTACCGGGCGTGCCTGGCGATGGCCAACGATGCGCCGGCCGGGGCGCTGAAAGAGGCGATGGCCTGGGCAAGCAAGGGCGGCGGCATGCCCGCGCAGCATTGTGCCGCCCTGGCACTGGTGGGCATGGGCCGTTTTGGCGAAGCTGCGGCGCGGCTGGACGCATTGGCGCGCAACAAGGAGATTGCCGACGCGAATTTCCGCGCCACCCTGTTCGACCAGGCCGGCAACGCCTGGCTGATGGCGGGTGACGGCGCCAAGGCCATCGCCAGCCTGTCGTCGGCGCTGGCGCTGTCGGGCGGGGACGCCGATCTCTTCGCCGATCTCGCCCGCGCCCAGGCCATGCGCAAGAACTGGGGCGAGGTGGATTCCGACCTCAGCGCCGCGCTGCAGACGGACCCGCGCCGTGCCGATCTTCTGGTGCTGCGTGCCAGCGCCCGCCGCGCGCTGGGACGGCTGAAGGATGCCTGGTCCGACATCGAAGCGGCGCTGAAGCTTCGCCCCGATGACGGCGACGCGTTGGTCGAGCGCGGCCTCTTGCGCAAGCAGGTCGGCGACATGGGCGGGGCGCGGCGCGATTTTCAGGCCGCGCTCAAGGCCTCGCCGTCCGGCGCCACCGCGGCCGCCGCGCGGGACAATCTGGATGCCCTCAAGGAGTGACGCCCCACTCCGCCCGCACGTCGGGATCGGATTCGCTGCAATGCTGCCGTGCCAGCGCCGAAAAATCCTTTTCCGGCAAAAGCCGCGACAGCGCCCAAACCGCCGCCCCGCGCACCATGGGCGCCGGATCGGCCAGCGCGCGTTTGGCGCAATCAATCAGTTCCATTGCGCCGCTGTTGCCGACGGCGATCATCACATTGCGCACAAACCGGTCGCGGCCGATGCGCTTGACCGGCGACCTGGCGAACAGGGCGCGGAAACCCGCGTCGTCCAGCGCCGCCAGTTCCGCCAGCGGCGGCGCCTTCAGTTCCTCCCGTGCCTGAAGCTTCTGCTCGCGCGCCAGTTGCGCGAACTTGTTCCATGGGCACACCGCCAGGCAATCGTCGCAGCCGTAGATGCGGTTGCCCATAGCGGCACGGAATTCGCGCGGGATCGGGCCCTTGTGTTCGATGGTCAGGTACGAAATGCAGCGCCGCGCATCCAGCCGGTAGGGCGCGGGAAACGCATCGGTGGGGCACACATCCAGGCAGGCACGGCAGTTGCCGCAATGGTCGCTCTCCGGCGCGTCCGCCGGAAGCTCAAGCGTGGTGAAGACCGAACCCAGGAACAGCCAGGAACCGAACTGCCGGCTGACCAGGTTGGTGTGCTTGCCCTGCCAGCCGATTCCTGCGCGTGCGGCCAGCGGCTTTTCCATCACCGGAGCGGTATCGACGAACACTTTCACCTCGGCGCCGAAGCGCTGGTGAATGAAGCCGCCCAGGACCTTCAGCTTCTTCTTGACCACGTCGTGATAGTCGTCGCCCTGGGCATAGGCCGAGATGGCGCCGCGATCCTTCCGCGCCAGCACGCCAAGCGGATCGCCGTCTGGCCCATAATTCATGCCCAGCAGGATGGCGCTTTTGGCGCCCGGCCACATGGCGGTGGGATCGGCACGCCAGTGGGCGCGATCGGCCATCCATGCCATCCCGCCGTGATGGCCCGCATCCAGGAACGCTTTCAGCCGTTCGCCGCCGGCGCCCACGCCGGCGGCGCCGGTGATGCGCGCGGCATCGAAGCCAAGGGCCTTCGCCTCGGTCTTTATGATTTCAGAAGTCGAGTTCGGCATAATGGGCCACCGGCGGCTGGCCGGGCACCCGGTCGCCCAGAAGCGAACGGAAAGCGGGCCGCGACTTCATCCGCACATACCATTCGCCGGCACTGGCATAATCGCCCCACGGCACTTCGCCGAAATAGTCCAGCGCGGACAGGTGCGCCGCAACCGCCAGGTCGCCCAGGCTGCAATTGCGGCCTGCGAGATAACCATTGCTCTCCACGGCGCGGTTGATGGACGACAGCGCCAGCTTCAGTTCCTCGCGGCCCGCGCGGATCGTGTTCATGTCAGGGGTGCGGCTGAAGGCGGCGCCGGTGAAGCGCTGGCCGGCCTTTTCATACACGACACGCTGGGTGACCTGTTCGTGGAACGGTCCCATTGCCCAGTCCAGCCAGCGCAGGCTTTCGCGCCGCGCAGCGGCATCTTCGGGCGCCAGGGGATGGTCGGGATAATTGGCTTCCATATGATCGACGATCGCCCACACGCCCTCGGCCCGGGTTCCGTCCATGTCGATGAAGACCGGCATGGGATTGCGCGCATCCTCGGCCAAGACCGGATCGAACGCCAGGCGCTTTTCTCCCACCACCAGCCGGGCCAGCCGGCAAGAGGGCGACAGCATCAGGTGAATCAGGCGGCGCATTTGTCCTCAAGTAGCGAAGCGGTAGGACAAAGGAAAGTGTCCTCAAGTAGCGAAGCGGTAGGACAAAGGAAAGCGTCCTCAAGTAGCAAACGGACAAAAGGAAGGCCGCCTTCTATCCGCCCGGCCCGGCGAACGCAAAGTCAGCGAACGCAAAAGTTCAGGCCGTCACGCACCACCACGGCGCTGCGGGCCTCAAGGGTGGTTGCCCGGCGGGAGACATAGCGCCCCGGCCGCGCCGCCCGCCATTTGTGGGGATTGGGAAGGATCGCGGCCAGCCGCGCCGCTTCCGCGCCGGTCAGGTCCGCCGCATCCGTCCCGAAATAGGCCCGCGCCGCCGCCTGGGCGCCAAAAATCCCGTCACCCCAGTCCACCAGGTTCAGATAGGCATCCAGGATGCGCTTCTTTGGCCACAGGAACTCCACCAGGACGGTCAGATAAGCTTCCAGCCCCTTGCGGACCCAGCTGCGCATGGGAACCAGGAACAGGGTGCGGGCGGTCTGCTGGGAGATGGTGCTCGCCCCGCGCATCGGCCTCTTGGGATGGCGCCTGTGTTCGGCCAGCGCCTTGTCGATGGCTTCGAAGTCAAAGCCATGGTGGCGGCAGAAATTCTGGTCCTCGGCGGCGATCACCGCCCGCTCCAGCCGGGGCGAGACGTCGTCCACCCATTGGTGGCGGGCGCCTTTGCCCTCGATGACGCTGACCAGCATCTCCGGCGTCCCCGGGACGGGCACGAAACGGAACAACAGCAGCAACAGGACGGGTGCGGGAACCAGAAGGACAAAAATGGCGACAAGAATGCGCCACAGCCAACCGCGTTTCCGCCACATTGCCAATCCCCGCCCCGCCATCAACGGACTATACCTAAACTTAATCCGTGCACGCGATACGCCGCGATGTTAGGTGTTTCCCCCCGCCCCGAAGGACAGTCTCCGCATGCACAATATCCTGATGTCCATCATCCTGGGTGTGGTCGAAGGCGTGACGGAATTTCTTCCCATTTCCTCCACCGCCCACCTTCTGGTGGCCGAGCGGCTGCTGGGCCTGTCCGAAAACTGGGAAGCCTTCACCGTGGTGATCCAGCTGGGCGCGATTATGGCCGTGGTGGCGATCTATTTCCGCAAGTTCTGGACGGTCCTGATCACCTTACCCACATCGGCGGATTCGCGCCGCTTCGCCGGCGGCGTGGTCCTGGCCTTCCTGCCATCGGCCGTCGCCGGCGTGCTTCTGGCTTTCCAGATCAACGCCGTGCTGCTTAATCCCACCATCGCCATGCCGGTGATCGCCATTTCCTGGACCGCGGGCGGACTGATGATCCTTCTGTTCGAACGCATCGCGCCGCCCCCGCGCTTCATGCGCGGTGACCAGCTTCCTCTGGGCAAGGCCTTCCAGATCGGCCTGTGCCAGATCATGGCGCTGCTGCCGGGCATCTCGCGCTCGGGCGCCACGATCCTGGGCGGCGAACTGCTGGGCGTAGAGCGCAGCGCTGCCACAGTCTTTACCTTCTATCTGGCGGTGCCGACCATGTTGGGCGCCACGGCCTATGAGCTGTACAAGAAGGGTGGGGCGCTCTCGTCGGCACAAAGCGCCGACATTGCCGTCGGCTTTATCGTGTCATTCCTGGTCGCCTGGATAGTGATCCGCAGCTTCCTCGCCATCGTGGCACGCTATGGCCTTCGTCCCTTCGGCTGGTACCGCATCGTCGCGGGACTGGCGTTGATGGCCTATCTAGCCTTTGTCTAGGGTTCAGCATTCAGGCTTGGGCCGCATCCTGGGCATATTCGCCCTTGGCACGGTATCGCCACAGATAGGACGGTACCACCGCTTCCACCGAGGTCGCGGTGATGCCAAGATCCAGAAGACCAGGCGCGCCAGCGGTCACGATATTGTTCTTCTTCAACAGACGTACCTGGTCCATGGTCAGGACCGGACTGGGCAGAAGCTGCAGGAAGGCGGCCTTCAGCATGGCGATGCCGAAGGGCACGGGCACCAGGGCACGGCGGCGCCCGGTTTCCTTCAGGATGATCTCCATCAGTTCCCTGAAGCTGTAGATTCCCGGCCCGCCCAGCTCGAAAGTGCGGCCGCGCGCCGCCTGGCTGTCCAGTGCAGTCACGATGGCGGTGGCCACGTCACCCACAAACACGGGCTGGAAACGGGTCTTGCCGCCCCCGATCAGGGGCAGCGCCGGCAGAAAACGCGCCATGCCGGCGAATTTGTTGAAGAAGCCATCTTCGGGCCCGAAGACGATGGATGGGCGCAGGATCACCGCACCGGGGACGGCCTGGCGAATGGATTCCTCTCCTTCTGCCTTGGTGCGGGCATAGACGGACTCGGAATCCCGGTCCGCGCCGATGGCCGAGACATGGACCAGCGCGGTGATGCCGGCGGCGGCCGCAGCGTCGGCCACATGGGTGGCGCCGGCGGCTTGGACATCCTCGAAGGTCTGGCCTTTTTCGAACAGGATGCCCGTCAGGTTCACCACGGCATCGGCGCCCTTCAGGACTGCGGCAACCGAGTCCGCATCGGCCACGTCGCATTTGACGAGCTCGATCTGGCCGACGCTACCCATGGGCCGCAGGAAGAAGCCCCGCGCCGGATGGCGGGATGCGGCCTTGATGCGCCATCCCGCTTTGGCAAGTGCCCGCACCGCATGGCGGCCCAGAAACCCCGTGGCTCCAATGACCGTGACAGTTCTGTTTTTCATGGCCTGTTTCTCTGTGGCAAGTTCGGCTAAACCTTCGCCCGCTACATACCCCGGCGGGGGCCGCGCGGAAACCTATTCCTGCACATAGCGGCGCTCACCCGCGTCATTCACGTAGACGCGCACTTTCTGGCCGGTTTCGGGGTCGACAAAACGCTCGCTGGTGCCGCTCCAGCCCGCCCCTGGGGCGGTGGGCTCCACGGCCTTGTAGCGGAAGCGTTCATAGACGATCCCCATCACGATAAGGATGCCCCAGATGCCCATCACCAGGGCAGGCGGTATCAGCCCTGTCAGCAGGGCGATGGCCCCCAGGCCCGCCAGTACTACCCCAAGGGCCAGGACAGCCTGCCGCAGGTCATGGCCCAACGCTCATGGGACAGCCTCGATGGTCACCGCGGTGCCATAGGCTACGATCTCGCTCATGACCTGGCCGATCTCGGCGGAATCAAAGCGCATCATCACAATGGCATTGGCCCCCATGACGGTTGCGTTGCGCACCAGCCGGTCCACGGCATGACGGCGGGCCTCTTCCAGCAGGGCAGTGTATTCATGGATTTCTCCGCCCACCAGGGAGCGCAGCCCCGCCATGATGTTGCCGCCCAGGCCGCGAGAGCGGACCACCACGCCGAACACCTGGCCATAAACCCAGACAACCCGGTGCCCGGGCACGTTTTCCGTTGTCACCACCAGCATGCCACCCCCCGATTCCGTGCCCGGTCAAGCCTATACCGGAGCCGGTTCCTGGGCGATTGACTTGGGGACGCCACCCCCCTAAACATCGCGCCCCTACCGGTTGGCCCTGAATTTTTTGGGGCCGGCCCCGTGCCCAGATGGCGGAATTGGTAGACGCACTAGTTTCAGGTACTAGCGCTGCAAGGCGTGGAGGTTCGAGTCCTCTTCTGGGCACCATTTACCCGTCCGACGGGCTCCGATACAGTCTAGAAATTCTCCGAAAAACCCAATAAAATCAGCGCTGTTTAGCCAGCGGCGTCCAACTACGTCCGTTGGCATCCAGAGTGCCGTGGGGGCCTTTTTGGGGGCCTCTGGGGGCCTTTTTGGGGGCCTTTTTTGGACATACGGGGAGGGCGCATATGTCGTTGACGAACACTGCCATTAAGGCGGCCCGCCCGCAGCCGAGGCCCTACAAGCTATTCGATGAGAAGGGGCTGTTCTTGTCGGTCGAGCCGACGGGTGGACGGCTGTGGCGCTTTAAGTATCGCTATAACGGCAAGGAGAAAAAGCTGGCGCTGGGAGCCTACCCGGACGTTGGTCTGAAGGAGGCACGCGAGAAGCGAGACGAGGCCCGAGCTCTGCTCGCCGCCGGTATCGACCCCGGTCAGAAAAGGAAGAGTGACAGACAGGCCCAGGTCCTACAGGCGGCCAATAAACGACACGTTCCCCGGCGTTCCCCAAATCCGTTCCTGCACGCCCGGAACAGGCGGTCAACCTTCGTTCCAGTCGACCTCACATAGCTTTTCATAGCGATGGTTCAGCCACGCGGACGTCAAAAGCAACACAGCCAACGATGCCCCAACCCGGTACTCCTTGAAAAACGTACCGATCCATCCGCTAGAGGCCGCGGGATGAGAACCCATGAAATAGACCAAGGCCCCCATTCCCAGCGCTGATAGGCCAATCGCCAACTCGGCAAGAAAATTGAGCCGACGAAGTATAGCGAAGTGTTCTTGGTTCATTTCTGTCCCCTTGCTGCCTGCCGTAGCACTGACCTGAGCCCCTTCTTTCATCCTGCCGGAAGTAGAGCAGCCGGCACACGGTGAATGCGCGATTGCAAAGCCAATCATCCGGGGCGGCCGTCGGCGCGGGGCCTGACAAGGATCGGCGTGTATACCCGAAGGAAAATACCGAAGGCTGCGATCCAGAACAGGCCCGAGATCAAGACAATCCCGTCATACCAGGCCGGCACCAGCGCCGGTGCGAAGACGCGAACAAGCGCGGCAACCGAAACCAGGCCGTAGCAGGTCGCGATGTTGCGCGGCGCCATCAGGGCGCGGCCGGTGTGGCCAAGCGAGGCGCGCGTCATCACCGCCAGTATCATGGTGGCAAACGCGCCAACGGTAAGGGCGTGGACCCATTTTTCCGCAAAGGCGGCACCGGTCAGCAGCCAGGTCGCCTTGAGAAGCAATCCGAGGGCGAGCCAGGCATAGCCCAGATGCAGGACCCAGATCAGGGGATCGCGCGCGGTCCGGTAACCCTGCCATTGCGCCAGCCGGAAAATCTGGGCAAGTGCAGCGAGGATCGCGACCGCGCCGTTGATGGCTGACAGCGGCGTCGTCATGTCCGCGGCCAGCACCGCGATGATCGATGCGATCGAGATCAGTTCGAGCCACCGATAAGAGTGGGGTTGCACGGCAAGACCGTGGCGCGCCAAGCCGCTTTTGGTGAAGGCTGGAATGATGCGCCCGCCGACGATCACGATGAGGATCGCCACGACGTCGAGTGCGATGCCGAGCCCGACATGTTCTCCCGCATCCAGCATTCCATTGCTGTCCAGGTGGAAACAGAGATTGGCGAGGAAGAGGACGGTGAGCAGACCGATAAAAGGAAGATTGCGGAATTTCCGGGCCCGGATCAGGGGCGGTGCCAAGACCAGGGTTATGGCGGGAAAGAATGCGAGGTCTATGGCGCTCGCGGCCCAGGGCTGCAGCATAGCCGATGGCAGCATTGCGAACCGGCCCGCAAGCCACAAGAGCGTCAGACAAACAAGCGGGGTACCGGAATAGGACGTCCGGCCCGTCCATCCCGGAACCGCCGTCAGCAGGAAGCCTCCGATCGCGGCGGCAACGAACCCGAACAGCATTTCATGCGCATGCCAGTACATCGCGGGGATCGCTTCGGCGGGCCAGATCTGCGGATCGAAGTAAACCGCGAGCCACACGCCCATATTGACCAGCGCATCCAGGCCGGCCAGCAGAAAGAAGGGGCGGAAACCGTATGCGAACAGCGCCAGCCTGCGGGCAGGCGCGGATTGAAGATGTGATTCTACGGACGTGCTCATCACACCAGCGTTCTGATTAGGGTGTCGGTATCTGCGGACTGCTCACCGCAGCGGCGCCATGTCAGGCGGGTCGCGTCGGCTTTTCGGCCGTTGGAATGGGCGGCGTAGGCGTATACCAGTGCGATGCGAAGATCGATCCCGTCCATGATCATTGCGGAGTGGAATGCCGGGCTTGCTGCAGAAGTGCGTCAAGCCGGGAGACATTTTCTATTTCGATTTCCGACCGGGAGGTCTTGACGCCCACCCCGCGCAAGCGCCTCAGGGACCGCGACAGGGTCGCAGGCGTTACTCCGAGATGCGCGGCCAGATCCTGCTTGGTGCCCTGCAGTACCAGGTGGGCCGGGCCATCAGTGGTCCCGACATTATCGAGAAGATACTGGGTCAGCCGCGAATCCGCGTCCCGGAATTTCGTCTGCGTTAGGTGGCGCAGCAGCAGCCGCCAATGCTTTGCCAGTATGCGGTTCACCGCGACGGCAAGAGACAGTTCGGTTTCTGCCATGCGGCGGAAGTCATCCGCCGGGATCATGACAACCAGCAATTCGGTGACGGCCTTGGCAGTCACCATGTAAGGCAGCTCGAGCAGGCTGGGCGGAATCAGAATGACGTCGCCCGCGTCCATGAAGTCGGCGATGGTTTCTTCACCCTGCGGACCGCTGATCAGCGAAACCCGGCCATCCAGCAGGGCATAGACGAAATGGGCGCGCTCGCCCTCGCGAAACAGCGGCGAACCCTTTCCGATGCGCTGAATGCCCGACACGGCCGCCAGACGACGGATCAGCGTTTGCGGCAGGCTCGGAAATATCCGTGACAGTGCAGATGCCGTGTCCATTGCAGCGATGCCGGATCCTTAAAAATCCCCACCAACATGATCGGAAGAGGAACCGCCGTCCTTGATCGAGATCAAGGACTGTCTTGCTTTAAGGCAATAGCCTGATTGGGTCCTGGGCATTTCCGCCCAGGAGCCGAGCTTGGGGTGGCGTCCGTGGTTTCCATTGCTGCAACGTCGGGGGCGTCAAAAAATATTGCGTCATGTCAGGCGCTTATCCTATCCGCTGCCGCCTTTACGGTCTGTTTTGCGGTGTGGACGCTGTTTTCGATCGTCGGCATCAAGATCAAACAGGAGCTGAATCTCGACGATTCCGAGTTCGGTCTTCTGGTCGCCACGCCGGTCCTGACCGGGGCGCTCAGCCGCCTCTTTCTGGGTCTTCTGAGCGACAAGTTCGGCGGCCGCAGGGTGTTTGCGCTGCTGATGTTGCTGACTTCCGGCGCGGTGTACGCGGTTTCGGCGGTTTCCAGCTTTCCGCTGTTCCTGGCGGCCGCGCTTGGCCTGGGGTTCTCGGGAGGTTCGTTTGCTGTCGGCGTCTCCTACGTTTCCAGTTGGTTTGACCGCGCTCATCAGGGCACGGCGCTGGGGATTTTTGGCGCGGGAACAATCGGAACCGCGATCACCACCTTCGGCGCTCCGCTGTTTGTCAACGCCCTGGGATGGCGCGAAACGGTGCAGATCTATGCCGCCGTTCTCGCGGCTTCGGCGATCGTCTTTTATCTGCTGACCCGCGAAGATCCCGCAAGCGCGGCGCGGGCCGCGGGCACGGTAAAGCCACGCAAGCTCGCCGACCAGCTCGCGCCGCTGGTTCGTCTGCAGGTGTGGCGCTTCTCGCTCTACTATTTCTTCGTGTTCGGCGCGTTCGTGGCGCTCGCGAGTTGGCTGCCCCGGTATTACATGGGCATGTATGATCTATCACTGGCCACAGCAGGCCTTCTGACCACCGCCTTTGCGCTGCCGGCAGCCGTGTTTCGCGCCCTGGGTGGCTGGATATCCGATCGCATCGGCGCCCGCACGGTGATGTATCTCACCTTCATCGTTTCCAGCGTGATCTGTTTCGCCTTGTCCTATCCGGCGACCGATTATGTGGTGCATGGCATAAGGGGCCCGATCGCGTTTTCGTTCGAGATCGCGCTGCCGGTCTTCGTCGCCCTGACGGTTGTGCTCGGGTTCTTCATGGCGATCGGCATGGCGGCCGTCTACAAGCACATCCCCGTTTACTATCCCGATCATGTCGGCGCGGTGGGTGGACTTGTCGGTGCCATCGGCGGCCTGGGCGGGTTCTTCCTGCCGATCGCGTTCGGGGTTATGAACGATCTCACCGGCGTGCGGACGAGCTGCTTCATGCTGCTGTTCGCGCTTGTCACCCTGGCGCTGGCCTGGATGCATGGCGCAATCCGCCTGATGGAACGGGGCAGGGTCGGCGCGCTTCGGTCGCTGCCCGAATTGCCGGAAATGGCCGAACTTCACAATTCCGGCGGCGGCACTTCCGCGCGCGCGGCGCAATAGGGGACGGCAATGAGCCAGTTTTTGGATCGCCTGACATTCTTCAGGAAGTATGACGGAACGTTTTCAGGCGGGCACGGCATCAACACGACGGAAGACCGCCGGTGGGAGAATGCCTATCGCCAGCGTTGGTCCCATGACAAGATCGTGCGCTCGACCCACGGGGTGAACTGCACCGGCTCCTGCAGCTGGAAAATCTACGTCAAGGGCGGCATCGTCACCTGGGAAACGCAGCAGACCGATTACCCGCGCACCCGTCCGGAACTGCCCAACCATGAGCCTCGCGGCTGCTCCCGCGGCGCCAGCTACTCGTGGTATCTCTATAGTGGCAACCGTCTCAAATACCCGATGGTGCGCGGCGCGCTGATCCGTCTGTGGCGCGAGGCCCGCAAGACGCTTGCGCCGGTCGCAGCCTGGAAATCGATCGTCGAGGATGAAGCAAAGCGCAAATCCTATACTGCGCGCCGGGGCCTGGGCGGCTTTGTCCGTCTCGGCTGGGAGGAAGCCAACGAAATCATCGCTGCGGCCAATGCCTATACGATCCGCAAATACGGGCCCGACCGCATCGCGGGATTTTCGCCGATCCCGGCCATGTCGATGGTCTCCTATGCGGCAGGCACACGCTATCTGTCGTTGTTGGGGGGTGTCTGCCTCAGCTTCTACGACTGGTATTGCGACCTGCCGCCCGCGTCGCCGCAGACCTGGGGCGAACAGACCGACGTACCGGAAAGCGCCGACTGGTACAATGCCGGCTTCCTGCTGCTGTGGGGTTCGAACGTTCCCCAGACCCGTACGCCAGACGCGCATTTCTATACCGAGGCGCGCTATCGCGGCGCCAAAAGCGTGGTCATCACCCCCGACTACAGCGAAGCGGCAAAGTTCGGCGATCTGTGGCTGCATCCCAAGCAGGGCACGGACTCCGCGCTCGCCATGGCGTTCGGCCATGTGATCCTGAAGGAATTCCACGTCGACCGGCAGGTGCCGTATTTCGCCGACTATTGCCGCAAGTACAGTGACATGCCTTTCCTGGTACGTCTCATCGAACAGGATGGCCGCTATGTGCCGGAACGGTTTGTGCGGGCCAGCGATTTCATCGGATCGCTGGGCGAGACAAACAATCCCGAATGGAAGACGGTGGCGTTCGACGAACTGACCGGTCAAGTCGTGGCGCCGCAGGGCTCGATCGGGTTTCGCTGGGGCGAGAAGGGCGAGTGGAACCTCGAACAGCGCGCCGCGGAAACGCCGGTCTCGCTCTGCATGTCCACCCTGGACAGGCGCGATGCGGTCATGCCGGTCGCTTTTCCCTATTTCGGCGGCCGCCAGCATGACTATTTCGCCGGCACCGACCATGACGAGGTGCTTTTGCGGAATGTGCCGGTGCGGCAGTTGAAGCTGGCCGACGGCGACACCTATGTCGCCACCGTGTTCGATTTGCTGTGTGCAAACTATGGCGTTGACCGCGGCCTTGGCGGTGACAATGTCGCGGTCGGCTTCGACGACGACGTTCCTTATACCCCTGCCTGGCAGGAACGCATTACCGGCGTCAAGCGTGACTCGGTGATTTCCGTCGCCCGGGCCTTCGCGCGCAATGCCGAAAAGACCGGCGGCAAGTCCATGGTCATTCTCGGTGCCGGCATCAATCACTGGTACCACATGGACATGACCTATCGCGGCATCATCAACATGCTGGTGATGTGCGGCTGCGTCGGACAGGAAGGCGGCGGCTGGTCGCACTATGTCGGCCAGGAGAAGTTGCGGCCCCAGACAGGCTGGACGCCGCTCGCTTTCGCGCTGGACTGGGCGCGCCCGCCGCGGCACATGAACGCGACGTCCTATTGGTACGCGCATTCCGACCAGTGGCGCTATGAAACATTGGGCGTCGATGAAATTCTCTCGCCGCTGACGAACAAGGATGAATGGAAAGGCAGCCTGATCGATTTCAATGTCCGTGCGGAACGCATGGGCTGGTTGCCCTCCGCACCGCAGCTTCAGACCAATCCGCTTGACGTGGTGAGGTCCGCGGAAGCGGCAGGGAAGGACCCCAGGGACTTTGCGCGCGACGAGATCGTCGCAGGCCGTCTCAAACTGTCTTGCGAAGACCCCGACAATCCCGCGAACTGGCCGCGCAACCTGTTCGTCTGGCGGTCGAATATCCTGGGCTCCAGCGGCAAGGGCCACGAATATTTCCTCAAGCATCTGCTGGGCACCTCGCACGGCGTGCAAGGAAAGGATCTCGGCCAGACCGGCGAGCAGAAGCCATCCGAAGTGATCTGGCGCGACGAAGCCCCGGAAGGAAAGCTCGACCTTCTGGTGACGCTGGACTTCCGCATGTCGACCACCTGTGTCTACTCCGACATCGTTCTGCCGACCGCGACCTGGTACGAAAAGAACGACCTCAACACCTCTGATATGCACCCTTTCATCCACCCGCTCAGCGCGGCGGTCGATCCGGCATGGGAAAGCCGCAGCGATTGGGAAATCTACAGGGGTCTCGCCAAGCGGTTCTCCGAGATTGCGCCGGAAGTCCTGGGTAGGGAAAAGGATTTGGTGCTGCTGCCGATGCAGCATGATACGGCGGGCGAACTTGCGCAGGCCACCGGCGTCAGGGAGTGGTCGAAAGGCGAGGTCGCTCCTATCCCCGGAAAGACCATGGCGGCGCTTCATGTCATCGAGCGCAATTACCCCGACATCTACAAGCAATTTACCGCGCTGGGACCGCTGATGTCGTCCGTCGGCAATGGCGGCAAGGGCATCGCCTGGAAGACCGAACATGAAGTCGAGCTGCTCGGAAAACTAAACGGCATAGTCTCGGAAGACGGCCCAACAAAGGGCCTGCCGCGCATCGACACCGACATCGACGCCACCGAGGTCATCCTGTCGCTGGCGCCGGAAACCAACGGCGAGGTTGCGATGAAGGCCTGGGGCGCACTGAGTGAATTCACCGGCCGCGAACACGGCCATCTTGCCGAAGCCAAGGAAGACGAGAAAATCCGCTATCGCGACATCCAGGCTCAGCCGCGCAAGATCATCTCATCGCCCACCTGGTCCGGCATCGAATCCGAGAAGGTCTGCTACAATGCCGGCTACACGAATGTGCACGAACTGATCCCCTGGCGCACCCTGACGGGCCGCCAGCAGCTTTTCCAGGATCATCCCTGGATGCGCGCCTTCGGTGAGCAGATGGCGGTCTATCGCCCACCGATCGACACCAAGACGATCAGACCGATCATCGACACCAGGGACAATGGTCACAAGCAGGTCGTGCTCAATTTCATCACTCCGCACCAGAAGTGGGGCATCCACTCGACCTATACCGACAACCTGCTGATGCTCACCCTGTCGCGTGGAGGCCCCATCGTCTGGATCAGCGAGATCGACGCAAAAAAGGTCGGCATCGAGGACAATGACTGGATCGAGGCCTACAACCTGAACGGCGCCCTGGTCGCGCGCGCGGTGGTCTCACAGCGCGTGCCGGAAGGCATGGTCATGATGTACCACGCGCAGGAAAAGATCGTGAACGTGCCGGGGTCCGAGATCACAGGCCAGCGCGGCGGCATCCACAATTCCGTCACCCGCACGGTCCTGAAGCCCACGCACATGATCGGTGGTTACGCGCACCAGAGCTATGGCTTCAACTATTACGGCACGGTCGGATCCAACCGCGACGAGTTCGTGATCGTCCGCAAGCAGGCAAAAACCGACTGGATGGATGAAAGAGCGCCTGTCGGCGTGCAGGAGGCTGTATAATGAAAGTACGCGCGCAAATCGCCATGGTGCTGAATCTCGACAAATGCATCGGCTGTCACACCTGCTCGGTGACCTGCAAGAACGTGTGGACGTCGCGCGAGGGTGTCGAATATGCCTGGTTCAACAATGTCGAAACCAAGCCCGGCGTCGGCTATCCGAAGGAGTGGGAAAACCAGAAGCGCTGGAACGGGGGTTGGCTGCGCAAGCGGAACGGCAAGCTCCAGCCCCGCATGGGCGCGAAATGGCGCATCCTGGCCAACATCTTCGCCAATCCCGACCTGCCGGAAATCGACGACTATTACGAGCCTTTCACCTTCGACTACCAGAACCTGCATACAGCGCCCGATTCCGGAACGATGCCGACGGCGCGTCCGCGGTCGCTGGTGACCGGCCAGCGCATGGAAAAAATCGAAGGCGGCCCCAACTGGGAGGAGATTCTGGGCGGGGAATTTTCCAAGCGCTCCAAGGATATCAATTTCGAGGGCGTTCAGAAGGAGATCTACGGCCAGTTCGAAAACACCTTCATGATGTACCTGCCGCGGCTGTGCGAGCACTGTCTCAACCCCGCCTGCGTCTCGGTGTGTCCGTCCGGCGCCATCTATAAGCGCGAGGAAGACGGCATCGTGCTGATCGACCAGGACAAGTGCCGCGGCTGGCGCATGTGCGTGTCCGGCTGTCCTTACAAGAAAGTCTATTACAACTGGCAGTCGGGCAAGTCCGAGAAGTGCATCCTGTGCTACCCGCGGCTGGAAGTCGGCCAGCCCACCGTCTGCTCGGAAACCTGTGTCGGTCGCATCCGCTATCTGGGCGTGGTGCTTTACGATGCCGATCGCATCGCCGAAGTCGCGGCAACACCTGACGAGGCCGATCTCTACGAAGCGCAGCTTTCGGTCTTTCTTGATCCCTTCGATCCCAAGGTGCAGGCGCAGGCCGCCGCCGACGGCATCACCCATGCCTGGATCGAAGCAGCCAAGAAGTCTCCGATCTGGAAGATGGCGATGGACTGGCGGGTGGCATTCCCGCTGCATCCAGAATATCGCACCCTGCCGATGGTCTGGTACGTGCCGCCGCTGTCGCCGATCCAGTCGGCGGCGGAGAAGGGCCAGATCGACCTGGAGGGCGACATGCCCGACGTTCGCTCTTTGCGCATCCCCCTCAAATATCTCGCCAACATGCTGACGGCGGGCAAGGAAGAGCCTGTGGCACAGGCACTGGAACGCATGATGGCGATGCGCAGTTACATGCGCGCCAAGACGGTGGACGGAGTCATTGACGAAGGCGTGGCGCATCGCGTCGGCCTTGCGCCGCAGCAGATCGAGGAAATGTATCGCTATATGGCTATCGCGAATTACGAGGACCGGTTCGTCATTCCGACCGCGCATCGAGAAAATTCGGAAGACGCCCTCGATCTGCGCGGGAGTTGCGGCTTCAGTTTCGGCAATGGCTGTTCGGATGGATCAAGCGAAACAAATATTTTCAATGTGCCGAAGAAGCATAAAGTGCCTGACCCGGCGGGAGCTTGATTCATGAGTGCGACCTGCAAGGTTCTGAGCGCCATCCTGTCCTATCCGACCGCCGAGCTTCAGGCCGCCGGCCGCGAACTCATATTCGCGCTCAACGAGGAGCAATTGCTGACCGTCAAGCACCGTGCGGCGGTCGGGGCGCTGATTGCGGACATGGCCGCCGCCGACCTGCTCGAGGCGCAGTCCCGCTATGTCGATCTGTTCGACCGTACGCGGTCGCTGTCGCTGCATTTTTTCGAGCATGTTCACGGCGAATCCCGCGATCGCGGGCAGGCGATGGTCTCGCTGCTGGAGCGCTACCAGAAGGCTGGACTGGACGTCGCCGGCCGCGAACTGCCCGATTACATTCCCCTGTTTCTGGAATTTCTTTCCACACTGAGCGGCGGAGAAGCGCGCGCCAGTCTCGCCGAACCCGCCCATATTCTGGCAGCACTGGGCGAAAGGCTTCGCAAGCGCGGCAGCGATTATGCCTCGGTGTTTGACGCCATGGTTGCCCTGTCGCACAGCGTTCCCAGCGATGAGGTCCTGGAGAGCGTGCGTAACGAGAAAGTCGAGGACCCGCGCGATCTGGCGGCGCTGGACCGCACCTGGGAAGAGGCCGAAGTGCGCTTCGGGCCCGGCGATGCGGCCGCTGACGGCTGCCCGCGCGCCAACGACATCCTGCAGCGCATGAATGTTCCGGCCGCAAAGCCGGCTTCGAGATCATCTTCGGGAGCCAGGACATGAGCCAGGCGATCAACAGCGCATTGTTCGGGGTTTATCCCTATATCTGCCTGACGGTGTTCCTGGTCGGCAGCCTGATCCGCTTCGACCGGGAGCAGTACACATGGCGCAGTCAGTCCAGTCAGCTGTTGCGCCGCCGCCAGCTGGTATGGGGGAGCAACCTGTTCCATGTCGGAATTCTGGTCATTCTTTTCGGGCACGCGGGCGGCCTGTTGACTCCGGTGGCGGTGTTCGAGGCGCTGGGCATCTCCCACACCGCCAAGCAGCTGACCGCCATCGTGGTGGGGGGCGCGGCCGGCATCATGTGCCTTGCAGGCCTGCTGATGCTGCTGCACCGCCGCCTGTCGGACCCGCGCATCCGCCGGACATCTTCGATCGCGGATATCGCCGTGCTGTTCATCCTCCTGGCGCAGTTGCTACTCGGTCTAGGCACGATCTTCGTGTCGCTGCACCATCTCGATGGCAGTGAGATGGTCGCGCTGATGAGCTGGGCCCAGCACATCGTTACTTTTCGTCCCGGCGCGGCGGATTTCGTCGCCGGCGTATCCCCGGTCTTCAAAACCCATCTCGTTCTGGGCATGACGATCTTTCTGATATTTCCGTTTACCCGCCTGGTTCACATCTGGAGCGCACCGATCTGGTATCTCGGCCGGCGCGGCTACCAGATCGTGCGCACCAGGCGGATTGGAAAGGCCTGAGCCATGGCGCCACGTCCCCCCATCAAGCTCAATGGCGTCGTCCTGCCCTCGCACATGATCGCGGCAGAGGCGCAGCACCATCCGTCACAGACACCCGCCGCGGCGTTCCAGGCCGCGGCCCGCGCCATTATTGTCCGCACACTGCTGCTTGAGGAGGCCAAGCGTGACGCCATAGTTGCCGAACCGGAGATTGTTGCCCCCGGCAAGCGTGAACTGGACGACGAGGCGCAGATCCGCGCGTTGATGGAAGCGCGCATTTCGGTGGTAGAGCCCGACGAGGCCCAGTGCCGGGCGTTTTATGACGCCGAGCCGTCCCGCTTCCGCAGCCCTGATCTGTTTGAAGCCTCCCACATTCTTTTCCTGGCGCATCCCCATGACGCCAAGGCCTATGCGGAAGCGGTGGCGCGAGCCGAGGAGGTGGTCGCGGAGCTGTCGCGCTCGCCGGACCGGTTTGAGGCGATCGCGCGTGAGCGATCTGAATGCGACTCCCGTGCCAACGGAGGCCGCCTGGGCCAGATCGTGCAGGGCGAGACTGTGCCTGAATTCGAGCGGGCATTGCAAAAGCTGGAGGAAGGGCAGATCGCAGCGAGCCCGATCCAGTCGCGCTACGGCGCGCATGTGCTCAAACTTGATGCCCGCGCCAGAGGGGAAACCCTACCCTTCGAATATGTTCACGAAAAGATCGCCGATTACCTGGCCGAACAGCAATGGCGCCGCGATGCGGCCGCCTATGTCGAACGGCTGGTCAGCCGGGCGCAAATCGAGGGCGTCGACATGTTCCCGTCGAATTCTGCGCGAGTCCCCGCCGCATGAGCACTCTCGGAGAGATACTGGATCAGTTGCATGATCGTGCGCAGGTGTATCAGATACTGGCTGAATCCGGCGATCTTGTGCTGATGTCCAGGCTGGACCAGATCGCCGTGGAAACCGAGGCGGATGTGCGCGAGATTGCCCTTGGTGCAGTGCGGGCATTTACCGCCTCGGCCGATGCGGAGGCCTGGGTAAGGCTTATCGGCCGCATTCAGGATTCGCAGTCGCCGGCGGGCGCGTGCTTGGGTGAAATGATCACATGGTCGATGAAGCAGTAGCCCGTTCTGTCGACGGTTTGGGGGTTCTGGGGGTTGTCCTCGCTGGTGGGGCGTCCCGCCGGTATGGCAGTGACAAGGCATCGGCCATGCTGAACGGCATGCCATTGGTGCAATGGGTGGTGGACCGGGTTCGCCCGCAAGTCGATGTACTTGCCGTCAGTGGCGGGAATCGCGCCGGCTTGTCATTGCCGATTATTGCCGATCAGGTAAGGAATGCCGGTCCGTTGTCGGCTCTATGTTCAATTCTCGCCTGGGCCGAACAGAAGAATCTGCCGCTGGTGACGACCTTTTCCTGCGATACGCCGTTCATTCCGCACGATATCGTAGACGGTTTGCGCCGGGCATTGCAGGATCGCGATTGCGCCATTGCCAGCCGGGCGGGTGCCACCCATCCGACTTGCGCGCTTTGGAAAACCAAAGCGCGCGAAAAAATCGAAACGGCATTCGCTGCCGGTGTACGCAGCCTCCGCGATGCGATGGATTATGTCAGTTCATGCCAGGCCGATTTCGCGGCCGTGCGCGACGGCCCCGGCGACGACCCCTTCTTCAACATCAATTCCCCGAGCGACATGGTTTTGGCGCAGGCCTGGCTTGAGAGGCGCAGGCAGGCCGAATAAGCCCGCATCCGGGAGGAGGAGGGTCCGGTCAGCGCTTTTTTCGCTCGGATCGCTTGGCGGGCCTGACCGCCAGGACGTCGTCGATCCACGTCTTCGTGCGTACTGCGCCCGGCAAACCCAGCGTCGTCACGGCGAGAAGCGCGATATGTCGGATCTGGTCGGCGGCCAGCCCTTCGGCCAAGCCTCGCCTGACGTGCGAGTGAACCGCACCTTCCAGACCGGCGCCCGCGGCGAGCGCGATCTTGACCAGACGCCGCGCCCGCGCATCAAGCGGCCCGGCATCGGCGCAGCGCTTGCCGAGTTCGGCATAGCTCTCCCAGATTTCGGGATGTCGCCGTGCAAGTTCGCCGGCGCCGGACGGCAGGTTGGCTGGTTTTGTGATTTTCCTGGCCATGAATTTTTCCCCAATCCGGACCGACGCAAAAGCGCCGCAGCTCCGAAAAGCCTGTTCATTAAAGGCTTCAAATCCTACACCAAAATGGATTTGAGCGTTAATAATGATTACGCGTCGGGCTAGTGGCATCGCCGCGCCGGCGGGCGCCTTGTTCACGCGGTGCGATCCTGAATCGCGGCACGGCGCCGACGCGCGGCTGTTATGAAGAACGCCTGGCCCTGGCCACAAGTTGAACTCTCGCAGGCCCGGCCACGGCTAGGATTCAGGCAGACGGCACCACGTCGAAGGCAATCGTGGTGCGCGCCGCCGCGTCATGAAACGGTATTGTCCCGTGCCACAGGTAGGATGGAAACAACACCAGCCGCCCGGGAGCGGGCCGGATGGCGCGGCGCACCGGATTCTTCAGCGCCACGTCCAGATGCGGTTCGCCAAACTTGATCCAGCCCTGGCGCGCGCCGTTGTCGTCGGCGACGACTGGCGGCACCGCCACGTAATAACAACTGCTGATCCAGCCCATCGGATGGATGTGGTTGACGTGAAAGCCGCAATCCTTCAACCGTGACGACCAGGAGCCGGCATAGTGAAAGCCGGCCGCCCGGCGCGACAGGAAGGGATGAGCCGCGTCCTCTCCCAGTTCGGCGATGTAGCGTGTCACCGCCCCGTCGATCCGCGCCTTCAGCTTCTCCACCAGCTCCATCCCGGCGCCGAACAGATTGCCGGGCGTCTGGGTCCCGCCGCGCAGGGACTGGCCCAGGAATTCACGGGTCTCGGGATGCAGGCGGACCAATGCCGCGTTCAGTTCGGCGTTGAAGTCGTCCATCCCGGCAAAGCCTTCCGGCGGCTCCAGGTCGAAAGCGCGCACCAGCGTGTCATAGCCGCAGAGGGTTTCGCCGCGCTCATCCTCGAGCATCCGCCAGGCGGTGCTGAGGATAGCCAGGCAGTCGCCGTTCCGCGGCGCGCGCGCCAGACCCTCTTCACACAGGCGCACCGCCTTTTGGGGGGCGCCCGCCAGTAGCGCCGCTTCCCCGGCCTGGGCAAAGGCGCCAGTGGGAATGTCCGGACGTTTCAGCAATATGTCGAGGGCCGCGCCAGCTTCGGCCGGGCGCTTCATCTGGGCCAGCGCGCGGGCAGCACCCAGCGCTGCCACCACATCTCCCGCATCGCGTGTCAGCAGCGTTGCATAGATGTCGTGCGCCTCCAGGTGGCGTCCTGCAAGGCTGAGAAAATGCGCCTTGCCGAGCAGCAACGGCCGACTGGCCGGCGCGCGGTCATAGGATCCGAGGAATTCCTCATCGCGCCCGAGGCGGTATAGCAGGGCGTTGTAGTCGTGATGGAGGCCCGGATCATCGGGGGCGCGGACCAGAAGGTCTCGATAGATCGCCAGCGCCTCGCCATGCTGCCCCAGATTCTGCAGCGCTTCGCCGCGGCGCAGCGCAGCGCGCGGCGAGCCCGGCTCCAGGGCGCGCGCGTTATCCGCCGCCGCCAGCGCATCCGCGTCCTTGCGCAGACGAAGCAGCGCCGCGGCGAGTTGCAGGTTGATCTGGACCTTCAGACCGGGATCCGAAGTCTCCTCCAGCGCGCGGCTCAGCACCGTCTGTGCATCGGCGGGCCGCCCCTGGTCGGTCATCACCGCACCCAGCGCCAGCCTGGCATGGACCAGCCCCGGCATCTTGCGCAGCACGGCGCGGAATTGCGCTTCAGCTTCGGTCAGCCTGCCCGAGTGATGAAGCAATTGTCCCAGTTCGAAAAGCGCTTCCGCCCAGCCGTGCTGCAATTGCAGCGCCTCACGAATCGCGGCTTCGGCTTCCGCGGTGCGCCCCAGACCCGCCAGGGCGCGGCCAAGATTCAGCGCCAGCGCCGGATTATCCGGCGCAAGTTCGCGGCTTTGCGCCAGCAACGCTGCCGCTTCCGCCAGGCGTCCCTGATGCAGGCGAATAGCCCCCATGGCGCCCAGCACGTCGCAATGCCCGGACAATCCAAACCGTGCCAGCGATGCGATGGCCTGCTCGGCGCCGTTCACATCGCGTCGCGCCAGGCAGTCCTGCACACGCGCCAGCACGGGTGACAAGGCAGGAGGATACTGGATCATGCGGCACCTTATACCTGCTGCACCCAGAACTGATACATGCCCCGAAATGTTGCGGGGTGCTCGGCCTCGAAGATGGTCCAGTTGTCCAGGTCGATCGCGGCGGGATCGCCGGGAAAACGGGTTTGGTAATCCGCCAGGACCGGGGCATCCAGGTCGAAGCCCAGCATCGCCAATCCGTGTTCGCTGAGGAACGTCGCGATCTCGGTGAGCGAAACATGCGATTCCTGCACATGGAACAACAGATCGCGGCAGCCGCTGAGAGTGAAAAAATCGGACCGTTGCGTCACGCCGGTAAATTTAGGCCGGGCGCGCAGATAGCGGCGCGCGGCGCGCAGTCCGTGCGGCGTGCCCGCAAAGCCTTGCGCGGCAAGCTCCGCCCGCGCCGCAGCCACATCCCGGCGTGCCATCGCACTGTAGAGCCCGATCTTCATAACGCCGCCCGGTTTCAGCAGGCCCAGCAACACGCGCCAGCCGAAGAAGGGGTCGGCCAGGTGATGCAGCACGCCTACCGCCTCGATCAGGTCGAAGCGGCGATCCAGCGCCCCAATCTTCAAGAGGTCCGCCTGTGCATAGGCGATATTGGCGACAGCCAACTGGCGCGCCTTGCGCGCCGCATGGCCAAGACTGGCGCGGCTCAGGTCTACCGCCAGAACCCTGGCGGAGCCAAACGCCTGCGCCGTCTCGATGGCGTTGCGCCCGGTGCCGCAGCCGGCCACCAGTATATCGGCAATTGCGCGCTCCCGAGTACCCGTGGCCGGGAGACCTGCCGCCATCCAGCGCGGATAGGGATTTTCCTCATACTGTTGCGCGACCCTGCACGAGACCGGATCGGTGACCGGCGTCAACTGCGGCAATGCGGCGGCAAGCTGCCTTTCCTCGGCAGGCTCGCGAAGCTGCTGGGTCAGGAGAGCGTCGATATCCGCGGGCCATTGCCTATCCAGCAACCTTCTGTCGGTGAGCGGCCGGTAAAGCGCGAGTGCGGCGATCTGCGACGGCGCGATGACCGCGTCATGGTCCAGGGCGGTGGCGGTTTCCTGCTCCAGCCGCGCTACAAGCAACTGTTCTTCGCTCGGAAACGTGAAGACATATTCATTGAGGAAGCACTGCTGCGCGAGCGCGCACAGAAATTCAAGCGGCACCTGGCCGGGCGCGCGAAGCAGCGCGCCGCGCGCCACCATCAGCGCATCTTCCAGCGCCCCATCCTGGTTGGGCGTGACGCACAACAAGGCTCGCAGCAGATCATCGTGCGCAAGAGCCGCAATACCGGTCCCGGCTGCCTTGATCAGGTCGGCGGCCGGCAGTGCCAGGTCCTCTGGGCGGCCCCAGTTCTCGCGCAGGGCGCGCAGCACAAGGCCGCGAATTGCCGCATTGTCCTCGAAGAACTGCATCGCCCGGACGCACTCGACAAAAGCCGCGCGGCTGTGGGCGTTTTCCTCCATCGCCAGGGCGACGACGATGGCGCGCATGGCAGCGGTGTGGTCGCCCCGCGCCGAATGGGCCAGCGCGATCCGGGTCTGCTGGATGGCGGACGGCACGGGCGCCGCGCCAATGGGGCGGGCGCTCTTGGCGGCGCGGCGTTGCTTGCGGTTCATCAAGGCCATTGGAGAGCCAGACGATGTCGGGTTCAACCGGAAAATCCAAAGGTCATGGCGGCGTCGCGCGTGGGCCGTGGCCGTCTCCGGCCGGGCGTAGTAATCTAAGGGCAGTAACAAGGCTGGGGGAAGTGATGAAGAGCGCGACGTTGGTCCTGATCGGTCTTCTGGCGGGGACCGGGCCGGCGCTGGCCCAGACTGTGCGCCAGGAGGTGCTGGACGGAGCAGCGCGTTGTGCCGGGGCTCCCGACGACCGCACCTGGCTTGATTGCTTCTATGGCTCCGCTCAGCCAATGCGTGCCCGCCTGGGTCTGCCTCCCGCGCCCGCTGCCCAGACACGGCTGGTGCCGCCGCCGGGGCCAGCCTATCTGGCTTCTGCGCCGGTCACGCGCCGCGCGCCGCCGCCCAAGGAAAAAGGCTTTTTCGCTGAGCTTCTTGGCTCGACCAGGCCGACGGTCAGCAACATGCCGATGGCGTCTTATCGTTTCGACCCGCAGGGCCGTTTCACAGTCCAACTGCAAAACGGGCAGGTGTATGTGCAGGAAGCAAGTGATTTGTTCCATCCCCGCTGGAGCGGCCCCGCGGGTGCGCTGTTGGTGACGATCCAGCCGTCGGGGGACAAGTATGCCCTGCGGGTCAAGAGCGAGCCGGGCGCCGTCTACCATGTCAGGCGCCGGTGATGCGTCATTCGATTGTATACGGATGATTTTGCACGGAATTCCGCACCTGTAGCGCTACCAGCCTTTCGCTGTGTTGGCATGCGCTCTCATTTCTGGTTACGGTGGCCATAGAGACGGGCTTCGCTACCTGCATGATTCCTACGGTTTTGCGCTTCGCGGGCGCCCGCACGATCGGGCGGACTGAGCCATGACCAAGCTTCCGCCCCAATTCATCACGCTGCCAGACGCGAGCGACCATCAAGGCGTCGTCACCCTTGCCCATGTCGCGCGGCGGGCGGGAGTGGGTGAAAGCACCGTATCGCGAGTGCTGCGCAATCATGGTTCGGTTTCGCGGCAGACGCGCGAGAAGATCCTCAAGGCCGCGGCCGAACTGCATTATGTTCCCAACCGGATTGCGGGCACGCTGGCGTCGTCGACATCGAAACTGGTCGGCATCGTAATTCCCTCGGTCGGAAATACCGTGGTGCCCGAAGTTCTGGCGGGTGCCAACGCGGTCCTGGAAGATGCCGGCTTTCAGCCCGTCATTGGGGTGTCGAATTACGATCCTGTGCGCGAGGAGGCGCTGATCGAATCGATCCTCAGCTGGCGCCCCTCGGGTCTGATGGTTGCAGGACTGGAGCATACTGATCGCGCGCGCGACATGATGAAAGGTTGCGGTGTGCGCGTGCTTGAACTGCTGGATGTCGACGGCGAAGGCATCGACATCGTGGTGGGCTCGTCGCATCGCGAGGCAGGGCGCGCCAGTGCCGAATTTCTGTTGGCGCGCGGATATCGCCGCATCGGCTATGTCGGCCATGACATGCGTTCGGATGTACGTGCCGGCAAGCGGCTGGAAGGCTTCCGCCAGGTGATGGAGGAGCACAATCTGGCCATTGCAGATCACGAATTCTCTCCCGATCGCGGTTCGTCGGTGCAGGGTGGACGTATCGGCATGGCGCGGCTGCTGGAGCGGCGGCGAAACCTGGACGCGGTCTATTTCTCCAATGACGACCTTGCAATCGGCGGATATTTCCATTGCCTGGAAAACGGAATTTCGATCCCGGACGACCTGGCGCTGTTCGGATATAACGGCCTGGAGATAGCGCGCCTGACGCCCCAGCCGCTGTCGACCATCCGCACGCCGCGCGTTGCGATGGGCAGGATCGGGGCCCAGATGCTTCTGTCGGGCGGCCCGGCGCAGGTCATTGACGTGGGCTTTGAGCTGATACCCGGCGCGACCAGCTGATTCAGAAAAATCGTAATGAAATCATGCCACTAAGAAGGCGATCGTACATTTTTGTCACGCCGAGGAAAAAATGGCAGCGCTACCATTTTTCAGTTGGCAGCGCTGCCAATGTTGGTTACGGTCCCATCAGATAACCAAAAACAGCTTTCAGGGGGCTTTCCATGACGTCGAATTTCAAAACGGCATTGCTGTGCGCAACGAGCTTGCTGGGACTGACCACAGTCGCCTATGCGCAGGAGAGCAATGTGGAATCGGTGACCGTCACCGGTTCGCGCCTGATCTCGGATATCACCGCATCACCGACGCCGATCACGGCCGTCACCGCAGACCAGTTGCAGGCGACAACGCCTACCAATATTCCCGATGCATTGAACAAGCTGCCGACATTCATCGGCGGCCGCACACCGCGCAGCCAGGATAATGCCAGCCGCAACACCTCAGGCAACGTGCTTTCTCTGCGCAATTTCGGTGTTTCGCGCACCCTGATCTTGTTGGACGGCCACCGCGTGGCGCCGTCCAACGAAGACGGCACGGTGGATACCGACGTTCTGCCGCAAATCCTGATGACGCGGGTCGATGTGGTGACGGGCGGCGCTTCGGCCGTGTATGGCTCCGACGCCGTGGCCGGTGTGGTCAACTTCATTCTCGACAAGAAGTTCGAAGGCTACAAATACAACCTGAATGCAGGCATCTCGAAATACCAGGATGCCGCCGAATTCAACTTTGGTCAGGCCTGGGGTACCGCGCTGTTTGGTGGCCGCGGCCACATTGAAGTCGCGACCCGCTATTTCCAGCAGGACATGGTGCCGATTACGGCCCGTCCCTATGGCGATAACGGTCAAGCCTGGGTTCAGTCAGGGTCAGGCAGCAGGACGGCACCCTTCACCAACACGCCCTATGGCCGCACCTTCAACCGCTCGGAACTGGGCCTGATTGTCTGTGGCAGTACCTGCGCGGCCAACAATTCCCAGTTCGGCATTGGTGGCGGAAATATTTCGCCGGCAACGCATGGCGTGCCGACAACCACCTCCAACCTGGAATCTGGAGGCGACGGCGGCTACGACCACTTCGGCACCTTCAAGTCGGGGTTGCGCCAGGCCGAAGCGTTCACCCGCATGAGCTATGACCTGACCGACGACATCAACGCCTATGTGCAGGGAAGTTGGGCGGAATCGCACAATTACGCGATCTGGTTCCCGACGACCTCAAGTTCGGCGGGCTCCACCCCCAACAGCTATTTCGCCAACAACCCGTTCCTGTCGGCAGCGGCACAGACGCAGCTGAGAACCAGTACGCTGTTCCTGCCGACCTATACCACCCAGCCGACGGGTGCCGTTGGTGGAGGTACGCCGCCACCGCCGCCTGTCGACGCGCTGGGACCTGTTCCGATCTTCCGCGACCAGGGCTATGTCTTCAACAATATCGGCGGCAAGGATGCGGGGTTGCAGAACTACATCTACCGCACCAAGGGCCAGGACAAGTATACGAATATTGAAGCCGGCCTGACCGGCTCGGTAATGAATGGCCGGTTCAACTGGGACCTCTACTTCAATCACGGCGACAGCCGCGTGAAGGTCGAGAATCCCAACAACACCAACAATGCCAAATTCCTGGCTGCGGCCGATGCGGTAAAGAACGCGGATGGCACGGTAAGTTGCTGGGTCTCAACCCAGGCCGCCTATGCCTCGCTCTATCCGGGGTGCCAACCGCTGAACCTGTTCAACCCGCAGGACGGGCCTTCGGCCGCCTCCTATCGCTACATCACCCAGTCTACCAGCTGGGTCTTGTCGCAGACACTGGACGATGTGGGTGGTTCGGTCGCCGGTGGCCTGGGTTTTGGCCTGCCTGCGGGCGAGATTTCCGTCGCCCTGTCCGGCGAGGCGCGCTGGGCGACCTATACGATGCAGAGCAATGCCCTGCCGACCGACTTTGTGAATTGCACGGGCCTGCGCCTGTGCCTGGCGAACGGCAACGCGCCGCCGCTGTGGGCACAGAACGTCAACGCGCCGGTGGATGTCGACAACAACGTGTACGAGTTCGCGCTGGAAACCAATATCCCGCTGCTCAAGGATTTGCCCTTCGCGCAGCGCGTGTCGGTTGACCTGGCCGGCCGCTATACCGATTATTCTTCATCGGGCGCGGTTGAGACCTGGAAGGTCGGCGGCGACTGGCAAGTCAATGACACGGTCCGATTCCGCGGTACCATGTCGTTTGACATTCGCGCGCCCAACCTGAACGACCTGTACCGCCCGGTGGGCATCTCCTCGACCGGCTTTACCGACCTGCTCACGGGCGGTAACAACTCCACCCAGCTGGTCTCCAGCGGCAACGCGACGCTGACGCCGGAAGTCGCCCGGACCTACACCATGGGTGTGGTGCTGACGCCGGACTTCATTCCCGGCCTGACCATGTCGGTCGACTGGTATCAGACCCATATGACCGATGCGATCACCGGCATCACCTACCAGAGCACGGCGGTCCAGCAGATATGCCTGAACAGCGCGCCGGCCTACGATTCGCCGTTCTGCAAGCTGGCGACCCGGCCGATCGCAAATCCGGCCGACCCCAACTACAAGGACCCGGTGCTCAATTTCCCGACCCAGGTCTTCAACTCGCCGGTCAACAGTGCGACGCAGCAGATGGAAGGCTGGGACATCGAAATCGACTATGGCTGGGACATGGACCAGATCATCTCCGGCTTCCCCGGTTCGATGACCCTACGTCACCTGCTGAGCTATCAGCCGTTGAATACGACGGTGAACATTCCGGGAGCGGTGCCGACTTGGGCGGTGGCGCCCAAAACCCGCCAGACCACCTTCCTGACCTATCAGGCGGGTGACTGGGGTCTGAGCATGCAGAACCGCTGGCTCAGCGGCTTCAAGAAGAACAACTCCATCATCACGGCGACCAGCCAGAACTATGCGGTTCCACGCGTCAATTCCTATGACGTGATGGACGTGACGATTGACCGGAAGTTCGACCTGTGGGGCGGCAGTGCCGACATGTACCTCTCAGTCGAAAACATCGGCGATACGCGCGCGCCGCTGACCCCGACCAATGCCTCCAACCCCGGTCTGTTCTACCCGACCATGGGCTTCTTCGACGACATGGGCCGCTACTTCACCATTGGCATCCGGGGCAATCTCTAGGACGCACTGCCGTACGGAATAAACCCCCTGGGCTGGTGCTGTGAAAGCGGCGCCGGCCCATTTTTTTCCGGCCGCTGCGGGAGGGCCGCAGGGGTGGACGCGCATGGAAGGCACCGTCGCCGCCACTGGCGGCGGGCAATATCGCAGGAGGTAAGCGATGAGATTGTCTCGCCGCCAGATCGTAAGTGCCGCTGCGGCGGTAGCCGCAGCTCCCATCGAGGCCGGCGGGCAGACAGGAACGGGTTCTGCCGCGCCATCGCTCGATTCCTTGGCGAAGGCAAAAGGCCGCCTGGGCTTCGGAAGTTTCCTGAACAGCTTTGCCCGCGATCCAGCGCAGACCCGGGGCATTCCATGCG
>ERZ778023.1203-NODE-1203-length-43758-cov-52.605817_pt1 | contig 43758 bp, 61 predicted proteins | sample MGYA00375753_ERZ778023 | MGnify/ENA primary metagenome ERZ778023 (study PRJEB29350, sample SAMN05389822) | bioreactor metagenome | isolation source: Ammonium sulfate bioreactor | place: South Africa: University of Cape Town | collected 2014-04-04 ... | reverse complement strand
CTTAAATTTCAATCCTTAACCTTCAGCATTCACACCCCAAGTATTCGGAATATCGTTTCCTCGTCGTTGACTAATTTCAACTTTGCCTAATGCAACTGTCGATGTTGCCATATCAAGTACAAAACTATCATTATTTTTCCCTGGTGCACCGAATGCTCTACAAGATCAAAACGTATTTTGTATCTTCATCTCCTTCGATTTACATTGGATTAGTTCCCAATGATTGTGCTTTCGATCTCGTTGGTACAACTAATGGACTGGTATTTGTAAACTAAATATATGTATATATATATATATATATAATGAAAGATTCTCAATCGAAATATTAACATACAGCCCAACCGATAAGATCTTTTTCAACGGCTTTTATTGAATAATAACCTGCAATACCAAAATGATTCGAACGACGAGCAGCTACTAATCCGATGCCAACTTTCTTCGCTTTTTCTATTGCAATATTCATACAAAATTTGCCCACATAAGGTCCTAATAGATTCTGTCCATCGACTAAAGCTGTACCAGGCGATTGTTTAAGAATAATTGGATCTCCATCTTTTGCAGTTGTACCATTTTTAATATCATTCACGTACATATCCAATCGATTAAGTCCATGACTATAATGACCTAATTTAATCAATAAATTCGAAATTCAAAGACATTATTTGCTTGTTATTACCTCGGTAATCAGCCATTGAAAGATTATCAGCTAAAACTTCGGCATGTGATGGTCGTGTTCCAACTTTTAACATACATCGAACGATAAACGAAAATAGTTCATCTTTAGGAACAATTCGTTCGGTTGAATTGCCGTCAGTTGTTGTACTACTACTGCTCGCATTCGAAGACAATATCAATTGATATTTGTTACAGTATGTTCGTCTAACGGAATGAATTTATTCAACAGACAAAAGTAAATTATCATTATTTTACCGAAGAAGATGTTTTGATAGCATCATGTTTTTTTTGTTTCTCTAAAAATTCATCTAAAAAGAAAATCATCATCATTGATTGCACATTTTATTGAATCATTCGAATGAAAGGAAATCTCATTTGCAAATAAAAATCTATCGTTTGTTCGTTAAAATTCGTACTAAATCATCGCAATTACATCTAAACATAGATTTTCAATAAGAACGATCCTATTTCAATTTCTATTACCTTCCATCAGCATCAACATCAGCCTCACGTATTAATTGATCGATTTCTTCTTCAGCTAGTCGTTCACCTAATGAAATCATTGCATGTTTTAATTCAGCAACACTAATATAACCCGTTCCGTCTTTATCAAAAACTCGAAATGCTTCTCGTATGTCATCGTCGGTTTCACGATGATTGGCTTTGAAATTTTGTGCTAAACGTACGAATGTATCGAAATCAATTCGTTTGCCGACTTGTTGTTGAAGTTTTTGTATGTCACTTTCCGATGGAGCTAAACCACACGAACGAAGAACAATACCGAGTTCTTGAGGAGTAATGAGATCATCGTGATCTTTATCAAATAATGAAAATGCTTCACGATATTGTCGAATTTCATCCGATGTATTTGACATTTTCTTCTTATCTCGAAACAAAAAGAAAAAAGTACAAGCCTATATATCGTTCCTATCTGGTTATCTAAATATCTAATCACATTTGTATTTATTTAACGAAAAACAAAGAAAAAAAATTAATTCGATTCATTTTCTGTTGGATAATCTAAATACGATGAATGTTTGAATACAAAAACAACAAAATCCGTTTAGAACTACTTGTTCGTGTGTGCCATGCTTCTAATTCGTTGATAGATCTCTGTAGATTTTCTAACTGTTTTTCAATTTGTTCAGTTTGATTCAATTCATCGTAGTCAAACTCAAGTTTATTTCTATCAAAAACAATTGTCAATATTGGATTTTAAATAAAATCGAGTATATCTACGCAATTAAATTTAAAACTTGTTGGAAACATTCGAAATATTTGATTTCATCATTAAGTTTGTCATTTAATTCGATTAATTTGCTTTCTTTCTCGTCCATTGTTGATTCCATATTTGCAACTGAATGAAACACAAAAGAAACATTATTCAAAATATCAAGACTCGATCGATCGATCGATCACCTTCATCAGAAATCAGTTTCAATCGTTGTTCAGTCTTCTTACGAATTTCTTCGAGATCAGCTCGTGCCTAAAATAAAACCAAACCTCATTTTCCATCAATACAGAATATAAATTCGTAATTTCAACAATATACATAAGCATGATAATTTGTTCGAAAAGCCATTGTTAAATTTGCACATTGTTCCGTGATTTTTGCACTAGAGAAAAAAGATTTATAAGCTTCTGTTGGTGAAATTGATTATTTTTTCTTATTCGAACATGTTTCGATGATGATTATATTTAATTGTATTTGTTTTATCAGTTAATAAAGTTTGTTCTTGACGTTTTTCATTGATTTGATTTTGTAGACTAGAATTCAAATGAGATAACCACAAAAGTAGATAAGTATTTCATTGAATAACATTCCTAGCATGCAAAAAAAAACGGTCCTATTATCATACGATTGCGACATCGTTATTCGTTCGTTTAGATTACGATCGAGAATTGATCGTTTAACTGACGAGAGACAAGAAAAAAACGAAATAATAAAACTATCGATTTCGAAAGGAAAAGTATTTTCGTCAAATACCTGTATTTGTATCAATAGAAGCTCGTAATTTGATTAAATCATCTTGAACTAGATGAAAAAAAAATTGGAAACAATTAGAAGGAAATGATGCTTTTACGTTGTTCCTGAGTTTTATCATAAGTTTGTCCGATTCGAATTTGATCCGAAACTTTTCGATTGAGAATTTCCAATTCTGCAATTTGCATAAAGATACAGATTTGTAAAAATCGAATAGAAAATCATTTTCGAACCTTGTTGTAATTCATTGGTGTACGAATTAAGTGATTTGAACATACTCTCAACAATTTCATTTTGACGTGGCGATGAATTCGAATTGTCCATAAATTTAATTTTCGAAATAAACGATAAATATTGATAAATGTTCGACAAAAGTTCGAAGAAAGAACTGAAGAATAGATGGATTTTGAACTTGCTCGCTTTTAATGTATATAAGAAAAGAAGAAGAATCATATTGATCAACGAAAAATTTCTTCGTATAGATGACACTAGTACACAATCTCTTGTTATTTATTACTAATATATATATAGTGTTCTTTCAATTCAGTATTCTAATGCCTGAAAAAGTTAAATATTGAATAGTATAGTTAATTGTCGAAAGAAAAATTCGAACTTGATTATTTAGTAACGCTATAAATTTGCAACGATTTGTATATCGTTATCGAATAATTGAATTGAAGTCTTAGACTGAATAAAGTAAAAAGACTAGTGTAAGGTGTTGACCATTGTATTGTGAAGTAATGGAGTTAGAACTTCTATAAAACAAGTTCTTGATCAACATCCAAAAATGTTTTCAAGCATCGACATTCGTTTCTTCTAGTAAAATTATTGTTAAATTTCGCGCAACAATCATCGATTGGTCAATTGGTCAATCGAATGATGTTCTATATCTTAGCGCGACAACTGACCAAATCTTGACCAATAGTATTGAGCAATGACGCGGGACAAAGACATTCTCTTTGAAAGCAATCTCATTCCAGTTCATTTTCGTGTTGTCGCTCAATGAATTCTAATCGTGAACAACAACTTGTCGATAAAATTCGACAATTATTACCGGATTCAAAAAAGAAATACACATGGACTGATATTGAAAAAGTAATTTTCAACATTTGAACTTTTCGTCTCTTACAAATAATCAATATTCTCTAGACTGATAAACTACAAGATTTAGCATTTGAATTAACGAGCACGTATTTCGGCGATTTCTTCGGTACTCAACAGCAAGCACCTATCGATCGTCTTCAAGCTGCTGCTTGTTTTCTGTAATCAATTGTTTTCGTTTCATTGAACACGATCAGAAACATGGATTTTATATTTCATAGAAATTTTCTTCATACAATTGCAGATTGTGAAAACGATGAAGCTGAAATCGATGAAGGTCATTATGGTCTTTGGTTACTTACTGTTTCAAGTAAATTTTCATTTTGATGAGAAAACAATCAATATTTCGCAAATATTTCAATTAGATCCCGAAGAACGTTTGATGCATTTAAATCAATTAGCTGATTGTTTACTTCTATTCAAACGAACGATGGGCTCGATTGAAGCACTTCAAAAAGAAGATGTTCGATTTTATTAATTTCGTTTTGTTTTTATTCTGGTTCTTTTTTTGTTCAGGCAGCATTACGAAATGAAGCACAAAAAATGACGAATGAAATCAGTCATTATCAAGAAGAAATTGCTTCGTACAAAGAACAAATTGAATTAGTAATTGAACAGATCATTTTCATGATATTTCAATCTGTTCGTTTGATTTGTTTTTTCTTTAAGTATAAAACTGAAATCAAGAAACAAACAGGCATCAAAGCCGATACAAGCAAACAAATTGAAAAATTAAATGCAGATATCAATCGAATACAAACCAACTATACTGCTCTCGAAAAGACCGATGTAGAAATCGTGTTTTAATCTTAAAAACCAATTTCTATGGTTGACTTTTATCTATTATAGAATGAATTAGATACAACACTAGAAGCACTCAAAGTTCGAGAGAAATTATTAGAAGGTCAATTAATGGTTTCATCACTCAATGATATTCTTTGCGAAAATGGAAATTATCTAAAAGAAAATGCGAAGCTACAAAGTGAAATTCATTTAATGAAACAAGCACGTCAATTACAAGATGACAAACAACATAGCGTTCTCGAGCCAGCTATAACAAGTGTAAAAACCATGTGTGAACAACTCGATGGTCTAACACCACGTGCGATCAATATTCAGTAAACGACTTTTTATTTTTCCTCCGTTTTCTTTTAAAATGAATTCAAAATTTCAATTAGAAATCTCTCGAGTAACATTGATCGTCTTACACGTGACATCGAAAGTACAAAAGAAACAACCGAAAAACTACGTGTACTCAATCCAATTGGTACAGAAGACGATTCATCGTTTACATCGATGCTTACCAATGCTCAAGTGTAAGTTTACAAAACATAGAAAGAAATTTCTAATTGATGTACGATCATTTTCTAGTGAATTAGCTCAACAAAAAGAAAATCTTGATAAACGTACGAATGAATTCGAACGTGCAACTGTTGCTTATGAATTAATTAAACGATCAGTTGATGATCCGAATTTATACAAAGATGTCTATGCAATAGAAAAACGTGTTGAAACCGCTCGACAACAGGTGAATTCAGATTCTTCAATTCTGACCAATACGATAACATGTGCGTTTTCTTTTCATTATTTAGCATGAACAAACAAAGAATAAAATCGTTCAAGTTATGGCTGATGCGTTGAATGTACTATGATGATATTTGTTTATTCGATTTTTCGAAATGTATAATTAAATAGATGAATACTTTAGATATATGTTTAATAAATACAAAATAACTATTTGATCTTATCGAGTATTTTAAATTGAATTTAAAAGAAAAAAAGTAATTAACACGAGAAGAAAAGCAGACGGAGTGGAATGCCATAAGAATAGGTCAGAATAGAACATTTCTTTTCTTTTCTTTCTTTCTATATGACTAATAAGTTTACAAGAGATCCCAATGATCATTTGCATGAAAATATCGCATTGTTATTGAGCAATTTGGTCAAACATAAAATCGCCTACAATGAATGATAATTCTAAGTAAGATGTGGGTTATATTGAATCTGTAAAAGGAAAAAAAAGGGCAGACGAAAGGAGTTAAACTGATTTTTAACATAGTCATGTGCTTATCAGACGGAGACGGAAACACTTAACAAAGTTGGTGCGATGTATACCCAGATTTCTTTAGAAGAAAAAAAGCACTTTGTGTTGATCTAGGCGATTAAACTTATCTTTTGTATTTTAACCTATTAATACTAATATGTACTGAGGAAAAAAAGAGAATCCGTGAACTTTTATTAACCTATGATATTGATTAACAAACAGTTCATGATATTGCGTACGTAACATCTGTTCACTTATAAAAGAAACATTATAAATACTGAATATGAAATGAAATTTATGTAATGATTCGGCGACTATCTCTTTTTTTAAGTCAGCAAGTTTGACGCTTTATATTCTCCGTTCATTATTCTCTAATTATTCAACCAAGCTCTCGTATATAAATATAAATATTCTTCAAGTTTATTCATTTGAAATTATTCTAATAGCATTTTTATCGAATCATGAAAACTGTTACTATTATCAACATTATTTTTCTCATTATATCTTTAAATATTGTTCATCGTAAGTTTTCGAACAAAACAACAACAAAAAAACGATCGATATTATTTTCGTTTAGATCGAGTTTATTCATATCGAATATTGAATAAAAAATTAAATATTAAAAATGGAATGGAACCATATCTTATAACAGATTCATCATCGCCAATTGAAGAAGATATAATTCCTAATAAAGATTCCGATTTCGATTCCAATTCGCTCGAACGACGAGCTTCAGAATCAGCCGAAAAATATTTCGATTGGGCTAGTAAAACTAATCGTAAGTTTCATCTACAATCGAACTTTTCCCAGGGAACTTTCTCTTTCTTCGTCTAGGTCCAATGGAATATTTTCGTGGTAGACGTTTTTGGCTTTTTACGAAAAAAGACGAACATGCCCATCATCATGAGACAATACCTGGCGTTAGTGTACCACCGAATTCTATTAGTCAAGGAATATGGAGATCTGGTATTGTTGGACGTCGACGATAAATATTGTATTTCATCATCTCGTATCGAAAACAATCGTGTTTTTGGCATGTTGCTTTTTTAACTGTCGTTGAGCAATTTCCTTTTTTTTCTCTCCTTTTGCGTGAATATTTCGGAGTTGCACAGTAAAACGAAATGTTTTCAATAAATATCGAATGACGAAAACTCATGACAAGCTTAGGCTAAAGAAAATTCTAATCATTTGCATCATTTTAAAAACATTATAACAGTTAGTGAAGACAGATTCGTCATGTCTTCTTCATACTTTTCATTTATTTACGCTCTTTTGAATTTAAATTAAATAAAAAAAAACTTTTTTGTAATATAACTAATAGAAAAATATTCGTCATTGGAAATCAAGCATAGATATACGTTAATAATAATAAAAAAAGGAAAGTATCGTGATGTCATTTTATATACATTTCAAGATAGAAATAGAAAAGTAGGCATACATCTTTTTTTTATGGATAAACATATGCTTTCCTTCCTTTTGTATGATTTTTTTACGTTGACAACATATGGTCTGAGTACTTTTTATTTTCATGAGTCAGGTTAACTGTAAAAACAAAAAAGAAATCACATAATATGCTAGTCATTTTTTTTTGCTGATTTCTTTATTAAATATCCCGAATAAAAAGAAAAAAACAGCGAACAGAGCGAATGAAGATTCTATTCAGTGTTGTATCTAAAGAAATCATCGGTATATAAACTGGAATGTTTAGTCGCGTTACTGAGTACTCATCTAGTAAAAAAAAACAATACACAAACAGAGATATGTATATAATTGTATATATAATTTTATGTAAATATTTTCGTGTTTCGACGGAAGAACTTGTAGAGTTTGTTTTCGTTCATTTTATTATTGAATTAATCGAGACCATTTTGACGTTCGTGACGAACGAGATCAGATTTTTCTTCGGTTTGAAATAGTGTTGCACGACTTTGACTTTGATGTTCATCTTTTTTAATCCAATGTCCGTAGAGAATAAATGCAGCTGAATCGATCATTTTACGATAAGATTTAAATCGATAAGGATTTTCTAATAATTCCTTTCCTCGTATAGGTTGTGGTCGATAATGTAATGTTTGCAAACGATGTATCGACCAAATCAATATAACATGCGCTTTTAATGTTCGTTTAGCCATAAAATCTCGACGTCGTGTTTGTTCGTTATTAAAAAATGGATGTTCAAGTGCTTGTACAGCTGTTAAACGTTCACTCGGTTCGACAACTAACAAACGGCGAATTAAATCTTTGGCTGTTGCAGAAACATCATCCCATTCGGAGCCAGTCATCGTATATTCCCCGTTCATAATCATTCGAAACATACGATTTTGTTTTTTATGCCAAAATGGTGGTGCACCACTCAATAATGTGAATAATATCACACCACATGCCCATAAATCGACTGGTAGACCGTAGCCAGGCGCATCTTCATGCTGATAACAGTGAAGTAATTCTGGTGCCATGTATCCTTTGAATTTAGACGTTAATTTACAATTGAAATTCATCGATCAATCATACCTGGCGTTCCGAAAAGATCGTATAATGATTCGTCTTCACGCAATTGAGCTGCAAAACCAAGATCCGTGATTTTCACGTTCATTGTTGCGTCCATAAGAATACTTTTAGTTTGTTTTTTTTTTATATCAAAGAAACGAAGAAAAAACAAATAATTCACTTACTTTTCCGGTTTGAGATCACGATGAACAACACGATGAGAATGTAAATGTTTTACTCCGTTTAATATACTTGACATTATTTGACGTGTACGTTTTTCTGAGAAATTCAAATTCGAAAACAAAGTATATATATATGCCTAATGGATTGCAAAATCGATCGAACCTGATAAACGAACGACTTTTGTCAAATAATCGAATAGTTCACCATTTGGACACAATTCCATGACAATAAAAGCGTAATTTGGCGTCTCAAATGAAGCAATTATCTCGATTATATTCGGATGACCACCGACTAATTTTAACATTAGTATTTCTCGTAATGTTGAATCACGTTCTTCTTGACTATCATCATTGAATTCAACAATTTTACAAGCATATTCTTTGCCCGTTGCTTTTTCTACACATTTTCGAACAACTGATGACAAACCTTTGCCAATAACTTCTTTCGGATCATATTTTTGATAGAATTGTTGAGCTTAACATTGACAAATTGCGTTTTTTTTTCGTTAATTCTAAAAATCAAATCAATTCTCTTACCACTTTCTCGATCAGGTAATTCATCATCAATATCAAATTCCATCAGAAAAATCTTTTTACTAGTTTTTCTCTTGAATAAAAATAAAAACAGAAAACAAAGAGAGAAACAAGACTGTGAACTTTGTCTTTAATACATCTACTGTCTCATCGCAGATCTTAAATAATCAAAAAGAAAATCAAAGGCTTTGCTTTTGTTTTATTCAAGAAAATAAAAGATCTTTGTTGTTGTTGTTGTCATCTTTTTTTCTTCTCAAAGCGAAAATAACAGTAACAATTAAAAGAGCTCAATGGGAAAAAAAGAGATTTTCTGTTATTGTTGTTGTTCTTGTTGTTGATCATTATCTTCATCATCGTCACTTGAATCTTCTTCGCTATCGAACGAATTTTCAGGCACATTGTAGATCTATTCGAAACAAAAGAAACACTTTTCGAAAACAAATCAAAATCAATTTTCTTACTCGAAGAACTTGCTAGAAAAAGAAAAAGTCAGAAATAGACAAATATTTAAAATCAAATTCGAATTTACCTTCATTGGATCTTTGGTAATTAAATATCGTCCATCAGGTTTACTTGAAAAGAAGTCAACGAGTACTAAAAACAATTCATATCAATCGCACAATGTTTGAAATCAAATGATTCGCTTTTACCTCGAACAATACCCCAACCATTGTCCATGTTTAATGCCATTTGTGTTGCAAATTCTTGTGGTTTGAAATTTTGCATACCGAGAATAGTATGACGCGATGCATCTTTGAAGTTCTGTCGAGAAACATAACCGAATTTGATTTGATCCGAACCAGCCAAAATAGCACATGTCGTCCATTTAGCTAATTTAAAACCATTATTACGTAATTCAGCGGCGAGAACGGCACCACGTTGCATATCTAATTTGCTTCGCCAATCGAGACCACCGAGAGCCTACATAGAGAGCAAAGTTTTTTCAACTTTGTTTTCTTTTTTTCGATTTGTTTTTTACTTTTGGATTCCATTCGTTCAAAGCTTTGATATTGACAAATTGTTCTTCACCATTGGGTCCAATTTGAACGCAATCTTGTTCGCAACGGATAACAATTGTTTGATTATTACCTAGATCCCATGAACGATAACGATAGACGACTGAAGCAGCTTCGTTTTCTTCATCGGGTTGAATAAATGGATTTGGATTCGAGAATTTATATCGTTCTTCGCCCTTGAATTCATTTCATCAATGAAAAGAAAAGAAAAGTAAAAAAATTAATAAATTACCATTTTGAGAACTTGTTGAGCAAAGATATGATTGATATAAACAGCTTCCATGCCTAAATGTTTCGCTGAATCCATCGTACCATCTTCTGGCGGTGGTTCATTTGCGGTTTCATTCACCGTCAATGTATCTTAACAAGAAAATCTTTCTCTGAAACGAAATTCTTCTTTGCTTTACCAATCGTTGAATCTTCACGTTTGTCAAAAAACAATCGCGTTCCCAATTTCTAAAAGTTCGATATCATTGTTTTGCCTTCGAATCATTGAAAATATGTCTTCACTTACATCAACAACAATATCCCAAGGATAAACCGATCTTGTACAACACATTAATGTCGAAATAATTGCATCGGTAGCGAATACATTTCCATGTGTTTTACAAATCTTTAATTAATCAAAAACAAAAACTGTAAAATTCAATTTCATTCATCGATTTTCTCATCACTTGTCGAATAACTGGATCTTTGGTTGTTGTAATCTTATGTATTAAACGATTGATTATAGATAATTTCTTTTCGCTCTTCGTTGTTATACGATCATATCGTTTATCATAATATTCTAATGAACCCCATGAACCTCTTGAAAACAGACTCATTTTTGTTTTCTTTTTTTTTTCGAATGGGAAATATTTACAGTTCTTCTGGTTCGCCAACAGTTGGCAAACTGAATTTGGCTAAGGCAGTGAATGGAATTTCTTCGATAACTTGCCAATCTTCTCGAACACGAACCGATGGTTCACGTTGTTTGACTTGTTGCTAAAATACAATCAGAAAATATTAAATTTTATATTCGAAGATAAAGAATAGAATCTATTCACATTTTGACGTGTATCAGTACGATTGCCATATTGTTTTTGCCATTTACGCATTTGACGTAATTGATCCCTGAAAATAACGATTTTGTTTCACTTTTTTTTTGCTGTAACGAAAAATTGAAATTACATTTCTAAATTTTTCATTGTTTTCGATTTCTTTTGCGTGCCAACGAATTGTTTTTGCATCGAATTAAATCGATTATTTTGCATTTGATTTTGTCGAAATCGCTAATTAAATTCGAGAAATTTAGTTTTCGTTTTAGAAAAATTGTTTGTTTCATTTACATTCGGTTGAAAACGTGCTCGTTTTTGATAAGCTGGTTTCGGTAAACGTGATGAATCAACAAGTTGAAATGTATTTTCATCATCTTCATGAACATATTGATACATTCCAACGCCAGCACCATACTGTGATCGATATCGATCTAAATTCAAAATAATTTCACTTCACCCTCAAATCTTTCTATTTCAATCGTTCGATTTACTGTAATTTCTTTTATCATTATAGAGTGTTCCCGTCCAATCGGCAACCTATGATCGATCGAAAGCATGTTTTTTTTTGTTTTTTCATTAGAAATATTAAATTTACTTTTCCTAATTGATCACTTTTTGAATACGGTTGATAAGGCATGTCTTTGTATTGAAATGTGTCATCGGTTGGACCCCAACCATCTTTGTTTTCCACAACAACTGGTGCTTGAAAATGAGCTCCTGTCATAATTGATCGATGGAAATATATATCTCAAAAGAAAGCAAAAACGTTTGTTAATAAAAAAAATTTATTTTGCAAAAAAAGCTAAAAGTATAAAATCGATGTCGACAATAAGTGAAGAAACAATTGAAAAAGACAAAACTGCATTTGTAATAATTAAAAATTGGTTTATCAATTCGCCGACGCATGGTTTTCGTCGAATAAGTCGAGCAAAATCGATACCAGGTCAGCTATTTTGGTCGATTATTTTCGTTATTTTTACGACGTTCATGTCGATATTTATTTACACAATCATAACAAATTTCATAGCTCATCCAACAAAAATCAATTTAACCGTTCGACAAGATCGACATTTCGAACGTATTCCAACGATAACTTTTTGTAAGCAAATCATATTTTCAACAACAACAACAAAAAAAACCAAAACTTCCTTCTCATTAGGTAATTTAAATCCTCTTAGTTATCAAACATTTCAAAATGAAACACTCGGCAGGCAATCGAATCCATGTTCAGACGGAGGTGATGGCGATCGTAATCGATTTAGTGCCTACATGTGCGGCATTCTAACTGATAGTCTATCAACAAATCATCTATCAGTATTTCGAGCTGGTTATCAACTCAATGAACTCTTAATTCAATGTAAATTCAATCAATATGATTGTCATGAAAATTTTACGACTTTCTTTCATCCAAACTATGGCAATTGTTATACATTTGATTACGGTAATGATATTGAAAAATATGTTTCGAAACCAGGCAGTTCACAAGCATGGACATTTGAGGATGAAAATCTTGGCGGTAATCCGAAACTATTCTTGGAATTGTACTCATGTCAAGAGGAATCAATTCATGAAATCGAAGATCGTGCCGGTTTTCGAATATTTATTCATCGAAAAAATGAAATACCTATTCTAGCTGAAAATAGTCTTCTATTACCGCCGAAAACGTTTACACAACTGATTTATTCTCAACGTATTATTAAATTCTCTCGACAATGTCGAGTGAGTCTCACCGATGATATGAAACAAATGTTCAATTCAAATTCTGTCCGTTATTCACAAGCATTATGCTTGAAATTATGTGAATTTCGATTCATTCAAAATGAGTGTAACTGTACCGATCAATTATTTCTCGTTTTTGCACGATTCTTTTCGACGAATCGAACAAAGACAAACGGTCTCAAACCACCATGTTCTATTCAAAATCATTGTCCAGCTCGAATACGTTTCAGTAAATTTCATTTTTCACACGAAGAAAACAAAAAAAAACTGTCTGAGTTTATTATAGAATCGAAAGAATTTTGCCCTGAATGTTTACCTGAATGCGAACTTATTCAATACACAATTCAATCATCCTATGCTGACTATCCGAATTCACTTTCGACGGATTTGATTTCGGGTCGAATCGAAAAACATCTGAAATCAACTGCCAACCGACCCGATCGAATTCCATCGGCTTGTTTAAATAGTCGAAAAATAATAAGCCGGCTCGATGGTATTATCGCAGTCGAAATCTCAGCTAGTCCCTATGCAACTGAAGTCCTCGTTGAATCGCCGATGTACACATGGGTTGATCTCATTTCGAGTATCGGCGGACAAACAGGTTCGAACTAAAACATTCGACAGTCGAAATTGTTTTATCTATTTCTGTGTCTCGTCTAGGACTTTGGATTGGCGTGAGTTTAATTAGTTTTGTTGAAATTGCTGAACTACTCGTTCTACTTCTCGGTCATGGTTTACGTGGAAGTTATAATCGATGGAAAAATCATCTTCAACCAAATATAAAATCTGCTCTCGAAACTCAACCATAAAAAAACACACACACAAAACATTTTTTCTCTTTGCTTACTTTGAAAATATATCTAAAATAAAACGAAAATACTCACAGTACTGGTTGATTATGTGTATCTACAAATAACAAAACAATACATCGAATTTCATTTTTTTTTCTTCCGAAAAAAGAAATGTTTTTATATAAAATTATTCGATTTTTTATTATGAGACGAAGAAGATGATGATGATGCTTTCATTTTCAATTGTTTTTGCTTTTGTCGAGCACGTATACGTAAATGTTTCTCTTCGCTTGTTAAAACTTTCTTTTCACGTAAAGATTTTTCCCATTCACGACGATTTTGAACGTATAATTGCATAGTTACTCGAGCATCTTCAACCTTTATACAAACAACAATCTCGTTTTTCTTTGATATTCGAATTCAAATGAATCTCTTACGGAATCGTGTGCACCTGATTGAATTTTCAATCCGAGTACTTTGTCAGCAAGAGCTTTCAATGACGGTAGGCCACCGCTGAATAACGAACGAAACGGTTTGTAACGTTGAGTATCTCGAATATTTCGTTTCGGATGACTGAGAAATAAAACCTGAATGCAAATCGAAACGATCACGTTTTCGAAAATTGGATTCAACGTTATTTTACTTGTAGATCATTGTGAAGAGCATGACCAACAAGTAAACGATGTTCGATTATATCTGACACTTCCTTTTGAACAACAGCAAGTGGAATACCTGAAGAGAAATCAATAACACTAATGATCATCATCATCATCATTGAAAATTCAAACCATGTTGAAGATGTTGTTCGGTTACTCCGCTGACAGCTGTTCGATAATCAACAACGGGTTCATTTGGTAGAACGTATTTATCATAAAGACATTGACCAAGTTGATTAACAATCGATACACGTGCAACCATATTGTCCGCACCCAATTCGCCAATACCGACCATTTCGCAATCGATACATACGGCTTTTGTCAATCTAGATTGATTCGAGTGATTTTCAAATGGAAAATCAATGTCATTCGAGTGAAAGAATTTACTTTGGAGGTTTTGCAGTCGATGTTTCTGCATTTTCAAGTTTTGCCTTTTTTATTGCACTAATTGGTATAGTTGACTAAATTTCAAATAGAAATAAAACGAATCGATCAATGAATCTTTTGCAATCCTACGGCTAATGATTTCCAGTTTGATGAAATTTCTTTTGTATTAATAATTATCGACATTTCTGAGGAGAAAAAAACGAATTTAAATACTAGAAAGGAAAATTTTCTCTCTCACACAGTCTGGTTTTTATATTTCGTAAGACATGGATTGACCAATAATATGTTTGATTGTCGAAGTGTTTACAACAGCGAACGTGGCGCTTTTGACTTCACTTTCAGATCTCGACATCTGTACGTTTATTTATATATCAATTTTTTTTCTCCTACTTTTCATCTTTATCGATTGATGTTTTCAAAACAAGATAATATCCTTAGCAACAGTCTCATATTCGCCTTTGGAAAATAGCTAATTCAATAAAACTATAGATGACACTATCATAATCTACAGGTGTTTAGTCGAAAAATTAATTTGTTATATTTAACAACCAATGAATACATCACAAAACAGAATTCGTTCGAAATAATACTGCTGATTTTTACTACATTCTCTTATTTCATTTTCATTTATCTAAGTGATGTTACCGTCCAACGTGAATCTCGTTCTGGTCTCATCCTTGCTGACATTCATTTCTAGTGGATATGCCGGACAAACAGTTTTACGTGGTGTTCAAACTTCGCGTAAATCATATTTTAATTCATATGTTTCAGTCAAATCTTACGATATGAATTTGTAGTTCTTTCGATGTATGTTCCATCGAAACCATTTACTTGTCTCGACGGTTCAGCAACTATTCCATTCGAATTAGTCAATGATGATTACTGTGATTGTCAAGGTGAAATATCGCACACGAGTTTTGTCTTTTAGAACAAACTAAAATTTCATATTTTTTTTTAAAGATGGTAGTGACGAGCCAGGCACATCAGCTTGTCCGAATGGACGATTTTTCTGTGAGAATAAAGGTTATGTTGGAACATTGATACCTTCACATTTTGTTGGAGATGGTATATGTGGTATGTTTTGAAAGTCGAAATACTTTGAAAATTGATTTTTATTTATAAAGATTGTTGTGATGGATCGGATGAATATGAAACAAAAGCTACTTGTGCAAATACATGCTTGTAAGTATCTTGAAAAACGCAATTTGCTTATTGCTTGGTTTTGAAGAACAAAAAAAAATATCGATTAGAAGAATTTTCGTGTTCTACGCGTATCGTATTTTAGTTCATCTCACAGTTCTTCTCGTTCGTTAATATTAAATCTAACAAACAATTTAATTGTCTACCAAACAATATTAAATCCAATTTTTCCCAATAAAAATAAAGATTTCAAGGAATCTAGAAAATCAATCTCAACAAATCGAACATTTAGTCGACATGGTTTATTAATCGATAAATATTTGGATGATAATAATAATCTTGATACGAATGAAAATCGTTCTTATAATTTTTTCTTTCAAATACTCATTCTTATTTGCATTTTTTCTCTTGTCATCTACTGTCGTGAATATATCTTCAAACGATTTCGAGATCAACGTAAACGCTCAGTGTTGAAATACAGCGTGTGATTTGTCTTTGTGTGAATCTTTTTCATGTTTCTAAAACGCGAAATATTTTGTTGACCTGTTCTTTTGGAATAAAAAATGATCGAACAAATGATTTGTACTTTTTTCTATTTAGTGAATTGGCACAAAAAGTTCAAGCTGAACGTGCAGAAAAACAGGCTTTGCATGAGGCAGGCGTTAAGAAAAAGAAAGAGATCATTGCCAAGTCAGCAGCTGATAAAGCTGAACGACAAGTGAATAGATACTTTGCATATAACAACGACAAATCGTTTGTCCTATGTTCAGATGCATCTCAATCAACTTCAACAAGAATTAAAACAAGCTGAAAGTGAATTGAAAATCAAAGAAGGTACTTGATTAAATCGTTCGAAACAATTGAAAATTGATTTTTGTTTTCTTCGAATGAAAAAAATAGAAACGAAAACTTATGCAGAAATACCGGAAAATGCTGCTAAAGAAAGACAACAAAAGATTTGGGATGGTATGTCTATGAAGGAGTTGTTAGGAGGAAATATTTGTCTACTTTCAAATAGAACAACGAGCTGCACGTGAACTTGTCGTACGTGATAATCAAATACGTGAAATGTTCGCTGATTTAGATACGAATGGAGATTCTTTGTATGCAAATACTTTTTCATAGAACTAAAAGACCAACATAATGTGTATTTAGAGTGTCAATTGACGAACTACAAAAACATACCGAACTCGATTTCGAAACTGATAATGAATTTACTAGGGAAGAAGCTCGAGTAAATTGATTTTGTTGAAAAATAATCTAATGAATTCAATGTCAATTTCAGTCAATTCTTGGTGCTGATTCAGTTAATCTCGATGATTTTAACACAACTGTATTCGATCAAATATCAAATTCATACAAACCTTTACCAGAACCACCTCGACCTACACCTGAGCCAATACCATTACCCGAACCATCGTTCGATACTTTACCATCAACAACACCATCTCCATCAATTGACGATGAAACAACAGTTCCAGTTCCATCGCCGCCGCCGTCATCGTCTTCTTGGGATGATAATGAAGATTTTGATGATCATTATCATGAAGATGAAGAAACAAATCCAGACGGATCACCAATCCCAACCGTGAGAATGATCGATAATAGACAAATTTCTTCTATTTTCAATCGATATTTTAGTCAATTGAACATCAAAAACATATTCATACTGATATTCCATCGGATTACGACGAATCAACAAAGATATTAATTCAAATAGCTGAAGAAGCACGAAATGAATATCACGAAGCCGAAAGAAAAGTTGTCGAAATTCGAAATAAAATCGAGTATATTCAACATTCATTGAACTTGTTCTACATAATCGAATTGAATACATTTCTTTTCCTAGAGGTTTAACGAAACAAAATCTTGTCGATATCGGTCCTCAAGGTGAATATTCGGCATTTATTGATCAATGTTATGACTACGAAGAACGTGAATATACCTATCGAATATGTATGTTCAAAGATGCACGACAAATTTCGAAAGGTGGTGGTAGTGATGTTACAATTGGCTATTGGGATTCATGGTCTGGGCCTGAGAATAAGAAATATTCGAAAATGAAATATGCCAACGGTGCAACATGCTGGAATGGTCCAGCACGATCTATAACAACGACACTTAAATGTGGTCTCGAACATAAAATTATCGATGTACGCGAACCAAGTCGATGTGAATATGCAGCCGTATTTGAAACACCATCTGCATGTGATGAAAACATTGCAGTGGCAAGTCAACATCCTGAACATGTTGAATTTTAACGATATAACTTTGCTTTTATTATTAGGAATTTTTACTTGTGTGTAGTTAGGAACATGCTTATAAGTATTTTTCTTTCTTTTTGATTATTATTCCGGTTCGGTTATGAGTCCATGTTGTTGTTGTTGTTGTTGGCTTAAAATATTGTTTGATTCTTCTTTTTTTTGTTTTTGCTCAATTTTTCTATAAGATTACACTTTTTTTTCTTCGTTTCATTTTGATAAACATTGCGAGATTAAATTGAGAGATATGATGAGTTCTATTGTTATTCTACTCATTTAGTAACAATGAAAATGTATTTTATTTATAAAGACTGATGACATCCAACTGAGTTTCGATGTACTTGACAATATAGATTTATTGCACAAGAACAAGACTAAACATTCTTATTCGATTCATATCTCAAAGTGTATCAATGAAATGACGTAAAATAAAATGATTAATGGGATGTTTCCCGTTGATTTGAACAAAATTTTCCTTTTCTTATTCTCTTGTTTATTATTGGCCATGAATATAGATTCTTTTGCTTTTCCGATTGGTGCATTTCCTTTTTTTTTCTTTTTCTTCTTCTTCATCTCATTTTCTCTTTTAATTATGAGATGATCAGAGATTTAGTTCATTGAAAAAAAAAGAAGAATATTAAGACCGTGCATTTGGCCGCGTTCAAGTGTCTCTTACTCTTTTTTTCTCTTATTAAAATCTCAAATAAAAAAACACACATACATCCAAGACATATCATAGCATACACCTGCCGAAATTTTCTAAAGTGCCGAACATTATCGTCGTCAACTAATCATTGAAACGCTCAAGGGTAAGTCATTTTCGAAATAGATTACTGTTAACATGATCGTCCGAGAAATCGAATCGATAGTCTTATTCTTGAACAGTTATAGGTTCTATATCCGGTTGATAGTCAATATTGGATATGTTTCCGTTTTGATGACACCTCATGTCCAATGAATTAGTCGAGAATAACGTGAGAAAATAGTGCATTTTTCTTTCCGATAATGTTTCTTTTATATATCATCATCTTGATGATGATCTGTTTCGCTCTCTCTCTAAAGCTAAAGCTAAAAGAAATATGATTGATTTGTGCACGTGAGTGATGTACTAGAATGATTGAAGTTGTGTTTCTGGTTTTTGAAGAAGAGAGAAAAAAAACAAATATAGCCGAAAACAGAGAGAGAGAGAGAGAGATGGAAAAACTAATCTTTTCTTTTGCTTCTCATTTTTCAATAGGACACATACATTTTCTTCTATTAATGATCGAGTGAGTGAGTGAGTGAGTATTCAATAAAACAACACCTACGTGTGTATTTCATTGTCGAATAGTTGATTCTGACGTGCGAAGAGAAAAAAGACCTCATTCTGAGTTTACTTTTTCTAAACGACAGGGGAAAAAGAGAAGAATGAAATGTCTAATTGACTTGTGCACATTGGATTGCTCGTACTATGATTCTTATATTTCAATTTTAATAACGAGTAGAAAAAAAAAGACATGATAATTAAGATGAGTGCCTTTATTAGACTAGAAAAACTCTCGAGTCAAAAATATTCATTTGACAAGATTCTTTTTTTTCTTCTATTTCGAAATAGTGTTACTCTCAAGTTCAATGATGTCTTGCCGATCCGGAGGTGATATTCGAAATCGTGGAGGTAAACGAACGAACTAACTAAGAAAGAAAACAGAGAAATGAACAGTTCGTTGTCGATTTTTAGATCGTCGATGGAATTCGACTCGTGATGCGCAATTATATTGTCGTCGTGGTTCAATTCAATTATGGCAATTTTTGTTATCTCTACTCGAAGATGGCATTAACGGAACGATTATTATTTGGACGGGAAAAGGTTTAGAATTCAAACTTGTTGAGCCGGAAGAAGTATATAGAGAAAATTTGTTCGATATCATATTTTATCCTATTAATGCAAATTCTTGATTTTAAGGTCGCACGTTTATGGGGCGTACAAAAAAATCGTCCATCAATGAATTACGATAAATTATCTCGTTCACTTCGTTATTATTACGAAAAAGGTATCATGCAAAAGGTCGCTGGCGAACGATATGTCTATCGTTTCGTATGCGATCCACAAATCATCTATCCATTTATCTCACGAAGTAGCCATTTAATTAAACCTTCAACAGCAACAACAGCAACAACACCAATAAATTCAACTGTTATATCACCAAAAATACCGTCAAGCAATAAATCTCCATCGACATCGTCATCATCCAATTCGGCTTTCTATCCATCATCGACCAATAAAATCAAACAACAGATTCGATCCGATGAAAATTATGTTCCATTCTATCCGTCGCCTTTCTATCAAAATACATTTCAAACATCATTTTCACCGTATTCAACGCCAACATCGACAAATGTTTATGCAACCAATGATTCGAAAATTCATGCCAATAATCCCTATTGGACAAGACATTCATTTTACAATACATCAAATCATTATTCATTTTCATCGTTCGATCCCAACAATATCATGTCATCAACACCACCTCAAACTGTTCCACATGAATCTTTGAATAATACGTCGACAATCGATAATTTATCATCGTATTTTACGTATAATCCAACCAATGGAATGAACAAATTATCGACTTTACATAATGATTGTTCAACAAATTTTGACTTTTATTCGTAAACAAAACGAGAAACAACATCGATCTTTTGACATTTTGTTTGATTTTTCTCTCTCTCTCTCTCTCCTTCTTTCGTGTTTGTTTGTTTGTGTGTTTGTGCGTTTGTGTGTTGCTTATTATTATTTTCGATTAAATACCCGACTAGAAAATAATCGTTCACTTCTCCATATACTTTGACTGGCTTTCGAATACGGTGATCTCGTTGATGGTGGCAAATTGAATCGTACTGTGGGCGGTTGATAGGCAGGATCATTTTTTTCTAATACATGAACTTTCTTTATACGATAAGTTCCATCGTTGTTGTCGAATTGATGTCGACGTAATTCTTCAAGTATACGATCATGTGTTTGATGGGATAAAGGATTAGACATATCTTGAGAAAATGCTGTTGACGAATTTTTTAATATGGATGGTGGCATTGGTTGTGATTGATGAGGAAGAAAAGAAGATGGATCGGACATCGAAGGATGATGATGATAATTCCATACGGGTGTTTTTTCAATAGGTGGTAGAACGGGTTGATTTGGAGGATTATCAGATGAAATATGATAGAAACCTTGATTACTTGAATTGAATCTGTCGAGAGCAGATACAGGCAAAATCTATGATATAGTAATTTACAGAAGAAACGAAAAAATTTGATAGATATACATGAGATTGTTGTTTTTCATAGAACTGCATTGGTGCTAGTAGGTTCGTCGATTCAACTTCGAAATCAGTTTGTAAACCACGAGAAACAAATGTTGGTAATGTCGAACTGTCATTTGGATCTTTCGCAGTAGTAGTAGTATCTGATGACGATGATTGCGTTGGAAGAGGCACTTGTCTCGTACGTGTATCCATTTTAAACATTGTGGCTTTTGTATGAAGTCCCGTCTGAAAGTAAACACAGACTTATTTGTTGTTTATTCAAGCTACGTTTGTTAAGCAGAAAAAATGACTTACTGTTTTATTCGAACGATTTTCTGGCGTATAATATTTAAAATTGATTGTATTAGTATCCATCAATTCGTGACGTCCTGGTTGAATACGATCACCATGAGGTGGACTATATACAGCTGTTGAACGCATTTGATAAGTTGGTACAACGATAATATCTGACATAGTTGTTGATTCTTTTAATTCACTTGCAATTCGTGCAGTTGTCATTGATAATGTGCTTGCTGCTGGACTAAATGCATCAGTAGTCGGCACAGGAGTTGTCGTTTCTTGTGGATTTCGATACCATTGTGAATTAGGAACAGTTCGTTTCTTTTGTTCGAATTGAGAATATTTGTACCAGTGTGAATAAGCTGATCCAACTTTTTTAGTTTTATTTGCATCTGCAGTTGCATCTTTAACAACGGAATAGAATGTTGATTTCTTACTGCCTAAATAAAAGTTTCATTTTGATGAACAAAAACTTGTTCGATATGAATCAATTTTGAACAAACCTTGAACAGTTACTAAATCGGTTGAAGGCTTTGGTGTTGCTGGAGCAGTTGATGTAACTGGTGGAGGTGGAGGGGGAGTCGGCGGTGTAGTTGTAACAGCAGGTACCGGTGTATTAGCTTTGGGTGTTGGTGTGGTGGCAGCCGTAGTAGTGACTGTTTTAGTAGTAACAGTATTTGTAGGAACAGTTTCAGGTACCGCTGAAGTCGGAGGTGGTGGTGGTAGTTCTGTGCTAGTCGGATAGGGTTTCGTTGTTGAAGGTGTCGATTCATTCGGAGCAATAGTTGTATCATTGTTGTTATGACTTGATTTATTACCCATGGTAACTTTTCTGTCGTTTGTCTATCACAGGTTATTATTTCTTATTGAATTATTATGCTGAAATCAATTCTATTGAGTAAGTTGTACGGTTTCTTTTTATTCTATATTATTCAATTTCAAACATTCTTACCTCAAACCAAACACCAATAAGAAAACGAATTCATCGAATATTGAGTTCATTTTTCTATTCAAATTCACGTTTCATTAAAAATAAAACAAATATATCTACGAGATAAACTCGTTGCATTGAATATGCATACATCGATGTGTGTGGTAGTGACATCGTTCGAATGTCAAAATCTTTTCTGCAAAAAAATTCCTCTTTCTGCTCCAATCAAAATGACGAACAGAGACCTTTGTTATTTTGAAATGGAACATACTAAACCAACTGGCGTGTGTAGACATGCTAATCGACATTGATTTGATTAGTTGATTATCTCATCTTTTTATTTTGACAATGTTTATTTTTTGAATAATCAAAAGATTTCATTTTCAAATATTGACTTTTTCTTTGACTAGATCAGGTGATTGTAACGTCAAATACAATATATCTGTCCTTGTTGTTTATAAACAGATTCATCTTCAATTGTTTTACATTTCTTCTGTGTTCGTTTTTTTTAAATAACCTAATCTCTTAATTATTTGTTTATAATGTGTCTATTTGTTATTAATAATCATTTTTTATTGGTCAATTAAATCACATGGAAGCGAATAAAGATTCTGCACTTCATTATATTGAATTGGCTGAAAAAGCCATTCTTGCTAATGACAATGAACGAGCATTAAAATATTTAACCAAATCTGAAAATCTCTTTCCGACACAAAAAGCCAAAGGTATGCAATGAAATCATTTTTTGTTCAAAATAAATATATAATGTGACATACTTTTCTATAGATCTCATCGAACGATTAATGTATTCGAATTCTCATTCAACATCATCGAACAACGGTCATAATCATAATAATCATGAATCATCATCAACAAAGCCAGATTTTGAACAATCAACAACAAATGGGACATCATCCGGCGCAAGACATCGGACAACAACCAATAGTCATTCAACATCATCAGCTGCTGATTATACACCAGAAGAAGCTGAATCTGTACGAAAGTACGTAGAGAATCGTAGATTCTTGTACAATAAAATGATAAATCGATATATATTTTTTAGAATAAAAACATGTAAAGATTTCTATGAAATACTTAGTGTTAGTAAGTCGGCGTCCGAAGCGGAATTAAAAAAAGCTTATCGTAAATTAGCTCTTCAAGTAATTTTTCTATGAAACAACGAAACGAATAAATCTATTATTCCGATTATTTTCTAGTTTCATCCCGACAAATGTAAAGCACCAGGTGCTACAGATGCCTTCAAAGGTTAACATTCTCTCAAATGATTCTTTGCTATTGAACTTTAAAATCGTTTTTTTCATTTAACAGCTATCGGCAAAGCATTTGCAATATTAAGTGATCCGAAAAAACGTGAACAATACGATACATATGGTCATGCTATGGAACCGCAATATCATTCAAATAGTAATGGTGGTTATCATGGTTCGCAAGATGATTATTATTATTATGAAGATGAAGATGATTTTTCTGCTGAAGAAATTTTCAATCTCTTCTTTGGATATTCTGGTACGAGGCTAAATAAACTTCTTATATCAATTTCTCTTTCTCTTGTGGAATTTCATAGGATCAACAACTCGCTCACATCGACGTCGTCAACAAACAAATCCGTTTCGCTTCAGTACACATTCTGCACACAATCAAACACAAAATGTTCGTTTTTCATCTTCAATTTTGATCTTCTAATTATTTTGAATTGAATCGATTATTTAGACCACTCATACGCTTGCCCAATTGTTGCCTTATTTATTTCTATTTTTCATTTCAATAATCGGCACATTTCTTGTAAGCGAACCGCAATTTCAATTACATCGAACTGGGTAAGTAAATTCGTTGGTTTATAACTAAATTGTCAATTCTTTTTCTTTAATTTAGCAAATATACGAATTCACGTGCAACACGTCTATCAAATATCGAATATTATGTTAAGCCCGATTTTCGTCCACCGAAAACAACAGTCGAATTAGATAAATTCGAAACAGCTGTTGTTGATGAATTCGTTTCAGAAATTCGACATCAATGCTATCGAGAACAACAGTACAAAGAATCGATGTTATGGCGTGCTCGAATGATGAACGATAATGAACTTTATCGTGAAGCACAACGGCAAGGGACACCGTCGTGTACGAAACTAAATAATTTTGTACAACGTGGTCGTGCGTAAACTATTTTTCTTTCAATATTATCCGATTGAACATAAACTATTAAAAAATGAACACAGTGAGCCATCATCATTTTCTTTTCCTCCTATCTTTTTTTTTGTTTATTATTTCTCAAAAACCAAACAACAAGAAAAATACATTTCTTTTTTTCTGTCTCTTGATGTGATGCAATTGTAATAAAAAGAAAATAAATAAATAAAAAAAAGCGAAAGAAAGAAAGAAAGAACAAATGAATCTTCATTGAAAATAAATAGATAAGAAATAGTTAAGCATATACATCCATTTCAAGTTTCGCCTTTTCCAATTGATGAACAAGCGCATAGAATTGTTCTAATGTGACCGTTAATGGTATATCGGTACGGTCGGTACCATTCGGTGATTGTGTTGTTAATTTTAAATAAAGTCGAGCTGAACCAGCATTCTCATTGTTATTACTATTTGCAACATTAATTGCAAATTTCCAATCAAGATCAACTAATTGTTGATTAGGTGTCGTCATCTAGAAAAAGAAAAGTGAAACTCCCATTAAACAACGAATATATGAATTCGTTTATATTTGTATAAACAAATTCTAGAGAACACATAGATGTATATTCATATTAGATGCTAGTTACTTTTTGTTTGGTCACAAATGTTTGAAGTCATTGTTAGTCTAACGCAAAAGAACAAACGAAAAATGAAGATAAGAACAAGTAGAACAATGTAAAGGAAAAAGAAGAAGATATGGAATGGTTCAGATCAAGGAATGTTGTTTATTTTGCATTTGATGCTTGATTAGCAAGGAGAACCCATCGTTTGAATTCATCATAGAGAACAAGAACAAGCGATGAACCAACGCTACGATACATATTCGATAAATTGCCTTTGAAAAATGCTGGTAAACCTTCGTTAACAGCAATTTTCTTGGCACAATCAAGTGTACCACGATAGATCACATCACCACGGCCACTTTGCATCATCAATCGACTGAAAAAATTTTGGAAATTAAATCTAAGAATGCTTTTCTTTTAAATTTTAATCTACCGTCGAATCGTGTCTAACGGATAAGCAAGAAATTCTGATGAAGATGTAATAACTTGCGCGAAAATAAAACGGTAGAATATATTAGGATTTGGATTATCTCCGAAGATGAATTTTTTTCCTTAAGAGACAAAACAAAAGACGAAATTCAATTTCTTCTTTTTTTCTATAAAAAAACAAATCTACCTGCATCATAACCACCGAAATAAAAAGCTCGATAGACAAATATACCAGCAACACTAATTGCAAAACCTCGATAGAGTCCTAAACGCAAAAATGTTCATTCAATTTTGAAAATACAAAACAAACGAAACGAATCGATTTCAATTCACCTTGCAAACCGTCAGCTTTATAGATTTTCACCATACAATCGTTCATGCCTTTGAATTGTCTTTCATTAACTGATTTGCCAATATCAACACCAAGACGTGTTCGAGCAAAATCAAGTGGATAAACAAATAATAAACCTGTAGCACCAGCCATACCGCCTGCGAATAGATTACCAACAAAGAATTTATATGGATTTAATTGAGGATTATAATTAGCAAATAATCGTTGGTAACGTTCTTTGAATGCGAAATTCAAGGCTTGCTATGATGTTTAGAAAAGTTGATAGACAAAAGTTAAGAAAAGAGCTAATTTACTGTAGGAAAATAACGGATGATATTTGCCCAATTGCCTCGCCAAAGTGATGCCGTTCCTTCTTCTCGAATACATCGAACGAAACAATCAGCAAAACCTTTGTATTTTGTTCCTTGGACAATTTTTTGATTGACATCTTGTGTTTGAAGAAGAAGTTTGACACGTTCGAGCGGTGCAACTGCTGTTTTTGAAATAGCTCCCTAGAAATAATCATGAAAAAAACAACGTAAATTATCAGATTTCCGAGTAAACATTTTTATGCATACGGCTAAAATAGAAAGAACAACATGATAAAAATGCTATTCAGTTCAAATAAGTACGAACAGACCTGTTCCACCTGCAAGAAAATCAATTAAAACATCTTTTGTTGTTGCTGCTGGTTTTTGTGAACCGCCTGTTGGACCGCCCATATTAAAATTTTAGGTTATCGTAAATTAGACGCACTTTTATTTTTATATTTGAGGACAAATATATGTGGTCAACAGCCTCTTCACACAAGAAAAAGATAATCACATCATCACGACGTCATGAGAAGTGAAAGAACCAATCATATAAGGTTTTGACAACGTACTATGTTAGAGTTCGCTAATTGACAATTCAATAGTAGTTTAGTTTTTTCTTACGTTTTATTGATTAATCCATCATTAATTATTCAGAAACCCTTAGCACATATGGATAAGAAGACGTATTTTTATAAACAATTCGAAATCACATGCTAAATATTTGTATGTCATGTTCCGTCTGTGTTAAGAACACCTACTGGGATCATAATTATAGACATAAAAAACGTTTTATATGTTATTTTTTCAGCATCACTATTTCTGTTGCTGTTGTTATTGTTATTACTCACAAAAATGGTAACTATATGCATTTAAACGTACAAAGAAATCTAATAATGCATGACATATTCTCAAAATCGTTTCTTTTTTCGACATCGAGATCCAATAACCTTCATCATGCATATACTATTGATAGTAACAATATAAATTACCTGAATATTTAATGATTTCTTGTCTAGATCACGATTTTCTATAGACAAGGGAAATATGATGCGTACTCATCTCTACAATCGATGATTGATTGGAAAGAGAACTATTTGTCAGACGTATTCTTTCTTTTTTTTTTTCGTTTTTAATCAATAGACATTACTATTGTTGACTATTGGTTTGTTCGACACCTACATATTTCTTTATAAATGTCGGATGATGATATTTGAGCATCCGTACATTGTTGTTTTTTTTTGTTGTTGCATTTTATTCGTGTGTATCGAATCTTTTGACGTCAGCAATCTTGAAGAGAAGAATAGCTGTGAAGTGTGTTTATTGACAATGAATTATTTCTTTTTTTCTCTCCTTCTTCTGTGGCTTCACTCGAAATATTCGGATGAGTAATCAGTAAGTTGATTCGTTTTGTCATGCTATCTTATCTGTCTTAATAGAATTGCTTACGGCAATTCATTACCTAGATCTATCCATAGATCGATAGTATAAATCCATGAAAGACAAAAACAAAATCACTTTGATTTTTATATAGATTTCATTCGCTATATGAGCCTACGCATTGCATAGTATGTATATCTAATTTGTATATCAATAAAAAAAGATAAATATGTTTTAATATGGGCGCACTGACGAACGTAATATAAATTGATCAACTTTTATTTACTTCTCAATGACGACATCTACTTCTCTGTTAAATAAAATCGAAACCTTTTTTTCAACAAACAATTCTTTAGTGGTATTTCATCGTTTTTTTTTGTCTGTCTATCTGTCTTTGTGTTATCGGTAACAAATGAATATTTACATAATAATGGCATGTTTAATTTGACAATCTTTTTCATTCATGAACATTTATTATTCAGCCTTTTCTCTCTCTCTCTTTGCCTTATTGAACTTAAACTCGTTCTCTTTTTCTCTCTCTCTTTTCCTTCCCTTCCCGATGTAGACTTTTTTCCTCTCTTTCTCCTACGTCCTTGTCTCTTGTTGTCTTCATCTTCGTATAATAATATTAACTATATATATATATATATATATATATTCACAACGTTACTAATAGCTAAAGTAACTCTCTATCATTTTTATCACTACTATATAAACTTAACACACAAGAAAAACAACAATGAAATGCGCTGCGTTGAAGAAGTATTGATTCGAGTTCTTTTTTCTTTCGCCTTGCTATCGTTATCGAGTCAGTTTTCCGCCTTTATGTTATTGTTCAATCAACAGAAGCGGTGAAGAGCTTGGTTTTTCCAGGTATATAAACGTTTGTTCTTTGCCCGACTTTTAAAATATAGTTATTAGTAGTTTTTTTTAACAAGTAACAAAAAAACAAAATATTTGATATTTATGTATCTTAGTGAAGAAGAAATCTTATTTTCTTCTGACAAAAAAAAGAGCAATTATTTTCTCACATCGTGAATAACATCATTTTCTCTTCTTCGTCTTTCGTTTCCACTCAAATTCAGTTAGTAAATAATTGCTGAAATTTTATACTAACAGAATTATTTAAACTAAGGAGGATAAAGCTTAGGTTAGCATTTTTCTCTGTTATTAATTTACGTCGAGCAATTGTTTTTCTTCCTTTGTTCGAACACAATCTAATCTTTTCTTTTGTATTTATTAAATGTTTTCCGAAAGACTAATATTGATTGAATCTAATTATGTTCCACTATTTCGTTTGATTAATCAAGCCGTAATATAAAATATTGATTACTCGCAGAGAAAAAGAAATAGAAAATAGCATAAATGTCAATTTGCTTATTATTTTCTTTTCGGAGAGTTCATTGATTCATTTTCTTTTTCTTCTTTTTTTTTGTTGTTGTTGCTTAAATTCTGATTGTGTGTCGTTCTCGTTTCTTCCTTGTTTGTTCGTTCTCCCTGCTGGCAGAGAACTCGTGTACGAAGAGTATTTTGTCGAGTCGACAGTCATTCGCTCGTCAACGACACAACCATCCAAGAAAGAAAACATGCGAACGAGTAATGCATCAAAAACGGCATGGAGACGAAGAGGAAATATGGCGTGTTCTGAGTTTTTTTTTGTTCTTTTACTACGATTCTTCTGCTTGCGTCGTGATAGAAGAACAGGGAGAAGAAAAACGAAGAATAGTATGGGGTGACTTAGACGTTTAATGCTGATTGGTGGCGTTGTCCATGCGCGTTCGTCCTAGGCAACAATTGAAAGTCTCTATGATAACGTGTCTGTTGAATAATCTCGATCAATATTTCTCTTCTTACGTTCTTCTGTTTATTCATACTCGATCTTTTTTTCTCCTGTTTTTCTTTTTTGACGAAGAACGATAAATTATGACATCACACCATGTGTATCCAGATGTAAAGCGAACTAGAAGTTCGGATTAGATGTTATAATAAAGTCGAGTTCATTCATCAAATATGAGCTATTAATCGTTATTAGTTACAAAATCAAGAAAGTAAATAGAGACAAAAAAAGTCCTAGTTTATATCTTTTTTTTTCTTTTGTCGAGATCATTCCTTTCGAATTGAAAACATTTCATATATAAATAATGCAAAATCCTTTTTTCCTCTTCCTTTTTCCCCACACTACACATCCATTTTCTTAATTACTTCTTCTGCTTATTGCAATATAAGAGGTTTTTTATTCTCTCGTTTCTATTTCTTTATTTTTTTTACATTTGAAATATACTCTAAGTATATACTATTCGAACGGAAAATAAAAAAAAAACCTTTTTTTTTCTTTTTCTTCTCGGTAAATATTCGATCACTTTACGGCACATATCTCGATCGTTATATGCAGAGAGCGGATAAAAGCTAAATAAATGTGCTTTCGATTTCGTTATCGAATTTGTCCTCTATTGTAGATTTATTATTGAGATGGCCAGTAGTCGGCCTACATCAATGATAATACCGCCGAATGTATTCGATGAAACCAATACAAATGGAACAAAAACTATTTTACAAAAGAAAGATTCAAATTCGATACGATCAACCAATCAACAGAACCTTCCAGTTAAAAATCTAATAAATACACATTCGTCTTCGTCATCTATCGATAGTGCAGGTGCTAAAAATTTACTTATCAATGACAAACCGTCGCTACCACAAATAAGTTCTATTGCAACAATATCATCGACAACAACTGATAGTGAATTCGATAGTGAACAAGAAGACAAATATCCTGATGATAATCATTTATCAGACTCACATCACCTTCCAAATACGAATAACAAACAAAAACTAACGAAATGTGAATGCGGACAACAGAAAATCGATGGAAATAATCGCGAACAAATGTCACGTCGAATGAAACATTTTCGTAAATTATTTAAATCCGAAATTGCTCATGAAGATATGCCTGAACTAATCGATTCTTATGTCTGTGCATATCAAGGTAAACCATTCATTTTCCAAAATTAAATAAAAATTTTAACAAAAAAATTGTTTTCTTTTCCCTACTAGGTGATATACTCTTGCAAGGCAAAATGTATATAACAGATCGATATCTTTGTTTTCACTCACGTATCATTTCCTATGTGACTAAACATGTTTATCGTTGGGAACAAATTGAAAATGTAACCAAAGAACGTGTTGCATATATATTTCCAACAGCAATAGGCATTCAATTGAAATCACCGGGAAAAAAAATCATTTATGCATCATTTCTGCAACGAGATCAAGCTTATGATAAGATTCTTTCGATATGTTCACGTTTTCATAGTGATACAACATCATTACAAGATGATTATGACAATTCGTATACGCATGGCGGAACATTACGACCTAATATGAATAATCAACGAGACAGAACGAACAAGTCGAAACGTGATTTAGTTTATAATCCATCGACTACAATCGAACAAGACGAAGTCATACAATTATGTTTACCATCTGATAAGAATGCCAATAAAATACGTAAAACACATTCGGTTTCGTCGAAAGGTAGCGATGACAAACAAGTACAACAACCGAAAAAATCCAATAAACCAGATAAAATCAAGACATCATCAATAAAACCAGGCAAACGAAATGAAAGTTTGCCACGTGATTTTAACGAAAATTTAAATGAACCTCATCGAACATCTCATTCAAGTCGAACTCAACATCCTAAATCTGATATTACACTTCGTAAGTTAAAAACAGACTGTAAAAAGTTATAATCCTCTTGAACTGTTTCGACCACAGAGAGTACTTTTTAATTATTCATAAGTATTAATCAATTAAAAAAGAGAGAGAGAGAGACCGAAGAAAGAAAAGCTAACAATTGCGATATTAGTTTTTTCCAAGAATAAAATAAAAACTTTAACAAATAAACATTTTTTGTACCGAGAACGAGAAATAGTTTTATAAAAATGTAAAAATAGGACAAAAAAGTGTTACTTTCGACTGTCAATGTTGGTTGTTTTTTAGTACATAATTCAGTAATACATAATTCATCGGAAAATCTATCTCATCGAACACATAGCCAGCATCGTGATCGAACATCATCTCCAACGAATCGTTCATCGATTAATTCCAATCATGATCCTACTCGGTCAACAATCATTTCAACAAATGAACATTTTCTTAAACGATACATTCAAATACTTCTCTTATCTGTCGTATCTATATTCAAACTTATTCTCGAATATCTATCGTTAATATACAGGCAATTTAAAACTTATCCAATCAAGACGTCATTCATATTATTAATCTTTATATTTATTTTAATAATACATTCGTTCTATTTAATTAAATTAGCTTATCGAATTGAGAATCGTTTACAATCATTACATCATAAATGGCCATCATCACCAACGTTTAAAAATTCATTGCCATCATTATGATGAAAAAAACAAACAAGATCGATCAAATGAGATTCAGCAAGCAAAAAGAATTCGTTCAGCATCTGAACTTCTACATATCCGTCCACTAATATTTTCTAGATAAACATTTTCTTTTCCGGTTGTATGTATTTTATTTTTCTTTTTATCGTCATCCGGTGATAACTAATTATATTCTTGAATTTTCTTTTCGATTCAAATGCATTCGAAATCAAGTTGTTGTTTTTTTTTCTCTCTTTACCTTATGTGTAATGGAACAGTGTGTCTCTCTTTTTCTCTCCTATGATTGTTGTTAATTTCATTTCATTGATATTCGTTCTTTGAACTTCTTTCTTTCTTTTTTGCATTGTCATTGTTTTCAGTTTTCTTTTCAATGGGCTTTTTGTTGTTTTCTTTTGCACAAAACACCATGCGTGCAAAACAGTTTAACATCATTTCGACCACTTCGAAACTTACTCATACGCATGGCCTTGCCTCAATGTATTTGATGATGATATGATGAATATACATATATAATTATATATATATATAGTTGCATTGAATGTCAGTTTTTTTCTGTATATTTTAAGACACAAAAAAAATAACATTTCACTATAGATCTTTTGTTTCTATTTCTTTGAAAAGAAAAAAATATAAATATATATATATATGCGTATGTATCTATTCGATGTGAAAAGGATTCAGAAAAGAAAAGAAATTGGATTATGTCTTTTTATTCCTATAATGTTGAGGATCATCGTTGAGTTTTTGAAGATGTGTCTGAGGGTTGTTGTTGATTGTGGCCAGCGTACATGATTGAAGCTAGAACAGCGAAAATAGTAAAACCTTGAGCACTGAAATAAACAAAAGAAAACAACATTCTTTTTAAATATGGCATGATTAATAAAATATGAATATCGGCGCGTATTTTTGATAAATTCTCAATAGGAAAATATGTCGACAGTAAATCGTTCTCAAGGTATGCAAAAAACACTTAACAGTACAAAAATGGCATACTTTTCTTTCATAAAGGGCACGAACGAGTTCGACATGAATTATTTCTATTTCTGTCAACAAATACAAGAGAGAAAAAGACGCCTTTCAATCGTACGACATGGGTTTTTGTTTTCATAGTAAACAACAACTAAAAACTTACGCAATTCGTGCTCTAAAATCAAATAAAACAAATGAATAAAATTGAAAATAGATATGATTTGTCGTCTACCTCATCATCATTTGTGATTGCATTTTATCACCACGACTAGTAGCACGAAGTCCTAATGTCAAAGCAGCAACTGTTGCTAATATACCAATGCTATAGATTCATAATAAGCAAATATTTCGATTTATTCTTTTCAGTTTTCTTTACGGTATCATTGGATTTCGTTTTGCTTTATCACTTGCTTTTTGTGCAAATGAAAATTCTTTGTAACGTTCGAATTCGCGTTCTTTCTCAGGTACTTCATTCATAGGAACGTAACCATCGGAATTAATTTTGACAGGTTTTGACGGTTTTGTTGTTTCCTGTTTAATGACAGGAAGTTGTCCAGCGTCTTGTTTAGCTTTATAATATTCAAGATTTGCAGTATCATTCGTTTTGCTCATGATCTGTTAGTTTTCTTTTCGTCTTTTTTATTAATATCTACAGAATTTGAGTGAATCTTGAATAATAGGCATTTTGGTTTTTCTTTCTGTTTAAACAATTTAAAGAAAATAAAACATAGAAGAAAACAACTGATGGATGTATCTATATGTATGTATATATATTGTAAAATGTACAAGTGAAAAGAATATATTGAAAAAGAGAAAAAAAAGCGACAGACAAGACAGTGAAATTCTCGATTTAAAGATAGAATCAAGCACAGGTATCCTACTGTTACCAAATAAAGTGATAAATAAGAAAAACAAAACAAAAAATATATTGAGAAAAACACCGCACGAAAAGAAAAACAAAACAATTCTAGATATTCTAGTTTCGGTATGGATGATGTCGAACTTGTGATAGAACGCTTGAACGTTGCACAAGTTGCGGAGCTTGTTGAGCAACAACACCGGCATTAGCCGATGCTTGTTGTTGTGCAGCAATATTTGCATTCGATGCGGCACTGAGCATTTGATAAGCAAGTTGTTGTTGTTGAGATTGTGATGAAGTTTGCGAATTTTGTTGTTGCGACGTACCATTATGTAAAACAGGACCTGCTGAATAAATGACGGGAGCTCCAGTTGTTGTTACGCCCGCTGTTTGAGCTGCTTGAGCAAGCACATAGTTTTGACCAGCTGCTTGATAAATTGTTTGACCGCCGGGCGTTGTGTAATACACTTGTTGTGGAACACCTTGCTGATTAACATACTGAACCTAATTTGAGATTATAGAATAAATGCAACGGAAAAGGATAAATCTTACTTGAGGAACTAAATTCATTTGTTGTTGTTGTTGTTGGGCTTGTGCTTGAGCTAAAGCTGCGTAATAAGCACCATTGGCAGCTTGTTGTTGTTGTTGTTGCTGTTGTGAATATGAAACATGTTGATATTGTTGTTGTTGTTGAAGTGCAGCTGCGGTTGCTGATGCTGCACTTTGTTTTTGTGGCGAAATTAAAGTTGGCTGAGATGGAATAGTTCCAGGTGATGTCATAACGGAAGAAGAATTTGATGAAGTACCATTTGTATGAGTGGCATTTGCTGCTTGCGATGTACCAATATATTGAGTAGGTGTTTGATTGGTATAAACTAGAAAAATAAAAAAGTTTTAAACAATCAGATTGATCAGATAGAAAAACAAACCCTGTGTCGCTGCAGCAGAAGCCGCTGTTTGCATAACAGGACTTGTTGACAATTGTTGTTGCTGTTGCTGTTGTTGTTGCTGTGGTGCATAATTAGCAGGTACTTGAACATATTGTGCTTGAGCTGCTTGTATAGTTGGTTGGCCAGCATATTGATAGACAAGTTGCTGTGCTTGTCCACCTACCATTGCGACTGGAACTCGTGTGGCGGCGGCGGCAGTAGCTGTTGGCTGACCAGCTGCATTTAGAGAAATATATTGTTGCTGAGCGAGCGATGCTTGCGCTTGCGATTGCAGGGCTGCTGTCGGTTGTGCGAGTAGAGCATATCCACCATTACTCGTACGTACAAGCATGTAACCAGCTGGAATGCCACTCATTAAATTTTGTTGTTGTTGTTGTTGCTGCTGCTGTTGTTGGACCGCTGCAGCTAATTGAGCTGCTTGTTGTTGTTGTTGAGCAGCAGCAGCAGCTTGTAATTGAGCAGCATACAAAGCTGACTGTTGGACAGTTTGACCGGCATGTGTAGCAAGTACGTATGGAGAAGCAGCTATTGCTGAAGCTTGTTGATAGCCACGAAGTGCATCTGCAGAAACACCTAAAACAATAAATTTTCAAAAGTGTATTTCGTATCTAGTTCTTCGATGGAATTGATTATCTTACCACCATAGATTATTTGTCCGCCAAGACCATTAGTAAGACCTGCTGCTGTAGCATAAACAGCTCCTGGTACTGCTCGTAATGCAGCTGCACTTGGTAATGCACCTAGAAGACCTGTTTGTTGTCGATAAGCAGCTTGAATAGCTGCTGCTGAATGAGCTAAAGGTATAGTAGTTGCAACTGAAGTAGCTGGTGTTTTTGTTGCACTCGTGGCAGTAGTAGACGATGTTGATGGTGGCGGTGGTGGTGGCGGTATTGCAGAATTTGACAAATCATCAGTGTGATTAGTTAATATTGTAGTCGAAGAAGAAGGCGATGTTGCCAATTGATTATCACTAGATGTTGTTGGAGATTGTTGGATATTGGCTTCATTATTTGTTAAATTTGATGCATCATCTGATGTTATTGTTGCTGGTATGGTTTCTGAATTTAATAAAGGCGATGATTGTTGTTCGTCAATAACTACTGGAGGCAGAGGTGGTGGTGGTGGTGGAGATTCTTCTTCATAAACATGTTCCAAAGCTCGTGTTGCTGCTTCAGCTAGTTCGACATTTTCTTTCAGTTTATTTTGCAATAAATGATCATCTGAGAGTGCAATGACTCGCAACGTATCTGTATCTAATATATCAGGCTCTACATTTAATTCATCAAAATTTTCCGGCCACAAAGATCCATCTTGAACAAGAGTAACAATAGCATATGGTAAACAATGATGAGGTCGTTTAACTGCCTCACGACCTTCTAATTCATAGAGAAATATCTAGAATAATAATTAATAGCAAACAACAATCAATTTCTATTCTTCAGATAGTAGTTCGTTTCAAGTTTGTACCTGAGATTGATCGAATTGTTTTTCGAGATCATCTGTATCTTTCGGTGTGATTACCGACGAATGACTCGTAAATTGAGGTGTTGCTCCAATTGGTTGTAATTTCGGTCCTTTTCGAACTAAAGCCGCTGTTTGTTTGCCTTGGACAAACTGTTCAAATTACAAAAAAAATTCATTTAATTTAATTTCTATTATCTCGAAAAATTTACTTTAAAAACAAGCAACTTCATCGTCATACATCCGTCACCATTTCGACGTGCACTCGCTTGTCGAATGCATACATCAGCATACTTGCAAACGTACACACCAGATTTACTATGGCCTAGAAAATAGAAATACACAAAACAGACAACATTAAAACAACATTCAAATAGAAATATCGATATATTTACACGCACACACACACATACACACACAAGAAAAAAAAACTCAAAGTAATAATAAACGATTAGAAGAGTGACCCAATTGAACAGAAATCAATAAAACAAAATTGACGACGATCATGAAAAATTATTAAATAATAATAATAATAATGAAAGAAAAAGAATTCGTAGAAAATAAACTAGCAATCAAAAATAAAGACAACATGCATTTTCCGACGAGAAGCATGTTCAAATCTAAACCCTTTCCTTGCTGTTTTAGTTTCAATGTGTATGTATGTATGTGTGCGTATGCGTATTTTATCAAATTTAAATAGCAAAAATAAAAGAAGAAAAAACAGAATGAAATGATTTGGAATTCATATCATCGCATAACCAGTCAAATTTAACATACATAAATGCGTTTAAGTTTACACAAAGGAGAAACATGCATACACAGGAAAGAAATGATTACTAAAAATATATGTATATCGATGTGTTTTGCTTGACATATTAAATATTCGTCAATAGGAAAATTGTGCGGTGTTTTTTTTTGGTTTTTGTAAATATAGTTTTGAATTTCTAGGAATCGAAGACAATAAGCATTCAAATAGAAGAACAAACAATAGACATAACTAGGTAGTGATTGTAAATTCATCGATTTCTTTAGCTTCTTATTACATACGAACGAACAATAATCATCGAAGAATCTATTCGAATGTCAATTATAAGAAGAATATTAGCAATAAAGCAAAGAATTCTATGAAATCCTATTTTCTCAAAATAATAAGCTATGCAAATAGATTTGCAAGAAGAATCACAACATTCACTACTATTCATTCATACACACCAATAAATTCGTAAGAAAATAGCAAAAAAAGGAGAGAGAGAGAGAGAAAAAAACACTTCAGCACATAGAATAATAATGACAACTAAAGCTGAGTGTTGTTTAGAAAATAACTGTGCTAGCTAGATAATAATCATAATGAATGATTTTTAGGAAAAAAAGACCAAGTGAAATATATATATATATATGTAATACATAAAAAATTGGCATATGCGATGGCAGGAGAAAAGAAACAAAAACAATGGTCGTAAGCCAGATAGATAAATTGTCATTTGTTCAAAACTCACATCGTTGTTTACTTTTCAGTAGGCATGTATTTTTTTTGTCTCCAGTTGAATTGACTTCATTCGATCAAATTCTAAATGAATATTGAATACACCCAAATAAACACACAAACACACAAACACGCAAACTTTTCGAAAATAAAAATCGAAAGAGAAAAAAAAAGAAATACATAGGAAAATCAACGAAGCTCCCATGCATATTGTGCATCGATATCAAGAAGTGAAAAAACAATGTGTAAGAAGACCCAATACCCATGTAATAAAAAAAACCAAATAGACAGAAAAAAAAACAATTAAACAGCAAGTAACAGAAATACACAGAGAGCACATGCAAGCGATTTTCTAAAAAAACCACATTATTTTGCTATTTAACGTGCGTTCAATGGCAATAATCAAGTTTCAATTGGTTAGTAAATATAGAAAAAGAGAGAGAGAGAGAGACATGAGTGAAATATATGTGTGCATAGAAGAATCAAATAAATCCTAATTTATATGTAAAGTGCATATTCACAAAATTGATCAATATAATATCAAAGAAAGACACAATAAACAAAGAGATGTTGTTTGTTGTTTTTTTTTGTATCAACACATAACAATAGCATAGAAGGAAAGTTGTAATTTGTTTTTTTGTATATGAACAAAGAAAATGAGAAACGAGATGCTGCTAAATTATTAATTTTTTTTGTTCTAAGGATTAGTAGAATCGTATCACAATCAATAATGATATTTTTAGAATGCAAAGTGAGAGCTTGGTTTTAATAATTAATATATCAAAATTTTGACAAAACAAAACAATAACCGACATATGTATATAGATATATATATATAAATGGATAGCTGCGCGCTTATTCAACAACCATTTAGAGCGAAATAGAGGAAAATAAACAAGTGGTAAGTGAGAGATATAGAATATAGAGCGATCTACATTGATTGATTGATAATGAATATGAAATACTTACAATTTAGGATCAATGAAGTTAATTACATCCACCCACCCACACATACACATAGGTAATGCGTGTATGTGCGTGTGTTTATACGTATGTGTCTTTAAGGATAAGAAAGAAGATAAGCAAGCAATAATTTAAGATAAAATTCGAATTATTATGGATGCTGGTTTTTTTTAAAGGTTAAAAACACAAAATATCTAGTAAGCTTCGAGCAAGGATTGGATTGGATTTCTTTTCTTTCCCATTATTAGAAGTTCAGATAATCAATGGATATGAAATGTGTTTGGTTTTCGTATCAAGACAGTTAGAGACAAAAATATGTAACGCATAGCAATCATTCGATATTTACCTAGGACATTGAAATTTGTTTCTATACATTGATAACCATTTTGACAGATATCAGTTAGTTGACTATCATTTTCAATTATAAAACCATAGTATTCATCGAATTCTGTTCGATTACCATCGGATGATTTTTCAAATTTTTTTCTTATGTCTAAACGAAAACAAGAATTGAATTTCTTCGAAATCAAATTTACTAATCTATCAAAGGAGAAGATTAAACAGATTTGTTTTTTTTTTGCAAAAAAGAGATCATCTTTGTTTTTTGGTTTCATATTCAGTCGAAAATCGATAAATATAATCATGCATCAAACTTTATAAAAGAGAAGACAATGCGCATGTTAATGTATTAGTGTTTTAGATTCGATTTCGTTCTTGTTTGTTTTGTTTTTTGGTCTCATTCGTCATCATGCATCATAGTAAAAGTGAAAATAAAAAATCTTATCCTACGATGATAATTAGATAAGTAGAGAACAAAAAAAGTTGAAACCTACTTCTTGCTCTTAGATTTAGACAAAATCGAAATGAATAAGAAACAAACAGAAATCAAAATTGTTCGAAGACTTACTAAAAAAATCATCGGTTAATTCAGTATTAACAACTAATTCGACTTTAGTTGGTTTCCATGCGATTGATTTTTGTTCGAGAAAATGTTTACATAAAACATTTGAAATACATTGTTCAATCTTTGAATTCGAACTTGTCTCCAAGATCATTTCTAATCGAAATCAAAATTTAAATCAAAAGAAACAACAAACACATCATGAAATCGTACTCAAAGATTTAAGCGGTAGAATTGCTTGTTCTTCTTGTTGATGATGATTATTCGTTGTATTTGTATCATCTGTTTCATTATTAACTGAAGTTTCTTCCGTCATTATCAATCAAATATCTGGCAAAACAAACAAGAATAAATAAAATCTGATATTCGATTTTATTAGAATAAGAATTCAACCAATCGAAAGATTGTCGCTATTGATGTTTGCATTCGATTGGTCGATTATCTAGTGACAACTATATTTAATCTAATTCTTTGTTGTTTTGTTTCTTCGTCTTCTTTTTTTTTGATAAAAGTAAAAAAAAGAAAGCGACATTTATGTTGATGTTTATTTCGAGTTTTCTTTTTTAAAAAGATTTTTTGTTTTAGAATAAGTTCAATTTGACAGTTTGTTTCTTTTTCTTGATTTCTTGATTTATTTTCTTTTTCGCTTCGGATATTTGAATAAAGAATCCATCGTTCGAAGAAAAAAAAACACGAATGAATAGAAGAATGTAAATCTTTTAAATACGGACTTGAGATGAGAGCGAGAGAGAAAAAAAAAGAAAACGTGCACTAATGTTTCTTGATAGTCATCAAGGCTGACGAGCCTTCACGTTGTTAGTTAGAGAAGGTCATTGATATGGTGCGATGTCTATGTTAAGCATGAATCAGCCTCTTATAATCGTGACATTTTCGTATCACGATCACGTTTTACTTCGTTCTTTTTCTTCTTCTTCGAAACATTTTATTCGATAATTGAAAACGAGGATTGTTGTTATTTTTTACACCTCAGTAACTTTTATTTAATTTATAATATTTTAGATGATTAAATATTCAACTGCCAAACAACACTAATCTCTCTCTTATTTTTATCTTCAAATTTCGGTATGTTCGCAATTTCGATGAAAATCATGCTGATTTGTATTTGTTGTGTTTTGATTGTTGATGTTAGTTTGTAAATATCCTCCTCGAAAAAAGAAAAAAACGAACCTTTGTGATTGTGTTGTAAAGTAGTTTCGCACGAATTTATATACCCTCAAGAAAAAAACAGAAGCAGAACTCGAAATCTGTAAAAAAAGATAAACATGGGCGCCGAGCATTCGCGCCGTGCACATTCACGTCGGCAACGCCAATCGACATTGGCACCGCCAGTAGCAATTATTACAGGTAAATGCAATGATTTCATCATTTTATTCTGACACACAACAACAAAAAAAAACAAACCAACTGAGCTAATCAGTTATTCATCTAATGCTTTATATATTAATATATAATAAATTGTTTTTCGAGATTTCTGCATGCTATCTAATCATTTTGCTTGCGTTTGCTTCGAATAAATCTCAGGAAAAAAAAACTATATATAGATAGATTTCTCTCTCTCTCTCTCTCTCTCTCTCTCTTCGTCTTGATTTGATTTATTTGCATGTTATTTATGCTTGCATGATCTTCTTGTGTGTCGGTGAGAGAGATTCCGTGAAATTACAAAGAAGAACCGAATGAATTTTCAATGCGTTTTCTTTTCTTTTACAGACGAACAAGCAAAAACTGTCTCATCACCACCGAATACTGAATTAGTCAAACGAAAAAAACATCGGCAAATGGATAGATTAAGACGTACATTAAGTTTTCGCAGTAGAAAAAAAGGCAATTCAGCAACGAACAATAATAATAATAATAATAATAATAACAATCACTCAAGTACGACGACAACAAGCACGACTACAGGAAATACTTCAGTCAAAAATGGTAATAACACAACAACAACAGCTGAAAATAAGCCACCACAATGGCAAGACGACGAAAAGGCTGTACGAAACGGTGCTTGTAGTTTTAGTGTTAAAGTAAAGCTACGAATAATGAATTATTCGTTTTGTCTATCGAATTCATTTTGTTTAGTATTTGGGAAGTGTTGAAGTACAAGAATCACGAGGAATGCATGTTTGTGAACAAGCTATACAAGCTCTATTAAATGTAATTATAACCAAAATGCGATGAATTATATGCAATTTGATCTTTGTTTAGCAAAAAGGAAAACATATCAAAGCTGTTCTGCATATATCTGGTGATGCACTTCGAGTTGTTGATGAGACGAATAAGGTTTGTGAATTGTATTTCGCCAAACAAATTCCATCGAACTTTTTGTTAACAGGGCCTTATTGTTGATCAAACGATTGAAAAGGTTTCATTTTGTGCACCTGATCGTCATCATGAGAAAGGCTTTGCATACATTTGTCGAGATGGAACAACACGCCGGTGGCTTTGTCACGGTTTTCTCGCAGTCAAAGATTCGGTAGCTATCGGATTGATGAAATTCAATATTTGAAAAATGAACTTGTTTCGATTGAAATTCTAGGGTGAACGTTTAAGTCATGCAGTTGGCTGTGCATTTCAAATATGTCTTGAACGAAAACAGAAACGTGATCGTGAATGCAGTGTAACTGTTGAATATTCTCAAAATGGAGCATCGTTTACACGTTTTGGTTCATTTCGAACGACATCAATTACAGAACGTATTATTGATCCACAAAGTGCTATCATTGCTGGTTTGTTGATTGGAAAAAGAATCTTCGTATTTTTCTTTTTGATATTTCGAATGAATAGAACCGATTCCATTGAATACAACAGCGTCGAATCTATCGATTTCATCTATTCAACGAAATGGTGTCACTGAAAGACCGCGACCTAAAGGCAACGATGCCGATGCATTCGTACGTAGTGCATCGCTTCGTTTAGGCGAACTCAATCAAGCAGCAACGCTAGGCGCGTTTAAACGACAGAGTTCATTGAGACCGAGTGATTTACCATCGATACAAGAAGCAAGACAGAAAGATTTAACAACACATACGAGTAAATCGGTTTCTTTCTTGTTGACAAATGTTTTCAATCGTTGCTTTTTTTTGCTTTTCTAGTTCCCGAAGAAGTCGAACCAACAACAACAAATGAACTCAATAAATTGTCTTTATTCGATTCAACAAATACAAACGGTTTTACACAACCGAACAATCATTTCTCATTACCAACACTAACGCCAATGAAACCATCATCCATTCCACCATCGACATTGGCTACAAATAATATCAATATTAATAATAATAACAATAATAATATATATACGAATGAAAATTTGTCTTCGAATTTTTGGCTTACAAATCCAACAGTCTCAACTGTTGTTCAAGAACAAAAAGTTCCCGAATTCTATGAGTCAACATTATCATCATCTGTCTCGACTCAACCAACATCAATCAATGATGCATTCAATTCCAATTTGAATGCTCTTGTTCAAAGTAATAATCCAACCAACCCATTTTCTCCATACGGCTATTCAATGGCAGCTCAAGCTCAATCACCCAATACAAATCATCGACAACCAACGATATTCACTCCTAAACGTGGTACCAATCCATTCGATGATGATCTCATACGACGATGAACAAGCTCATGTTTCCATAAGAACTTTATTTTTGCTATGTCTCTCGTTTCTTTTAGCTCACACATATTGTTGTCTTCTATTCTCTAATAATCCTTTTCATTTTCTTTTTCTTGTCATAACAATTTTTTCCTCTGTCTCTCTCTCTCTCTTTCTCTTTCTTTTGTTTATTAGCCCGAAATTTTTTTTTGTCTTCTTCTACTTTTGCATGTATTGGGAAACGAACATATTAGAAATTACAATTCTATTAATTGTGGCAATAGACATCAATAATGATTTTCTTATTTATCAAAATTAATTAACGGGGAAAAACAATAATTTATGGATTTCTAGAAAACGTGTGTATGCTCACGATGATTGTTTTTTTTCTTCTTCTTCTTCT
>ERZ778023.1201-NODE-1201-length-43838-cov-6.236507_pt1 | contig 43838 bp, 68 predicted proteins | sample MGYA00375753_ERZ778023 | MGnify/ENA primary metagenome ERZ778023 (study PRJEB29350, sample SAMN05389822) | bioreactor metagenome | isolation source: Ammonium sulfate bioreactor | place: South Africa: University of Cape Town | collected 2014-04-04 ... | reverse complement strand
TGCCGATTTTCAACGCGATTGCAGTCGCTCTCCGGCGGGTGTCATCGGTCATCGGAGCGGAGGAGTATGAGAAGGATCGTGCAACGGTGCATGTGCTGCATCGGTTCGTCGTCTGGTGCCCGCCTCGACGAGAAAAGCCAGTTTTTTCCTCCTTTCCTACGCCGGGCTCGCCATCGCTGAAGGGTTGCGGTGCTCAAAGAAAGAGAGAGTCAGATATTCGCCAGTGCAGGGATGCTGCACCGGCTCCATGATGTCGCTCACCACGAATGGGATTGGCAGGCCGGACCGCGCGACCTCCAATTTCGGATAGCAGGCGGCCGGCCACGGCCGGTCAAGATCGTGCCAGCCGTTACACGCCTTGCAATATCGTTCAGCCATTACGCCGGCTCCGATTGCTTGGCCTTCACGGCGTCAGCCTTGATTGCAGTGCTATCAGCCGTTGCCTGCACGCTGGCATCCGTGGAGCGGATCGAATTGTCCGTCTGTGTCGTCGTCTGCTCGATCTTCGCAGCCGTCGCCTTGACCTGATTGTCCGTCTGGACTTCGGACTGATGGATCTTGGTGTTGAGCAATACGATCTCCAGCGCGCCCTTCTCCATGTCCTGAGCGTGCTTTTCTGCCTGCTGCTGACCCTGCGACGACATCAACGCCAGCTTGGCTTGAGCCTCGCTCTGTTTCGCGCCCTGCTCGATCTGGAACAGCGCCGCTTTGTGCTCCGATTCTTGTGCCCGCGCTGCGGTTTCCTGCTGCTTGGCCTGAGCGTCGGCCATCTTGGTTTGCGCGTCGGCTTGCGCCGTCTGCGCGTCCGCCTGTGCCTTCATCTGCGCCGGATCGGGCGGCTTGGGCTGGCTTGCCACCTGCTTCATTGCATCGGCAAATTCGTCAATTGATCCCTCAAGCTCCCGACCCGCGCGGAACTGACCGGCCACGAACTTCAGCGTATCCGACAGCAGCGGCGCGGCCTGTGGCACACTCATCAGCAATGCCGATGCCTGCTGCATGAATCCGCCAACTGCCGTTACAAACTCGGTTGCGCGCTGCTTCTGTGCATCCTCGTCCGGCTGAATGGTCGAATCCGTCTCGATATCCAGCACGAACGGGCGCAACCGCTGCTCCCGCAACAGCTTCATGACCTTTTCAATGGTCGGCTGTTCTTCCAATTTGGCGATCTGCTGTTCGGTCTGCGCCTTCACCTGCGCCAGCATCTCTTGTGCCTGCTGCGGGTTCTGCTGCGCCTGCTGCATCAACTCCGGGTTGGCCTTGGCCTGCGCGACCTGCTGCTGCGCCTGCTCTATGACCTGCTGGATTTCCTGCTTAACGTTCGCGTCCGTCTTGATCTCAAGCTGGCTCATGTCGAGCAAGGTCTGCTGGTCGAAGTTCTCGGCCATCATCTCGGCCACGATCCGCGTGATGTCCCGCGCGACCCTGACCAATTCGCCCTGACGGTCACGAATACGAACCGACCCGTAATTCGCCTTGAGTTGTTGCGCCCCGAGCGTCTCGCTGGCCTCCGTCGAGCCGCGCATGATGTCCGACAGGCCGGTGATCTGATAAACGTCGTCGATCAGTTCTTTCCGCAGCGCAACCAGCCCGGTGATCGTCGTCACAATCACATCGATCGGCAACCAGACGATCATGTCCTTGGCGCCAGAATTGCCAAACGCCGCCCAATTCGAAATGGGCACCATGATCTGATTGTTCGTGTTCGTCTTGATCGCGGATTCGATGGCGTCGCCAATCTCGCCAGCGCCGGCCGGATAGAACCCCCTCACCTTCACAGCCTCGCTCAACGAGGCAATACGGGCCGTCAGTTCGTTGATTTCTTCCAGTTGGTCCTTGTAGAACAGCATATCCGGCACAGGGATCAGCGAGCGCCGCTGCGTCGTGCCATAGGCCGGCTTCGGACAGGGGAAGAAGCCCTCCAATTCCGTCTCGGGGTCGATCCGATCAAGCACCACGTCCACGCCCGGCGTGACCCAGATCACCTTTTCTTCGCGCTTGTGCCAGATTTCCCAAACGCCGGCCTTGGAATGGCTGTCAGCCGCGCCGTTCTGCTTGTCGTCCTTGCGGACCTCGTATTCGGCCTCAAGGTATTTGTCACCGCTCGAATCCTCAAAGCGGGCCTTCATCTCATCCTTGGTCAGCCATGAGCGCTTTGAGACCCAGCCAACGTCTTTCCAGTTGCGCTGCAATTCATGCAGGAAGTCGCGGCGATCAGCATGCTCGATGCAAACCCGCTCAGTCTTGCCCGGCTTCTTCTCGTATCGGCACCACGCTACGCCGCGCGCCTGCACCGCCAGATCATCGCGGATCGGCCGCATGACCTGATCAATGTCCTCAAGCTCGAAGCCGACGACGCAGGAACGCTCCAATAATTCCGACGCCTGACGCGGAACCGGCCGACGGTCACGAAAGCGCGGCACGACAACCGGGACCGGAGGCCGCGAATAGATCGACGGCTTGAGCACTTCGATATTGGCCCATAGCATTTGCATTTCGCGATCACGCGAAATGTTGGAAAGGCGCTTCAAGTCCGCGTACAGTTTATCGATGCTGTCGGCTTTGGTGTTGTATTCATCGAAAGCCTTCTCGGATTCCGCAATGGCGTCAAGATAGGGCTTGCTGCTCCGGTCAGGCTCGGACGAATAGTCGTCCTGCACTTGCCCGGTTGCGGTGTCATCAGCCATCAGATGCGAATCCTTCGTCCGTCCGGCTCAACCGGGATAGGCGCAAATATCTTGCCTTGCGGGGCAACAGGCGGTTTGGGCGGCTCGATCTTCGGCGGTGATAGACCGCAGTTCACCGCGAACTCGCCAAACGCATCCGCGCCATGGCTGTTCTCATCGTGCAGAGGCCCGAGATATGTCCCAAGGTTTTCGTTGAACTTGCGCGAGAACCGCCGCAGCCGCGACATGCCTAGCATCACACGCTTGGACTGGTGAAACTCGCAGACCGGCAACAGCCGGCGCGTTGCGTTAATTCGTTCTTCCGGGTTCTGAGCAACGCCGCGATGAATGCTGTCGAGCTTGAGCCCCAAGCCAACCAGCGTTTCAATGCGCGTCTTTGCGCCAGCGCCCCATTCCCGATTGCCCACGTCATGCGGTAGAAAGTGCCGCTGGTAGGTGAAAGGTTTGTCCCGGCCTATCTCAACCAGCCGCGCCACGCGATCCTGCAAATCCTTCGTGTATTCCGGCAGTCCTTCCGCCAGGATATCGTCAGCGCCTAACCCGCTGGCCTCGTAGTAATCAATGATCCTGATTTTGACGCCATCGATGATCTGAAAGAACCAGATCGCCGTGTAGTCATCAACGCCGATATCCCAACTCGTATAGACCGGCAGCGCCGGGTCATATGGGAAGAAGCCAACACGCCCCTCACGCTCCGCTGCCGCGATATGCTTGGCGTAGTAGGCCGCCTCGGTGATGATCTCGTAGCCGCCGCCCCAAACGTGTTCGGCCATCTCGGGGTTGTCGGCGTAATCCTGATCCTTTTCATCAACCAGAACGCTTGGGAACCATGGGTTGTCGTACCAGTTGACCGGGCAAACAACCGAGTTGTTTGGAACGCTCCCGCCTCGGAAAAACTTGTCTACCGCGTCGGTGTCGTGCCGTGGGTTCCAGCTAAACCAGATTTCCGATTCATCCTTTCGAATGGTCGGGCGCAACAATCGCAGCGACTTTTCCGAAAAGGTCTGCGCTTCCTCAACCCACGCGATGTCAAAATCCTCAAGGGACTTGATGTTCTCCGCGTTGTAAGTCTGCATTCCCTTGAAAACGATCAGCGAGCCGTTACGGCCCCTGACCTCGCCTTCCTTCGGATCGAAGAATGTCCCGAGCCCGAGCGCCTGAATCTTGTCGATCAACAACTGCCGGACGGATTCGCGAATGGTGTTTTGCACCTCACGGATGCAAACCGCGCGCGTCTTTGCCGCATAGCATCGCAATACCAGTTGCTCTGCGAAGAAATGCGACTTGGCCCCACCGCGACCGCCATAAGCCGCCTTGTATCGCGCCGGACGAAGTAGCGGGGCCAGCGCTTCCGGTACTTCAACCTTTAGGACGGATGACATTGATTTGGATTGCACCCGGCAGACCGTCAGGCCCATCGGCGCCCGTCACTTGCATGGGCAGCACCTTGCCGAGCAAGACCATAAACGGTCCGGGATTGCTATTCGCCTGAGCGTGCAGGTAGGACGCTATATCCCCGTTCCCGGCCCGCTTGGCGGCCTCTAGAATCGCCTCCTTCAACGAAGTGGTGATCTTGTTCGGCGTGTTCTTTTGCCGGCCGCCTGTTTTCTGGCGCTTGGGGCTATCTAATTTAGAAGAAACCATTCTGGATCACGCGGTCTGAGCGCGTGCCCCTGGTTATGCTCCGATGGTTTCCCGGAGCGTGTTGATTGCCTGCTGCTGTTCTTCCGTGCGAGGCGTGTCGTCCACGATCTGATACGGCAGCGCAACAAACCGATCCGGGCCGCGCGTGGCAACAGGCCCATCAGCAGGAATGCGCGCCACCACAGCCTCAACCAATTCTGACGAGCGAGGAGCCGGGATGCCGGGCTTGCCGAGCATCTGAGCCGTGCAAGCTTCGATGTGCTGTTGTACGGCGGCCGCGAACTGATCGGGCGGGCCAGATTGTGAAAGCGGGATTTGGATCACTAGACCACCCCACCCTTACGTCGGATGAAGTCTGCGAAGCGGAGAGCCTGTCGCCAGAATGCGCGGGTCATGGTCAGAATTTCCCAGCGATATCGTCGAGCAAGGAATGGCAGGCGCTCAGGATGGATTCGGCCTCGGTGATATGACCTCGCAGACCGCCGCCAGATACCGGAGTGCAAGGCTTGCCGCTGGCTTGGCTGTTGCCCTCGATCTTGTCGCGGACGGTCCCGAGCTTGTCGTGGAGCGCCTGCAAGCCACGCGCAACGCAGCTTGCACGTTCGGTCATGCCGAGTTCCGGCTTGGGCGGCGCATAAACCGCTCCACCAAGCTGCACACCGGCCTGCTGTGCCTTGACGCTATCCATGATGTTCATGCTGCTACCCTCAAAGCAAAACCCCGCACGAGGCGGGGCTGGAAAAGCGAAACCCGCGACCAGTTCCCCGGCGCGGGCGGATTTTATGCAAATCACTTCGCAGTAGCCGAAGATTGAATCATCAACGGTCCCCTGTCAAGGCCCCGCTTCTGCGTCTCGACGATATCCCCAAAGCGGCCAACTGATAACTCCGTCGCCGGGCCGGTCCATCCATCCGACGATGCGCGGATATCATCTTCGACTGCGATCAATTCGCCATTGCGCCGGTATGTCTTGGGCTGGTTTGGAACGATGGGCGCGCTTTCCAGTTTCCAGAGCCGCACAAGATCATCCAGCGCTTCGACCATGCGGCCCGACACGTACCCTTCCGCCCGCTTGCCGCTCAACCCGCCGCCTGTCTGCGACCAATCGCTTGCAACGTCCTCGACACGCCTACCCTCGCCTACCAGTGAAACCAGCAATCGCGATCCGACCGGCCCAAGCTCTCGCATCACGCGCGATAGTTCCAGCGATGCCCGGATCAGATCATCCGATATCGGATCACCAGTCCCGCCGCCGTCTACCGGCTCCTTTGTCGTATCCATCGCCTGATTGCGGCCGACCGACGCCATTTCCCACAACTTGCGGAAACGGTCGCCAGCCTGTTTCTGCGAGGCGTCTATGCGCCCTCGGCTGTGCATGTGATCGATCGAGGATTCCCGCACGTTGACCTTGGCGACGTAGCGCTGCCCGGCCTCAAGCGGATCGTCAACCATGCGCGCGCCAAGCTCTACACGCCCCTCTGCGCCGTAGGACAGGTACGGAACGCGCTTCTTGGATTTTGCCATATCTCGTCGCCCCTCGTCTCAGTCCAATCAAAATCCAAACCGCCCTACGCCCCACAAAGATCAACTCCCGCGACCAGCGGATGCCGGGTGCGGTCATGCCGTCACGACCCTGCATCGGCATAGCGCCGAACGATTTCAGCGCCGGGGAAGAACTGCTTGACCACAGCAATCCCCTTCATCTTCTCGACCGACGCCACCATGACCGCCACTTCGTCGGGCGTAACCCAAACGACCTCGCTGCCGTGCAATTCGCGCACGCGGTCAACTGCTGCCCGCTGTGAGCCGACCGCGACCCGCAGCCCCGTGGCGGGGTCAAAGCCAAGCATGTAGGAATCATCCTCAGCGCCGGCCTGCTCCAATGCCCGAACCGCCGCAGCGTATCCCCGACACATCGCCGCGCCGTGGGTTTCAACCTCTGCTGCGGTTCCGGTGATGCAAGCCTGATCGAATAGACCGCGCTGCTCGAACAGCCGACGGCCTAAGTCATCATCGACCCGACGAAGCGCCAGCCAGGTCCAACGGGATTCGAACGGCATCGCGGCGGCGCTCACCTCGCCAAGCCAGTGTGTCACGGTGCCGCTCATCGCGCACCTGCCATCGACGGGCGGTAATCGAGCCGGCTGACCGACCCCGATTGCCGGAGGGCGCAGCACTTCAAACGTCGTTCCTTACTTACCCCTATACACATGTGCATATACGTACATGTACACAGATATAAATATTTTAGAGGAAGAAGTGCTGCGGTGCTGCGCCGCCCGCTATGATGTTGCGTCGGTTGAAGAATTTCCGCAGCACTTTGCAAATTGGAAGTGTTGCGCAGCACTTCCAATGTGCTGATAATAAAATTGCGCAGCACGTTGGAGTTATCTCGCAGCACGTTGAAAATGCCTCTGCAGCACATAGAAATCGACCTAAAATCGCGGTGCATTTCCGTCCTCCTGATTGGCGTTTGGCAGCAATTTGTTCACGTCGGATTTGGTCAGCGAAGTGCCCTTTGAACCGCCCTTCAATTGCGGTCCTTGGTTGTGCAGGTCCCAAAGGAGCAGCCCTTCGTCGCTCAACTGGAGGCCGGTGACGTACCGTCGGCCGCTGTGATCGGTCATCTCGCCAGCCCATGGAGCGGCGGCCCGGAGCCGTGGGAAGAACGCGCGGGCGCCGAATGCGCGCGCCTCGTCGCCGTCTTGTTCGCGCTGCCAGCCGTGATAGGCGCACATGATATCGCCTCGGCTGACCCGGCCGTGAGGCGTCCGCACCACTGCCGCCCGAGCCCATTCCCCGACGGGATTATTGTCGTCCTTGAAGCGCTGGATCGTATTGCGGACGCTATCGGGAAGGTCGTAAGAGCCGCGCTCCAGCAGCCTCGCAAGGCCTTCCAGCGCCCAATTGAGAATGCCGGGCCCCTCACTCGCCATGATGTGCTGGCCTAGCGTGACGCCGCGCGGAACGCCCATACGGGTGCGGGCTTGGTGCGCTGCCTGTTCGCTCACCTCGTTGGTCATTTCCAGCACGATTGCCCGGTTGAAGATGGCGTCGGATTTATCGCGCGCCTTGGGCAATGCGTTGGTGGTGAGCAGGACCGGCAGCGCCAGTTCGACGCCGGATATGGCGGGGCGATGCTTGCGCTCGATATCGATCGGCTCGCCGGTCACGATGGTTTTGAACCGTTGTGGGTCGAGGTCGTCGCCCTCGTTGATGGCGTCGTCACGAATCCACGCTGCTGCGTCATAAAGCGAACTGAGCCCGAACCGCTCACTGATCTCGGCAACCGACGGCGTGGCTATCGGATCGCCAATCAGCAGACGAATGATGCGCGACAGTTCCGTCTTGCCGGTGCGCGACGGGCCGACCAGGATCAGCGCCTTGCGCTCTTCCCGGCTCAGATGGCTGACCGCCATAGCCGATCCCATCCAAGCCTTAATGACATTGCCGTACGCATCAGCATCGGTCTGTCGGTCACTGAATAGCGACGTGACGAAGTGGCAAAACTTGGGGCACGTCGCGGCCGGATCGTATTCCACGCCGATCTTGCGCCGCGCGTACCAGTGCGGGCCGTGCGGGTGAAACTTGCGGCTTTCGACCTCCAACACGCCATTACGGCATACTATCAGGTCGGACGATGCCCATTCGACCACGCGCTTGAACAGGCTCGGGTGCTCCGTCAGGCGCTTGTAGGTTGCCGTCAGGCTGGCAGGCTTCGCTGGCTCGCCCAGCGTTTCAAAGCCTTCCTGAATCAGCGTAAGTATCCATTGCTGGTCGGCCGGCGTCATGACGTGCCAGATGCCGTCGGCGTAGATCCAGACCTCGCCCTCGCTCAGCAAGATGTCCTGCCCGTTGGCGCGGATCGTCTCGATCACGCCGTCGGCAACCACGGAAGGAACGATCTGCTTGTCGCTCGTGGCCGGCTTTTGCTTGGCCTTCCGACGCTCTGCCAGACTGACAACGGCGGCACTGGCCTGCCCGCCGGCGCCGTTCACTTCCATTTCACGCTGTCTGGCGTTGGACAGAACGGCTTCCGACTGCTGTTTGGAACGGGCTTGTGCCGGCGGGTGTTTTTTGACCCATGCTTCGCACATGCGCTCGATGGCGCGTTCTTCCCGCTTCCAGTTCCAGCGCGCGCCGTAGGGGCCGGCAGCCGCTTTGGTCGCGGTCATCACGATATCTACGACCTCGCGCAGCGGCGTGCCGCCGTTCAATAGCGAGGCTGTTACGGCAAGTTGGGTCTGATGAATCGCGCTATCGCCGCCACCCATGTAGGACATGACTTGCAGGCGCCGCTCCACGTCGATCGATGGTTTGAAACCGAGCTGCGCCGCCGCGATCAGAAACGGATTGTCTGTCGGCGTGGCCGACGGCCGCTCCTTGCGGAGGATGACCGGCGATGTCTCGCTCAGCCACTCTTCCAGATCATCCAGTTCATACCGACGGCTGCTATCTAGATGTTCAATGGTGACGGCTGTGTATGCGCCCTGCTTCGTATTGTGCGAACCTGGCATCCGCATGAGGCGGGCGACTTCGCAGACACTGGTGTCCCCGCCGACGGTGTCCGCCAGCAGCCGTAGCGCATCCTCGATCCGGTCGAAATGGTCGCGCTCCATCGCTTCTTTGAACAACCAATAGGCGTGAACCCCGTTGCCGGATTTGACGATGATCGAGGGCGGTAACCGCAACTGGCCCAGCTTGCGGAGCACGTCGGACAGGCTGTCCAGCACATCCTTAAGATCGATGTCGGCATGAAGGAACGCGATCTCTGCCACGTTCTCCTTTAGCCGTTTGGCGCTCTTGAGCGTCCCGACACAGAAGAACAGGCCGCGCTCGGGTTGGTCCCACTTGGCGATGAATTTCGTGATGTCGCTCAGGTCACGCGTGTTGACCATGCGTGGCGCGTGCGGCCCGTCCCGATCGTTGCCAAGCGAACAGACGTGGACCGGCATTTCGGTCGTCGTGCCGAAAACCGCCTTGATAAATTCAATCGTCTGTTCGGTCACGCCCTGCCCCTTAGTCCGTCATCCTGCCATTTACTCCTGCTACGCAATGCTTACTGGCCGTCTTGACTCCACCTGGCGCTGGGCCAAGGTGGTAAAACCCCGGCCGGCGTTGGAGCGCCGGCCGGGTAGCTCGTCTGGTTAGAACCGGGTCGCAGCGGCAGCGCCCTTGCCCGTCGCCTTCTTGGCAGCGGCGGGCGCTGCTTCTTTCGCCGTCTCGTCGTCGTTGGAATTGTCGTTGTCCAATGCCTCGGCAAACTCAGCCTTGGCCGCCCAGCCGACGACTTCGAAAATCGGGAATTTGATCCGGCCATAGGCCTTGTTCGAATGCTGGTATGATCCGACCTTGAGCGCGATGATCGGGAATTCGTCGGGCCGCTGGCGCATCGCCTTTCCATAGGTTTTGCAAAGCTCACCGATGGCGTTGAGGCCACCCCGGCTGCTCGTGGTGAACGTGAAGAGATTGTCTACGTCGTTCTCACCCGGCGTTTTCAGGATCAGGTAATTGGAGAACTGCCACGGATCGCGCTCGCGCCCCTGCTCGTCGGTTTCCCAGCGCGACTTGTCTTCATCGCCCAGTGAACCGCGCTTGGGCGGCTGATAGCCTTCCGAGACGCGCCCCATGATCTGTTCTTCGGGCTTGCTGTCGGCCCACTTGATCCAGCCGACCATCAGTTCGTCCATGTTAGCGACGTACTGTGTGCCCTCTTCCACCTCGTCATTGTTCTCGCCAACGAGGTAATCGCCCTTGGAAAACTTCAGGAGCTTTCCGACAATAGACTTCTGCGAAACCTGATCGCCGTAGTCCTGGAAGTAGTTTCCAGTGACGGCGCCGACAGCGGTACTAGCATTCTGTGTTGCAAGATCGTTCATTGTGTTTTGCTTTCTGCTTGTTGTTCAGGCGGCGGCGGATGCCGGAGCCTGGGTTTCCACACCAGCGGATGCTGGCAGTGAAATGGTGAGCCTGTCGGTCGGTTCGCCAACAGTGCTGAATTGTTCGATGTCTACGCCGGCCGCGATGGCGGCTTGCTGGATGGCCTTGTTGTTGTAGGACTGCCGGCCCTTGACGTGAGACCAGCTAACAATGCCGGGGATCTTCCGAACGCCCTTTTCCCGTAGCCGATCCCTGATCGCCTGCTGCACTGTCCTGAGTTCGGCTTCCGTCGCCTTACCGTCGGCTTCGAGCCGCTTGGCGAGCGCGGCCATGTCGGCCATCTCGGCTGCGAATTGCGGATCGGGTTTGGCCTCTGCTTCTGGCACTGACCGGCGCGTGATGCCGCAAGCCCTCGTGAATGGGCAGTATTCGCAATCATGGCCGCCTGCGATCCAGCCTTCTGGCTTCAATTCGCTGGCGCTGGTCGCCGTCATGATCTGAGCGGCGCGGGCCTTCCCAACCTCGTACACCTGTGGATCAAATGGAATGACGAACTCTTTGATCTCGCTCCAAAAGGACGCATCGGTATAGGACAGGATCGAATGCGTCGGCTTATAGGGCGTCATTTCGCGGATGAGGCCCATTTGAATGTGAGTTTGAAAAACGTTCTCAACCTTGGCTTCCGTCAGATTGGTGCGCGGGTCAGCGGTTTTACATTCCGCACAAACCTCTGCGCCGCTGCCTGGCGCAACCTCATTGGGCTGCAATCCGGTCAACAGCCCGTCAGGCGTGGCCGAGAGGAAGCCACTGACAAACGTTTTCTGCTCGGCACCGGCGAATAGAAGCCGGTCGCCATAGGCGGCCCGCATCGCCGGCACCCAGAAGTGATTTTCATAGAACGAGCCACGGACCTTGGCGCCCCAGCCGTCCACATACTCAGGATCGCGTTGGGCCCCATATGTCGGATCGCCCTCGTTCTTGAGCCAGAACACCTTGCGGGCGCATTGGCCCACATCTGATGCGCCGACGGTTTGCGACCGATCAGATGCCCACTGGCGTTCTGTGCTTGCGGCATAGCTGTTTAATGCATGTTTGATCATGCCCCGACTCCTGTCATCTCGCGGCGGATAATCTGAAATGCCGTCGGCGGTTCGGGATCGATGCTGTCATCGAACGGCGCTAGACCTGATCTGACGCGATGGCGAACAATGGCGATGTCAATGATCGACAAAATGTCGAACCGTGTTCCGTAGTCGCAATGCTGGAACCACCGGCATTTTGCCAGATACGACATGAGCCCAGGAGCGCTGTGCATATCCAGCGTATCGAGAAGCTGAAAGAGGCCACCTACCTCATCGCGATATTTGCCTTGCAACAGTGTCTTACGGCGATCCGTCATGGCCTTGTTGAACTGGCGCAATAACTGTTGCCGTTCCTGCTGTTCTTTTTCCTGCGGGCTTGCCACCATCGGAGCATCACGTTCCGACTGCACGACCAACTTGGCGAGCCGTCGCTCAGCAGCGCGATCCTTCGCTTTGCTAAAAGCGTTCTGCTGGCGGTCGGCCACGGCTTCGAACGGGTTAGACATGAGCCACCTCACTGGCGGCACGGCGCGCAGCGCCCTGCGTCAAGACGTTCCACGCTGCGAGATGAGGGATAGCTTCTTCAACGGATCGCGCCATGGCCCAAAGGTGGCCGAGTTCTCGGCATCGCGTTTTGAAACCGTGCTGATGATCAGATAGCTGACCGGTGCGGGTTTTCAGTTCCAGCCACGCCACGCGCCCATGCGGAAGCATGAAGAACATGTCGGCCACGCCGGGCTTTAGCCCTTCGGCTTTCAGTTTCTGTGCAACGCGCTGGTTTCGCAGGCCGCCATTCGGAACGGTTGCCCAGAAGATTTCCGGCCGCGCGTTTTCGGTCAGATACCTGACGAGGCTGCACTGGATATGGTGCTCGGAATCGTCACCCATTCTCAACCTCCCCACCCCAAAGCACCTTCACCCCATCCGCACACAACCGCCCAAGTTGCTGAGACGTGATCTCGACACGCTCCAACGCCTGCCCGCGCGCCATGCCGAGTTCTTCAAACGTCAGATTGAGTATCGGCTTGCCGTCTTGCACGGTCAGAAAGGCGAGTTTGGCGCTGCGGTCGGTCGTGATCATGCCGCGACCTCGCGGGTGCGAGCGGCAATCACGATGGCCTTGGATTCCGCGTCGATCTTGTAGCCCTCGCCGCGAACCGTGTGAATCGTGACGCCGAGCGGCTTCATTTTCCTGCGAAGGCGACAAACGATGACTTCGAGCAGGTGATTATTGGCTGTCGATTCCCAGCGGCGCGCAGCGGTGAACAGGACTTCCCTCGCCCGAAAACCGCCTTGAGCGCTGATCAACGAAGTCAGAACGCGCTTTTCAGCACCGCTCAAGCCCCACTTCGCCGGGAAACGCGCCGTTTCCGTGCAGCGCATCGCGTCGCGTAGTTGGCGGTTTTCTTCTTCGAGATATTCGACGCGCTCGGCCAGGTCCATTGCTTACCCCTCTCCCGTTCCAGCGCTTTCCGCTCGCGCCTCAGCCGCCACCATTCTCTCAACAGGCGTAGTAGCCGCATCGATTTCCCTCTTGAGCGCTAGAATTGCTGCACGCTCCGTCTCGATCTCTTGTTCAACGCGGGCACAAACTTTGTTGTAGTGGCTGATCAGATTCCAACCGACCGACCACCTCGGCTCTTTTGCTTCCGAGCCGTTGATGAATTTCCTGATCCAGTCGGCAGATGTGCCAACGGTTTGCGCGACTTGCGCATAAGCAGCCATCCGAGAACCTGTTTGACGTTCCGCACGTTCGACCAACGCATTCGCTGCCGATCTCGTGAGCGCCATTGTTGATGCTGCGTTACTCATTGGCGATTTTTCACCACTCTTTGGTTCCACTTGGACAATCCCTTCATGCACAGTTGCGACATGAAGGACGCGACTAACGACAACGACACTTGGCAGTCGCTCAGTTTGGCGACGAAACGACTGCTACAAAGAACAGAACAGCAGAACGAACCCAGCGAAGGCGATACCAACGCCCGTCGCGAGTACGAGAAGGACAATGGCGAATACGGAAGCGATATCGATCAGCACCGCGCAGCAACGGGATAGGAATGATGGATTGCGCGAAGCCCCCTCGCGCATGTGAGAGCGGGACAGTGGCTCATTGCCCCCGAGCGCTGTCCCGCTTGTCTTTTGAAAGGTGATCAGCATGGCGCACTCACTTCGAAGTAATCGGCGGAACAACTTCCGCCTGTTCGAAATACTTGCAGGAGCGCGTGCTGTGCTCGATCTTGTCGCCGTGGCGATTGGCGAGCGCTGAATACTTCTTGCAGCGAGCGGGCCTTAGACTGCCCCCCCCCTATGCCCTTCTTGGCGTAGTAGGATTTTTGATGATCGAAGAACGCGCACTCACGGCATGTTGCATTGGTCGGGCCAGTGCCGGCCCAAAACGCCATGCCGGATGGAGTCGCGGCGATCTTCTCGCCAAGATCAGCATTAGGTTGCGTGAGATGAGCAGACAGACCGTCAGTCATTTCGTCACCCGCGATGTTGGGGAATAAAAAACGCCAGCGCTGGCCGGCGAGTTGGCGCGTGGTGTGGAGCCGGAGGAGCTTTCACGCGCGAGAGGAAAGGTGATCATCATCGGATCCCCGCAATAGCCCAGCCGAACAGAGGGATCAGACAGAGAATGCCGAGGGTGGAGAGGATTTCGGCGGTCATGTGGCAGTCTCCTGTTCGGATGGCGACTTCATGCCCCACAGCGATGCCGGAGCCGAAAGCCCCTTGGCATTCAAGGCTGCTGTGATGACAAGGAAGGTATTCGCCGGAAAGGATTGCGACTTCTTCCACATGCTCACGGTGCTCGCCTTCGCGCCGGTCAATTCACCGACTGGGCCATTGCCGCCGAGGGCGTCTATAATCGCATCAATGGTGGTCAGGTTTCCGCTCATGACCAAGAGTTATTTCAAATTTCTTGAAATAGCAAGAGGCAAAAACGATTGCTTCCAATTTTTTTGAAATAAAGCATGGTCCCGGCCATGGCGAACTTGGAAACAGGTGGTCGGTTTGCGCCGTCCGCAATAAGACTTCGGGCACTACGACGCGCATCGCCGTATCCCACCCGCCGTGCTTTTGCAGATTTTCTTGGAATTACCGTTTCCCGGCTGTCCAATGTAGAGAACGGCTACCCGATCTCACGCGACCTCGAAAATCGCATAAGTCAGGGCCTTCCATGGGTGAGCCTGGATTGGCTTCGCAACGGCAGGGAAGAGGTTTTATCGGGCGTCGTGCTTCAGCGGCTCAAGCCACTCTTGGACGAAGAAAGCGACACCACGGCGCCACGGTCGCGATCACGGGCTTGAGGTTCAGCCAAGAACCTTTCGACTAACTCGCGCGCCAGCCCTAGAACGATCAGGGCATCTTCCGTCGTCTCAGGTAATGCGGCCGCGATTTGAATTGCGTGTCTTCGGTGCCAAGCCTCTGAAACCATTACGATCTCCCCAAGCTCTTTAAATATCTTGCTTATTTTTAGCGGAGCCGCCCCGGGCCACGCATAAAAAGAGTATCACGGAGGCCACTTATGTCACCCGAGATTCTGCGTAGACGATAAGATAATGATTATTATCCTACAAGCTAGGATTTTTGTCGCGTCGAAATAATTTCAAATCTTTTGAATTTAGCTGTTGCTATTTCAAATTTCTTGAACTAGATTGCCCCTCGACATCAACCAACGATGGAGCCGGGCAAGATGCAGACCGCAATTCAGATCGACGAAACACGTCTTTCCGCGATCACTGAGCTTTATTCCGGCAGCCATGCAGAAAACGACGACATGCATATGTGCGCCATGGAGGCGGTCGCATATGTAGCGGGCGAGCCTTGGTCCGATCATCCGCAATGCGCCTGCCCGGTTCTGTCGTCGTTCATGCGTTCGTGGAATGATGGCCTGTCGAATGACAATCGCACGAAGCTGTTGCTTCCGTTCATTCCCCGTCTTGTCGGGACGCGCGGCAGCAAGGCGCTTGAAGCGCGCCGCGCAACGATGGCTGCGGATTGGTATGTCCGCGTGTTTACCCCGGCGTGGCTGCGGCTGGCCGGCCTGAACGATCACGCCGATACGCTCGCATCTTTCCCGGCAATCACTTCATTCGAAAAAACGCCGTCAATCCGTGCGGCACTGGAAGCGGCCAGCAAAGATGCCGAGGCAGCGAGGTCGGCAGCGAGGTCGGCAGCGGAGTCGGCAGCGTGGTCGGCAGCGAGGTCGGCAGCGTGGTCGGCAGCGGAGTCGGCACTGGAACCAACTCTCAACGCATTGCAGGCTTCTGCGCTCGATCTGCTCAACCGCATGATCGATGCGCGTGACGCAGCCTAGGAGCCGCCGCCATGTCCTACTACTCCCCCAACCCGCATTACGCGCCGGATGATTGCAGCGACGACAACAAGCGCCACGATGAAGCGCAGGCGATCGCCGGCCGGTATTACCGAGACGCCACCAAGCCGCAAGCTGCCAAATACGCCGAGCAGATGGCAGTCATCCGTCCCTACGCTGGCTCGCCCAAGTGGGAACGCGCTCGCGAGGCGGCAACGCAAGAGTATCGCGCCAGTACGGAAGCTGCTGCGGCTCTCTGCAACGAGACGTATCGCGAGGTTTACGAAACTGGCGAAGTCTCCGACGCGCTCTCCTATCGCTGGGACGCGATGATCGCTGCGAATGCGGCTGTCGTGTCGGAGGCTGCGTGATGTTCAAGGACGAACCAACCACCAGCGCGCAGAAGCTGCACGACACCATATACGATGGCACGGCCACGGTTAACCGTTGCGCGCATGACCTTGAGGCGCTGATTGAGGCCATGGCCGTCCTTGGCATGCCTGCAAGCAAGGACCTTGCCAATATCCGCGCAGAGTTGCTTGAGCATTCGCGGAAGATTGCCGGTGCGTTCGGTGAGTTCGCCGCGCGGCAACGCAACGGTACGCTGCACGACGCGCCCGCATCCACTAACGAGGAGGCTGCGTGATGAGCACCACCTTCACCAGCAAACATGCGTTCACGGCGGGGCCGGCTAAGGTGCGGGGACGCACAGTGATGAATGCCCATGGCGTGAAAATCGCGACGGCGACGGTTCATTCCGGCGCGAAGAACTTCAAGACAGACGCCGAAGCTGAGGCAAACGCTAACCTGATCGCTGAAGCGTTCAACGTCGCCCACGAAACCGGCCTTACCCCGCGCCAGCTTGCAGAGCGGTGCAAGGAGTTGGAGGGGGTGCTTGCGCGCTCGGCAATCGCGGTCGCGGAACTGTGCAACGGACAACACCCAGATAACGAGTGCTGGAACATCTTGCGCGAAGTTAACGCCGCCATCGCCAAGACTGGCGGTGCGGCATGAGCACCCTCACCGCATCGCAAAAGCGCGAAGCCCGCATCCTCGGCGTCCTTGCTAAAGCAGGCGAGGACTACGGTTACTTTGGGTTTGATGCGCTGTCACTCAAGACGCAAATCGACCGGCGGCAAGTGCGCCTCGATACACGCCGCATGGCGCGCAAGGGCTGGACGAAATACGGCAAGGGCTTATGGACCGATGAAGGTGAGCTTGCCGGAAGCGGCTACGCCATCACCCCGGAAGGGCGCAACTATCTCGCCGCGCTAGAATTGGCGGGGCACCACCATGCTTAGCCCCGACGCCATCCACGACACGGCCCTTCTCACCATCAGCGCATGGCAACGCGAAGCTCTGCCGACGAGCGACGAAGCAATGCTGATGCTCTACCGCGATCAGGCGCGGCGCTGGGCGCAGCAGGACAACAAATCAGATCAGGACTGGCACCACGTGAATGACGTGGTGGCCGGATGCATGGAGGTCGCGCATGTTTAGGGTTGGGCAGAAGGTGGTGTGTGTTGAGGCTTGGCACTTGAATGGCAAGGGCCGGGGCGACGAGATCGGGCCAGTCAAAGGCGCGATATACACCGTGCGCGCCATCTGTCTTGGCCTCAATCCATTCTATCCTGACTTGCTTCAAGTCCGGTTGGCCGAAATAATTAATCCTGTGAGGAATTATCGGCGCCGCAGTACCGCTGAGGTGGCATGTTTTGAAACGGCGTTCAGCGCCTCCCGCTTCCGCCCTATCGTATCCCGCCCGACCTCTATTGCTGTATTCGAGGAAATCCTGCGGAAGGTGAATGCGCCGGGTCGGGTGACGGAGGTGGCGGGGTCATGAGCGAGAACATTGTCACGCGCGGATTCACACAGGTCGAATTTGTCGATCAATACGGCGAACAACGCACGATCTATCGCCAAAAGGGTAACGCTCTAAGGGTAAAGAAAAGGAGCGATACCGTCTCCCATTTGCTCAATCGTGCTGCGGCCGAACTTACCGGAGACAGAATCCGTGCGCGCCGCATTGCTGCCGAACTGACACTCGACGGCCTCCTGCAAAAGGCCGGACTTGCAGCCGGTGCCGGACAAGGCAAGCATCGCATGTACGAGATTGAGAACGCGGGCCGCACAGGTCGCGGTCGTCAATCACAAGGAATGCGTTTCGGCACCCTCTACGCGCTCGCCATCGCGCTCGAATGCGAGGTCGCAGACCTCCTACCATCCGCCAGCGAGGTGGCGGATCGTGCGGGTGTGACGCTCACTGTCCCCAGTGCGGTTAGGCTTATCGCCGCCTCTAAGTCCGGAGGCTCCGATGAGTGAAGCAGATTTTGAACTTCTCCGCAGCAGCAAGGCAATCGCCTGTCGTCGGCAGGTGAATGGAGAATCCGGCGGGGCAACCGTTCATTGCATCGTTCTTGCTGATGGCCTGATCGTCGATTGCGGTTCGGATGGTTATGCCGAAGAACGCGCGAAGACCCTTGCCGACGCGGTGAACGCCTTTGGTCCGGACCGCTTTGCTTTCGGGAGTGTTGGCCGATGAGTGACTTCTCAGACCTCATTGCTCGGGTGGAAGCTGCGAGCGGGCCGGATCGGGAGATCGATGGAGCGATCTGTCTCGCGCTCGGCTGGACCTTCCAGAAGATGAAGGGCGATTCCAAGCCGTACTATCGCAGGCCCGGCGAGACTGCCTATTACCTTCGATCCACGCCGCCAGAATATACGGCTTCCATCGACGCAGCGCTGAAATTGTTGCCTGATGGCGTTACGCTTGACCTAAAGCTATTCGCCAACCGAACCGGCTACGCCTGTTCATGGGCGCGTCATGGCAATCGCTCGTCATCCTGCGCGACTTTCGAACTAGCAGCGCTCTCCGCCATCCTCAAGGCCCGTCAGGCGAGCACCGAGGGGGCGCGTAAGTGATTGAAGCCGCCCTCTTTCTGTACGACTACAGCGGCAACGCGGCTCGCCCATGGGCAGAAGCTGGCGTGGAATGCTGGTGCGTCGATATCCAGCACAGCATCCGCCGTGAACGTCTCGACGGCAACATTCGGTATGTGTGGGGGGACGCGCGGAGTTTCCGCCGCCCGCCTGGCCGCAAGTTCGTATTCGCCGCATCGTTCTCGCCTTGCACTCATGTCGCCGGCAGCGGAGCGCGAGACTTCATCATCAAGGGCGGTTTTGCGCTGCGTGATGCGCTCGAACTGTTTGAGTCTGGCCGGCAAGTATGCTCGTGGACCGATGCGCCTTACATCTGCGAAAACCCGGTCGGTGTTCTATCGTCGATCCCGCACATCGGAAAGCCGGATCACTATTTTCATCCGTCCGACTATGCCGGCTGGTGCGAGGATGACAACTACACCAAGAAAACTTGCCTCTGGACCGGCAACGGATTCGTGATGCCGCCAAAGCGCCCGGCGCCATGGCTAGGTGAACCGGACGACCGTATCCACAAAGCGCCGCCTGGTGATGATCGGGCCAATTTCCGCAGCGCCTCGCCTCTCGGGTTCTTCCGGGCTGCATTCCACTCAAACCATCGCCGTCTCGCGGCAGACGAGGCAATCGGAGGCGCGTCATGACTGATCGTGACGACTACAAGCGGCTGGCGGATCGGCTGATCGCGCAAGATTACGGCAACGTCAAAGACATCGAAACGATGGGCGAACACTTCGCTTTGTTGGCCGAATGTGCATCCGCCTTACGCGCCGCGTCGGTGAAGGCTGGCGAGCCGTGCGCGTGGATCGCGTTCGCTGATACCGGCTTCATCCGGTTTTGGACCGCCGACAAAGAGCGTGCCGACCGGGAGAAAACCAACGGCCTAGATCTTCGCGGCTTCACGTTGGCCGAACTGGTAGCGTTGGCGGCAAAGCCCGCCCCCACCGCCAGCGTTGTCGCGATGCGGGAGGAACGTGACCGATACCGCGCCGGGTGGAATGAGGAAGTCAGACTTCGTCAGGATTTGCAGATCGAGCGCAACGCCCTATGGAAGGAGCTGAAACGCGTCCTGCTTGAACTAGAAGCCAATGCGCCGAACGCAGCATACGAAATTGCATCAAAAGCCCTCGCAGCCGCGAACCAATCTGACGTGGAGGCGCTTGCGGCAACTACAGCCGGGCGTCCCGGCACCGTAACGAGTGAACCGGAACCCTCCACGTCAGACACCCCACCTGCCCCGCAGGCTGTAGATGCGGTGAGCGTGGACACTATAGCTCGCATCTGTGCTGATGATCTTGTGCCGATCATCGAGACAGCGACGAGGGTTGCGAACAGAACCGGCCACACGTTCGTCATTGATCGGCAGAAAGTCGCAACGATGATTGCCGGTCACTTCAACCGCGCCATTCTCGCCAAGTTCAAGATGGAGGGGCGCTGATGGCGGCGGACAGGAAGTTCGTTCCTCGCGTCGAGCCAGTTTACGCATGGCTCTATCTTGGCCAGCCGAAGCGCGAGTGGCCCAGGTGGTTCAAAGTGAACTTCGACGGAATGTTTGGAAGCGGGTCGCTTGATAAACATCAAGGCCGATATGCCGTTGCGACAATCGACAACGAGCGGAAAACCTTCTGGCGCTGGTTCGATGCCGAAACATTTAGATCGCTTTACGTCGAGGAGCCCCGCCCATGACCGCCCCGAGCGTTTCCCTCCTGCCGTGCCCGTTTTGTAATGGCACGCACATTTCAGATCGCCACGTCCGCGATGGACGGCAGATGTTTTGTGTCGGCTGCGGCGCGTCCGTAGCTCCGACATATCACGGCCCTGCCGGCGATACATTGGAACGAGCGCGCACAGCCTGGAACACTCGCGCCACTCAATCGGAGACAAAAAATGAAGTTTCTGCTTTGCACGATAGCCGCGTGGTATCTGATCCCGTTCGCGCTGGTTCTGACAGTCGAACTGACGGCAGGCCCCGTGACGCCGGCACTGGCGACGCTGCGAGCGGTCGTGTGGCCGCTGTACGTGACGACGGGGATTCCGCAGGGCGAGCGCGCGTTACCGGATTGAGCGCCACCCCACCGGCACCGACGCCGAGCGCGGCAAGGGAGAGGATTGCGCGGGCGGCCAAGGTCGCTCATTTCGGCGCGAATACTGGACAAATTATCAAACCAGAAGCGGTTCCGTTTGCCGGATATATAGATCGTGATTGGCTTGCGGTCGCCGACGCCATCCTCGCCCTCCTGCCCGACGTGGCCGCGATCAGGGCGGCGGCATTCGAGGAAGCGGCGAAGATTGCGGATGGCGAATATTCCGACCAGAACTGGCACGCGATGTACCGTCATGCGGCAGGCACTATCGCCGCCGCCATTCGTGCCGCCGGGGAGAAGTGAAATGAAGCGCAAACAGCCGGGCATATACGACCGTATTTATCCCTGCGCTGACTGCGGGATCATGCGCTCTAAGGCCGAAGGCGGCGCGATTTTCACCGTCTGCGATGCCTGCTGGAAAATTCACTACGACAAGAAACTCGGTCACATCACGCAGCCGCTTGCCGGTAGCCCCGGGGAGAATGCGAAATGAAGCTGCACATTGCTTCACATGCGATTGTTGGCGTGACCGGTGCGCGTGTCGGGACGACATACATCTACGCCCGAGAAGATGTAGAGCCTGCGAGGTTTAAGCCTTACTTCCGCTTCCGCAATGCCGATTGCGAAGTGGAATATGTTCGCTGGTCCAAAGCTCAACGCGCCGGCCGATCCGCTCTCCAACGCGAAGGGGAATAGCATGGCAGAGGATTTGGTGAAGCGGTTGCGCCAGCAGGACATTAGACAGCACGGCGGATACGTGGTTTTCAACGGGATTATGGCAGAGGCTGCCTCTAAGATCGAGCATCAAGCCGCCTCGCTCGCCGTGAAGGACAAGGAGATATCGACCCTCAAAATGGCGCTGGATGATGAGACGAATGGAATCTCAGCAGCGTGTCGTGATGCTGAGACGCTGGCCGCAAAGGACGCGGAAATAAAGCGGCTCGGCAAGTGCTACGATCTCGCCATGAAAAGTCGCCTGGAATGGCGACACCGCGCCGATCAGGCAGAGCGCGTATTCACCGACATTTGCGAAGAACTCGGATGCAAGCCCGACAACGAAGCGGCGCTAGAGGCTGTCGCCGCCCTAAAGCGCGCGTTGACAGAGGCGGTCGAGGTGATGCGTCGTTGCGAGAATGCGCTGTCGCGTTGCTACAACGTCACCGATTGGCCGGCGGATGGGACGACCGATCAAGACAAGGCCGCAGAAGCCGCCCGCGCCTTCGTCGCACAGCATGGCTCCGATAGCAGAAAGGGGAAGTGATCCAATGAAGTGTTACATTTTCGATATCGATGGAACGGTGGCGGATTGCTCGCACCGTCTGCACCATATCCAGAAGCAGCCGAAGGATTGGACCAGCTTCTTTGCGGATTGCCACGCGGACGAGCCAATCGCGCATATCATTGAACTCGCGCAGACATTGCGGCTTGCGAGCGCAAAGCAGATCGTTTTCGTTTCTGGCCGTTCGGACGAGTGCCGTCCTGCAACTGAAATGTGGCTCCGTGAACAGGGCTTGTCGGGCGCGCTCTACATGCGCAAAGCCGGCGACTATCGCGACGACGACATCATCAAGTTGGAATTGCTCGCTGCGGTCCGCGCCGATGGCTATGACCCGATAATGGCCTTTGATGACCGTAATCGCGTCGTGAAAGCATGGCGTTCGGCCGGCATCCCTTGCGCGCAAGTGGCGGAGGGGGACTTCTAGCCATGAACCAGCGAGCACTAGAGGCCGGGGCAAGGGCATTGTGTAAATCCATGCACGGCAACCACAACGCCGAATACATCAGCAGCTACTACGCAGACCATGCCACCGCCGTCATCACCGCATACGAAGCGCACCTCAATGCAGAGGGATTCGTCGTGGTGCCGGTCATCCCCACTGACGACATGGATCTAGCCGGAAGTCGCGAAGTCGATCCGACAAATCCATATCCGCGCGATGTGGCGGCAAACATCTACACCGCCATGCTTTCCGCAGCCACAACGGGAGAGAACTCTCCCCCAAAGGCGGAGGGGTAAGGGATGGTTCAACTCGTTCTGACCGGCGACGAGAACAACGTCGCGATGCCGATGACGGATGCAGAGGTCAATCATCTGCGTCGCCTGCTCGCGTGGGTTCGCCTTGAACACAGCCTTGGCGAGGAGATGATGATCGGCTATCTCGAAGGCGCGCAAAAGGCAGTCGCAGCCGATCCGAGTTGCCAGCCGAAAGCGCAAGAGATCATCGACGAGCGGATTGCAAAGATCGCGTCTGTCCCCGCCTATGTCCGACAGGCCGTCAAGATGCTGACGAAAGCCGTTCGGGATCATGATGCAGAGACTCGCGTGGTTGAACCCACCCCGGAGCGCCCATGAGCAGGGTGGACCTTTCCCCGCTACTCACAGTCGATGAGGCAGCAACCCGGCTCAGTATGTCGGCCAAGCAGTTGCGCGGGCATATCCGCGCTGGCAACATTTCATTTATCGACGTCGGACTGCAAAGCCGCCCTAGCTACCGCTTCCGAGCGTCCGACATCATTGCGTTTGAGACATCGCGGGCCTCATCATGCGGGATAAAGTGCGGGGAATCTACCGCCGCAAAGGCGATGACGAATGGTCGTATGACGTCGTCATACTCGGTCATCGATTTTGCGGCTCAACGGGTTGCACGGAAAAGCGCAGGGCCGAAGTCTGGATCACGAAATTCAGGGAAGAAAAGCGAGCCGCGATAAAGCAGCTATCCGGCAATGAGCCGATGACATTCGGCGCGGCGTCAACCAGGTGGTGGAACGAGCGCGGGCAACACAGGAAGGATTCCGGCAGTCTTGAGGGCTATCTCGCCTTGATGCAAAGCCGGATAGGCATGAAAACGATGATCGCCACGATTGACGACAACACGGTTACCAAACTGGTCGCGCTGCGCCGCGCCGATGGCGTGTCGCCGTCAACCGTCAATCGATCGATGACGGAGCCGCTGCGGGCCATCCTGACGCGGGCGAGACTCTGGAAACAGCCGGTTCAAGTTATCGATTGGAGCGCGCACAAGCTGAAAGAGCCGGAAGGCATCGTGAGGGAGGCAAGCGCCGGCGAGGAAGCCAAAGCCTTCGCGGCATTACGGCCGGATCTACACGCGGTCACCCGATTCCTGCTTGTAACCGGCTGGCGTCGGGCCGAAGTCTGCCGTCTGAAATGGGCCGATGTGAACTTCGAGACGGGATTCGCCACCGTCGTCGGCAAGGGCGATATCGTCCACCGCCGCCCCTTGCCCGCCGCCGCGATTGCCATTCTGCGGGGTGAGGAAGGCCGGCACGCCGAGTTTGTGTTCACCTACAAGGTGAAACACCCGAACGGCGGGGATCGCGGCGCGCGCCAGCCGATCTTGCCGGGGACGCTGTCAACGGCGTGGTGTCGCATGAGAGACGCTGCGGGCCTCGCCGGCTTGCGCCTGCACGACTTGCGCCATACCACGGCCACTCGCGTTCTTCGCAAGACGGGCAATCTGGTGGCCGTCCAGAAGGCATTGGGGCATAGCCGGATATCGACCACTCAGCGGTATGCTCACATGCTGGCGGAGGACGTCCGGGCGGCTCTGGATGCGGCCGCTCCGGTCGCTGTCCCGGTCGCCGCACAGAATCCCGTAAAAAGTCCCGAGGCGAAAGCCTCGAAGGCTGGTAAGGGTAAGTAAATACGAGTATTTTTGAAACGTCGGGTGAAGCTTGGAAGGCTGCTGCTCTACCATTGAGCTACACCCGCTAACCGCGACTAGCGCGCTGATTTGATTGCCATTGTTGGCATCAAAGCGCAAGCCGCAAAACCAGCGGAGTAGAACGAAATGGCTCCAAACGGAGATTTCGGGGACAAAAGTCCCGTAAAAAGTCCCGCACGAGAATCACAGTATGTTCTCGCCCCCGCCCCTCGTCCACAGGAGGGGTGGAGATGAGCGCAGAAGCATTCCCGCTTTATTGGCCCGAGGGATGGCCCCGCACCACAGACTGGAAGCGCGAGAGCGACAATCGGTTTGGCGGGGCAAACAAACTCATGATGGGCAAGGCTCGTGACCAGCTATCGGCCGAACTCCAGCGGCTTGGTGCTGGCAGCATTGTCATTTCAACGAACGTAGCCCTTCGCAACGACGGTCTGCCCTACGCCACTCAAAAGCAGATCGCAGACCCCGGCGTTGCCGTCTACTTCATGTTCAAGAAGCGGCCAATGGTCATGGCGCGAGACGCCTATAAGACCGTCGCCGGCAACATGCGATCTCTGACGCTCGCCATTGAAGCCATGCGCCAGCTTGAGCGTCACGGCGGCTCGACGATGATGGAGCGGGCATTCCAAGGCTTCGCCGCCATCGCCCCGCCAGACTGGAAGAAACCATGGCGTGAGGTGTTCGGCGTCAAGCCAGACTGGCGCGGCGATATCACGGCTCTCTATCGCGAGAAGGCCAAGAACCGCCACCCGGACAGCGGCGGCAGCGACACGCTCATGGCCGAACTCAACGTTGCATATGGAGAAGCAAAACGGGAGTTGGCCCCATGACCACCTGGCAGGATATCGGGACGGAGGGGCGGTCTGTGCCGACTGTTCGGCCGCGCGGTGAAGGCGAGACCTGCTCATATTGCCTGCGAACGCTGGAAGCCACGACGAGCGATAGCGATTTGTCGGCTACGCGTGACCATGTTGTGCCGCGCTCTCGAAATAGAACCGGCCCACACAAGACGGTGTGGGCGTGCCGGCTTTGTAATCACATCAAGGCCGACCGTACTCCCGAGCAGTGGGACCGCTTCATGAAGCGCAATCCGCGTTGGTGGGAACATCCGTACTTTACCGGGAAACAGAGGCCGACTAGCGGGCCTTGCAATCGCATCCCGAAACCGCCGCCGTTTGAGAAAACGATGGCATTCCTGCGAGCGGCAGCGATGCGCCCGCTGCGAGCGGACGAGCCGTTCCCCATTGAGTACGATAACGCAAATGCTCAGGCAGCATTTGAAGGCGCTTATGCAGGAAAGAAGCATATGCTGAGAGTGCCTGTCCATCAGGACGATGTGATAGAGCGCATGGCGGAAGCCATGGAGCAAAGGCGCGCTGAATTGATTGCCCAGCCTCTTGCGCGCATTTGGCCTGAACTTGCGAAAGCGGCGGTTCAGATCGTCCGCCCCTCCCCGCCCTCCAAGGAGGGGGAGTGATGGCTACTGACGCTTGCGTTGCTCGCGTTCACGGCGGGTTAGCTCGCGCTCGACAGCCTCGCGCACAAGGTCCGTCCGGTCCTCGCCATCGTCCAGCACAGCTTCAATGCGCGCGAACGTCCCTTCCGGGAAGCGCGCCTGCATATCCTCCGACCATCGTTTCTTCCTGCCCACGCCATTGCGCTTAGGCGGATTCGAAAAAACTGTCAAATTTCTCATATGAGGTATTGCCCAGATAAGTGATACGACTTATATAAGTCATATCAGTTTTCGGAGCAAGACAAATGGCAGACTGGTATGAAGCTCTAATAGCCGCCAAGGCGCGGGCGCGTCTTAACGGCCTTGGCTACGCATTCGCCATCCAGTGGCCGGATGGTCATTGCACAAACGCAGATCGCAAGCCGTCGCTTCGAAATCAGCAAATGCGCGTTGTCGAATGCACGCGCGACGGCGGGGAGTATCTGGCATGACCGAGCCGGTCGCCTACATCACGAAAGCTGGTCTCGCAAAGTTTCGGGACGGCAAAGAGCCGGAAAGCCACGTCTTGCTGCGAAGCGACGGCGATCTGCGCGTTCCTCTCTATGATCGTGATCCAATCGATCTGCGCTGGACGACAGAGCTTTCCGAGATCATCGGGCATCTCGGTTCGGCCATCGTGCAATCAACAAACAGCGACGACAGGATCATCATGGATCACGTCAGGGCGGCATACGAGATTGCGAAGGTCGTTAGGAGGCATGCGTGATGGGCATCACTTACGGCGACCACCTCATTGACATCGGTCACAATGATCCGACGCCAGAGCAGGAACGCGAGATCGAAGCACGGGAGGAGTGTGCCCGGCGCGGAATCGATCCCGACGATATTTGCGCAGACGGCGGCGTGACTGCTTGGATGGTTGTGGATCAGGAACGATCCAACGGTCTGAGGCTTGGCGAGGCCGTTAATCGGCTTGTCGCGGTTGGCTATCTCCGCGAGGATGCTGAAGACATCGCGAATGAGCAATGCCCGAAATGCGGCGGCGATTGCTCCGCTGCTAACCCGCCCGTTTTCGATTGCCCTATGGTTGGTTGCAACCGGGATTTCTGATTAACGTCACTGCCCGGCCCCGTTTTCGGAGGCGTCTCAGAACTACGCTGAGCGTGATCCGTCAGTGATGGCGGATTAACACGGGGCCGGACCTCACCACTGGATGGTCGCCCGCCCCACCGATCCGGGCTAGGATGGAGAGAGAATGGCAATCACATGGGACGACCGAGTTCAAAACCTACGCAAGGCGCTGGGCCGCAACCCAACGCTGGATGAACTCTTGGATGCGTCGCAAATCCACCAGATGACGCCGGCAGAAATCGAGGCGCAGCGCCAATCGTTCGCGCGCGGCATGAGGGCGCGTTGCGAGCACGGCGAGCTGGATTTTGAACAATGTCCGCACTGTCGGGGGTGGGAATGACCCACTGGCCCCACGTCACCAACAAGCCCCGCCTAGGCTTTGTTGCGGAGCATGGGTCAAGGGATAGGCGGCCTACCCGCCGATGAGCAGCAACGCCAGCCCGGCCACTCCGACCCACGGCACAAGCCCGTTCCCCCGGTCGCAGGCGTAGAGCCATATCGCAAGGATGGTGAGGATGGCTCCGAGGGGTTGAATCATTGCGCGGCCACCCTGTACGCAATGGCCGGTCGCCGGTATTCGACCTCGCGCCATGCTCCATGCCGAGCCGACGGATTCCACACGTAGACGCGTCCACCTACGACGCGCGAGACGATGGCGACATGACCGCCACCCTTCCGACCGTAGACCGCCACAGCACCCGCAACGGGCCGCGAAGCGCTACCCCAATGCAGGAAGGACTTGGCCAGTGCAGAGCCGGTCCCGCGAATACCGCGCTGCGCCAGTTCGGCGTTGACGTTGATCGCGCACACCAGCCGGCCGGCGATGTAGCGGGCGGGGCGGGAAAAGGCCGAAAACGGGGTGATGCCGAAACCGGGGCGCACCACCGACGAATACCCGTGTTTATTGGCTTTCTTGCCTGTTTTGGGTGATGCCGAACGGTTTTGAGCACCACCGCCGCACGGGCGCATCTCGGGCTGCGAACAGCCGATCTGATTGCCGGGTTGAGCCCGGTAATGCCTCGCCTCTGCAACAGACGACAGGCAGGCGAGCGCGCAGAAGCACGCCGCCAGGATGACGGTTCGGAGCATGGGGCCTCTTGGGGTGGGGTTAGCGGCCTATCATGGCCTTGAAGCCAAGCCAGCAAGCGCCGACAAAGCCGGTAATGATGGCGGTGAGCACTACCTTGAAGGTCAGGCTTTGCGCCTGCTCAACGCTCTTGCGCCACTTGCGGAGATGGATGAAATCCGCGCGAAGCTCGACGCGATCTTCCTCCTCGATTCCGAACGAGGTCAGGATGGTGGCGATGGTCTTGAGGACCACTTCGTCAACCTGATCGTTGTGGAGCCGTTTTTGTTCGGCAAGAACCTCGCTAACGATCTGCCTGACTTCGTTGTCTTGCATCGATCCGCCGCCCCTATTTCTTGATGATTTTTGCGACGTTCTCGAACGTCCGCTTGCCGAAGTAGAACGCAACGATGAGATTGGCCGTCGTCTCGATCCAGCCGCCGAGCGGATCGGTTGTGCCGAGCCCCAACACCTTGTCGTAGATCAGAAGCTTGGCGACGTAGATGGCGACCGCGTAGCCCATGAGTTTCTCGGGCTCGTACCACTTGCCGATCTGAGCGATGCGAAGCGCGTTCTGTGCCTCGATCTCGGCGCGCTGCACGTCAAGTTCACGCGCTGCCAGATCGGCGGCAATGCGGTCCTTGTCGTTACCGGCCGCCAGCTTCGCCTTGTAGCCGTCGATGACGCCATTGACGATCGGGCCGGACAGCAGCGAGGCCAGCCAAGACAGGATGGCCGTCACTTCGCCCATCCGAACTTGCGCGCCATCCAGTAATAGCCCTCGCTCGCCAGAGCGCACAGCGCGGCCCCGCCGTAGCTGATGGCCGCCACAAGATCAGGATCGTCGAATATCCCGGTATCGGTTTGGGCGAGGAAGCCCCGCGCCGCCAGATAACCGCCGAGATACCGCAGCCCGATGCGAATGAACGGTCCCATCACTTCCTCCCGAAGATCGTTTTGATCGCCATGAAAAAAGCCGCCCAAGCGGACGGCGGTTGAACGGTCGATGCTGGAATGGCGCTAGGCGGGTCAGCCGTGGCCGCTGGTGAGTCTTTGGGCTTGGCCGGTGCACCTGTCGTTACGAACCTGATGTTGCCATCCATCGTCATCAGCGCCTTGATCATCCCGGCGCAGCCGAGTTGCTTATCCACGGCGGTCGTGTCGTAGACGCCATCCTTGACGTACTTGCCAGCCGCATACTGATCGGTCCCGGCCCAAAGGTACGGCGACGAAACGCCTTTAGCCGCATAGCCAAGGCCGTTGTATTGTTCCAGCATCAGCAGAGTGCCGCCGACGCTCCAATCCTCATTGCGCGCTGCATAGGGCGCGCAGTTGACCAGCGCATCAATCGCCGCCTCTTCCCACGAGTTGAACGGCCCTCGCCCCTTCGGAACGTGCGTCGAAACCCTGTTCCAAGGATCGCCCTGAGCGAGGCTGGCGGACCATAGTTGCGACGACTCCCGCTCGTGGATCACGGCGATGACGAACCACGGAACGCCCGTCTTGGCCTCGACGGCCTGATAGCGCGACTTCGCCGCCAACAGCCGTTCCGCCGCTGTATTGAAGGGTCGCGTCAGCTTGGCGGCGGCCCAACGCTTCTCATTGGCAGCGCGGAGATTGGCGAGGCTTACGGCCATAGGTTCTCGTCCTCTGAATTGGAGGTGGGGTGGGCTTGAATTGTGAAGGATCGGCCGGGTTAATGGCTCAGGTCAGAACAGCAATAATCCGATGTTCAGTCGGTAGCGGCTTTCCAAGCGCGCCAATAGTCGAGCATTGGGACCATCGTCCCTTTCGCTGAGCGAAGAAATTTCTCAGGGTCAGCCGGCCCGTCAAAACATGCCATATCCGCACAGCTATACCTCCGAAAGTACTTCACTTCCTTGCAAATGCGGAAGTAGAATGCAACCTCTCAGGGAAAGATGCGCCTATGTCCAAAACTCTTGCGTTTCTGGTTGTGCTTTTCACTGGAACTGCTGCCTTCGCCGCCGATCCTACCGGTTACGTGAACGGCCAGACACCGAACCAGATTACGCAGGTTCGGAAGGTCCAGCAGGGCGACCGCACTGTTTACGTCGTGACCTACTGGCCCGGTGGCCGCACGGAAACGACGGACAAAGAGCCAGCCGGAACCGTCTGGCGTTAAGGGAATAGGTTGCCGGACCCAGACGTAATCGGGAAGTCTGTGCTCGACGCACCGTTGAAGTTGATTTTCGTTCCGTTCAGCGCGGCGAAGTTTCCGCGCCCGACGATGTTCGAACAGGTTGCTTCCGCATAGAAGGCGGTGCCAGATCCGGCTGTACCCGATACGCCGTTATTGTAAGCGATGCACCCGTTGTACGTCACGCCTGACGAAGTGCCTTTGAGCGAGAACCCATAGCACGTCCCCGCCGTCAAGCCTGTGCCGTTCGCGAGGCAACCAGTGATGATGACGCCGACGCAGTTAGTGAACTCAAACCCGGCCGCGCTGTGACTGATCGACCGGCACCCGGTTAGGACAATGTAGAAGCTGTCCGTCCCGATAAAGCCACGGTCGCAAGTATCGGCCTCACAATTGACGAGCTGCGTGTTTTGGTTCGCTTGAGAATTGGCCTTCTGAATGTTGAAGCCGATGGGGCAGTTCACCGCGCGGCAGTTGACGGCCTTCTGCGCGAAAATCCGCTCCGAAAACGCGAACCCTTCGCCGGTAGGCGACGTGGTGCCGTTACGCGAAACGATGTTGGTAAACGTGACGTTTCGGCCGGTGCCGGTGCCGAAGGCGTTGGTGTTGATGATGTGATTGGTGACGCGCGTGGCCGTGCCCGGCGCGTAGCCGTCGCATAGACCGTTCACGCAGTGGACGTTCTCCGTGTAAACCGCCGCGCAGACGTACAGCGCGCGATTGTAAACGCCCCGAACAGCAAAGCCATCCAAGGTCGTATCGAGACAATCCTCGAACCGAAAACCAATATAAAACGGCCCGGTGATTGAAACGTCGTTGACGCGCCAGTCGTGGCAAAACTTCAACCAGATCGCGGCAGAGTTCGTGATCGTGTTCGTCGTCGTCGACGCGGTGTAGGACAGAGTGCCGCCGCGAATGCGGCCATTGCCGACACGGTTATTCGCATCCGCACCGACGCATTGCAGCAGTGGCACGATCACGTCCACGCTGCGAACCAGTGTCGCACCGGTCAGATCAAGGTCAATGCCTTCCGGGAGATCGACCGAACCGGATGGGAATGTGTAGGTGTCGCCGGGGTTGACTTTTGCGGTTGCCTTGAGCGCCACGGCGGCATCCACAAAACCCTGAAACGCCGTGGTGCAATCGGCGGCCGTCGCCGCATCGTGCAAGCCAAGCTGGCGACTCATCAGCCGCCCACCTGTCGGCACAAGCTCCCACCACGCACCGTCCGCTGTCTGCACCTTGGCGTCGTGCGAAGGTGCGGAAACAACGCGCTTGTAGGTCCCGCCGCCGCCATCGCCAGTGGTCAGGTAGCCGGAAGTCTGGAACGCCGTCTGAACCGCTGGAAGCGACTTTGTTAGAGCGTCAGTCCGCGTGAACGCCGCAATATTTGCAAGATCGAAGGCATCAGCGTGAACGCCGTTCAGATCATAAACCGACGCGACCATATCGCCGCCACCGGCCAGCCCGGTAAGCTGCGAGCCATCAATCGCAGGCATACGGCCCGAGCCGTCAAGCTGCGGGATATTGTTCGGCCCCAAACCGACATTGAGCGTCGCCGCAGAGCCGAGCGTGGGCTTGCCAGTCAAGTCGCCATAGGCGCCACTGGTCGCGACAGTTGCCAAGCTGGACGCATCTGCCTTGTCGTCTAGCGCCGTCTGTGTCGCCGTGGAAATCGGCTTATCCAAATCAGCTGTGTTATCGACATTGTCGATGCTCAGACTCGCGCGCGTGACAGTGTTGGCCGGCTTGATTTTCTTGACGCCATCCGTCGCGCTGTCTGTCAGCAGGAAATAATCAACGCCCGGCGTGGCGGCCTCGTCGAGATCTTTGACGCGAATATCAGCCATAGATTAAGCCCCCACGTAGAGCAGGAAGTTGCAGACCATCGTCGGCTGCACGTTGTTGTGTGATTGCCCGCTGCCATTGAGCGTTGCCGTGCCGCTCATCGCGGGGAGCGTGGCGGCGTTGATGATGATCGGCTGTGCGCCAGCCATGGCGGACGTATCGTGAAGCGAGTAAAGGCCGCTAAATGTGCTGCCGAACGTCCCGCCAGAAACGCCGTGCGCGTGAGAGCCTTGGCCAGCCGGGATATTCACGCTCAGCGATGCAGCGGGGAGATCAGCAAGCGCCAATGCTTGGGTTTGCACGCCGCCGACTGCACCAAGGACCGCACCATTGACACCCGGCGCGCCGCCAGTCAGGCGGCTTGCAGCCGTGCCGCCCATGTTGTCCTTGCCGGCAGGGACACGGCCCCGCATGTCACCAATGCCGAACGTCGTCGAACCGTCGCCGTTGTTGTAGAAGGTGTTGCCAGCCGCGATATCGGTCTGCGCTTTCGCCCAAAGGTCAGGGTACGAAGCGCGGAGCAGCGTCTGCCCGTATGGCAAGACGGTGAGCGGCTCAGGCGTCAGGAACGTGTAGGGGATCAATTCCCCGATGTAACGAGCGCCTTTGATGGTGCCAGCAAAAGCAACACCGGTTGCCGTAAAATAGATACCAACGGACGGATTGGCATTTGGGTAGATCGCTGGCGCGGAAGCTGAACCGGTGATCGTTCGGAGAGCACCGCCCATTGGGGCCGCGCCCGATCGCGGCAGGCTATCCGTCATAGCCTGTGCCAAATCCTCCAACGGCGGATTGTGCTGGCTGGCCTGAATAGTTTCACCGGGTACAGCTAGGTACCCGGCAGGCAGGCTGTAAACGCCACTTGCGTCTCGCGACATTGGCAATCCTCAATAGAAAAAGCCGCCCGGAGGCGGCTTGGAAAGGCGTGGTGGGTGGTGGTGTTACTGCTGCGGTTGCGCGGTTAGGAGCGCGCGGAGAACGGCAATCTTGGCCGGACTCAGTTCGGATGCAGATTGGCTTTGCGGCCCGGCGAGTGGGGATCGCGAGCGCACCAGATCATCAAGTTTGCGCGTCTGACGACTAATCAGCGCATCGCTTACTTTCTTGAGCGCAACACCAAGCGCAGGGGTCGCGATGCCTATAGGGCCAAGCGCCGTCGCGCCGCCGGCCGCTGAAATGAACGACCCAAGGCCGCCGCCACCGCCGAGCAAATTGCCGATGACGCGCGTTGAGTTGCTTAGCTTCGATCCACGGACGATGCCTTCCATGGCAGCGAGTTCGTCGGCAGAATAGCCGGCGCTTTTCTTGTCGCTGAGAAGGATGGATTTAAGTCTTTGACGGGCGGCATTGCCGACGTTCTGTCCAGAATTTGCGGCGGCGGCGCTGATGTCTGCGGCGTCAACCGCGTCTGTGATTTGCTCTGATCGTTTGGCTGCTGCATAGTTGCCGCGCGCTTCACCGATGATTTTTGAGGCTTCGGCGGCAGGTCCGCGAATAACGTCCTCAGCAGGTATGGCGGCCAGATAATCATCCAGATGAGACTGAGCAGTTCGAGCAGCAAGTTGCTCGGTTGGGTTACTAAAATCCTTTGCGGCGTGTCCAAGTGCGCGGCGGATTGTTTCGAGGTTGGAGATTGTGACGACGGAATCTGCGGGCGGGTTGGCAATTTTGCCAAGGATTGAGAACGTCTTTGGGGCAAGTTCACCATTGATGCCTTTTTCCTCAAGCGTGGCCCCGATACGACCGCCCATCTGCGAAACAGATTGCGGCGCGATGTCTACACCAAGCCCCCTAGCCGTCGTATACCCCGCATCCGCTGCGGATTCCAGCGCTTCCCGCGTGGGCGCAACAGCTTTCGTCACAGCCGCAGTCATCGCGGTTCGCGGCGCAAGCGGCGACGCCAGCCCCGCCAATTCTGCCGATCGGTTGATTACTTCCGGGTTGGTGCGTCCATCCGCTCCGGTCATTGACACGTTGCCCTGCGCCACATCGCCCGGCAGCGTCACCGCGCTATAGATCGATTTGGCAAGCCTGGCCGGCCACGTATCCGCCAGCCCAAACTTGTGTTGCGCCGGGGGCTGGCCATCGACGACGAATCCCGCCGGCAACCCGGATGCGACCGGAGAAGCCGCCGCGCCGTCAACAACAAAACCCGGAGGGAGATCGCTCATGTGAATGGCACCCACTTGCCGCCCTTGCGGATCAGGCGTTCGCCGGTTTGAGGATTCGTTGCCGTTGCGCCTTCAGGCGTGGATAGCGTGGTCGCAACTTCCGGCTTCGTGGCGGTCGGTGCCTTGTAGCCCGGCCCCGCGCCCTTCTTCATCGCATCAATCGCAACCTGCCGCGCCTGCGATTTTTGCGCGACGACTTCGGGGCCATCGCCCGGCTGCGGGAAGAACTCACGGTCATACCGGCTGAATTCCTCCCTGCTGATGGCCGCCCCGGATTCCTTGCGGAGCAATGCGGTAATGAACTGGCTTTTTGCTTGGGCAAACTTCTGATAGTTCTGGCTCTGGAATGCCGAACCAATGACTGGCGTTTGCCCAAAAATCTGCTGCGCCGCACCAGCAACGCCAGACGCCTCGCCTTGCAGGCCAGACAAGTTGTGCTCGGCCGTTTCCATGCGGTTAGCGAACTGTTCGGAATTTGCCTGCACTTCGGTTTTCTTACCCGCCACAGCGTCAGCCGCCGACTTCGTAATTTCATCGCGGAAGATCTTCGGATTCTGTCCGGCGGGGACCGCAACCGGCTTGCCATCAACGCCAGTAACAGTGACGGGAGATGGTGAAGCGCCGGAAGCCGCCCCGCCGCCATTCATCGGTTCTGCGGTGCGCTTATAGGCATCGATCCAGCCATATTGCTTATTGCCGAACTGATCCTCCCCAACAACGCCGAACGTCGGCTTGCTCGGTGCCTGATAGATCGGCTCCACCGTCCCCTTGCGCGGGTCTTGCCGCAAGATCGTGCCGTCCGGCAGCGTGGCAAAACTGTAGTCGTTCGGCTTCATCTGTTGCGTCAACAACAGACCCAAAATCTTCTTCGTCCCGTCGCTCACATACGGGCTCGACATCGCGCGCACGAGCGCCGGATTGACGCCGGGGGCGGCTTGCGGTGTTGCACCCTGACCCGGAATAGCGAAGCCCTGCGCCGCCTGAGCGTTGACAGGAAGGGCCGCAGGGTCGGCTTGGGCAACGGCTGTCGCAGGCTGATCGGCGGCGGCGTCCAAAATGTTCTTCTGCGCCGGATCGACGGTCTGGACGATATCGCCAAACTTGCCGGTCCACTTGCTGGCGAACTGCCCTGCCGTCATGCCGGGTGTTGCGCCATTGTTGCGCGCCGCTGCCGGGCCGATGATGCTCTCAACCGGCGCATCGGGATTGGCGAGCAGATTGGCGGCCGCGCCCGCGCCTTGCTGATGCGCCAGATACAATTCGCCCGGCGTCGGTTCGCGGCCGAGGCGATTAGCCAGCGCGGCCTTGTTGTCGAGCGTGAACCGCGCCGCCGCGTCTGCGCTCGCAGCTGGGTCCATCGGATTGTTCAGGCCATATTGCCGGGCCGTCGAATTGAGAAACTGGAACGGGCCGGATGCACTCGACAATGGGCTACGGGCATCGAGTTTGCCGCCGCTCTCCACCATTGCCAGCCGGGTCATGTAGGCAGGATCAACACCACGCGCCGCCGCGACCTTGCTGATTGCGTCAGACAGCGAAGCGTCAGGCTGACCGGCCGGGATGGCGTTGGCACCCATGGGAGCCGCCGAGGCCGCTGGTGTGGCTGGCGCGGCGGTCGGGGCCGCAGTAGCGCCACCCGATAACAGATCGCTGAGCAGCTTCGCCTCGGCCTCCTGATTGGCCTTCGCCGCCGCGTCCGCCTGTCCGCTTTCCAGCCCGCCAAGCATCGCCTGCGCCACGCGCGCCGCTCCCTGCCATGGCGACTGGATCGGGGAGTAGTCCATCCCCTGTTGCATCATCGCCTGCGCCACCTTGCGCTGTGATGCGATGGCTTCCGGCGTCATGCGAGCGCCACCCGCGCCCCAAGTGAACGGAGCCGGGCTCAGGTCAATTGCCATTCGTCAGGCCCTCACCGCTTGATCGTATCGAACCATCTTGAAACCGCGCGCATTCTCAATGACGGCTTCGGGATGAATGCGCTCAACCTCATCGGCCATGAGCCCGATCATCGGCGTGTCGTCGCCCTTGTAAGTGAACAGGTAGACCGGGAGGCCGTTGTCCAGCTTGCCGACGCGATGAATGTCTTTCTTCAAACGGCGGTCGGAGAACAACAGCGCGCCGCCACCATATTTGAGCGCGGCAGACCCCAACGTGCCACCTAAACCAAACATTCCGCCCATGGCAGCGTTGTTACTGCTCACGTCAGCCTGATACTGCTTCATCTGGTTGTTGTAGTTGTTCTGCACCATGCCGGCGTAATCGGTGCCCGCAACCTGCGTATTCGGCGTGTTGGTGTAGCCGGGCTGGCTCACCTGCGAACCGCTCATCAGCGCTGAAATCTCGTTGAGCGGCTGATTGCGCTCCGTCAGGATATCGTTGACCGCCGTTTGATGGCCTGACAGCAACAGCGAGTTCAGCGCGTCGTTCTTGTTCTGTGACAGCCGACCCATCTCGGTGCCCCAAGCTGCCGAACCCGGCCGAATGCCCGAGTTGATCAACTGCGTCCGCATCGCCTGATCGTCGCGCTCGAACTGCGGCGTCAATCGCGCCGTGCCGAGTTGGAACAGCCGATCCTCGACAGCGTCATTGTTCAGATTGACGTTTGTTCCGAGAATATCGTTGATCTTGCCTGATGCCGTGACTCCGGCCTGCCCAAGGTTCAGCTTTGACGTGTTGTTCAGGTCTTGGAGTTGCTGCCCTGTCGGAGATAGCGTCTGCGCCGCCGTGAACTGCGGCACAGAGTAAGTCTTGCCATCGGCGCCGACAAAGCTGTTCGTCCCCGTCTGGTTGTACGTCAGGGAGCCGTCCGGCGTCACCTGATTGGTCATGTTCAAAAGCTGCTGCGTCGTCGCAGTGTTTTGATTCATGGTCTGCTGCGCGGCAGCAGTCGCTACCGGATCGGGGGCTTGCGGCGGCGTCGGTGAACTTTTGCCCATCAGGCGGATTCCTTGTTAAACCGATTGGCGCGCCAATCGTCGTCCGTGAGCGTCAAAATGAACTCAGCCTCATCCCGGCCTCGCAGACGCGGGATCAAGTACGCTTTGAACCCATATGCTTTGGCAATCCGAACCATCGGTTTGTTGCGTTCCGACACCCGCAACGCGCAAAGCTGGCACTTCATCTGATCGAACGGATAGGAAAACATCGCCTTCAACACCGGCCGCGTCAGCCAGCGCTTGTCCATCGATGCCGCGTGCATTTCGATCACGCCATTTTCAGGATGCCAGTTGTTGTAGAGCACCCCGGCAATCACCCGCCCGCTATCAACCACGGCCATTGCGACATATCGATCGATCAAGCCGGGCTTCCCAAAGATGCTCAGGGATACAAAATCGCCTATCGCTCGGCTTAGAGCGGGCTCCCGGTTCGGATCGATAAACCGGGCCTCGATCACGACGCAATGTCGCCCATGTCGTAGGTCAGTTCCGTCTCGATATACTCAACATCGGGCGGCACCGATGACCCGCTTGTGATTTGCGCCGCAACGGTCAGTGCATAGCCGCTGCCGGCAACCGACTGCCATTCACGGAATGTCTGCTTGGTGCGCGCGCTGTTCCAGGTTGACTGATCCCAAACCGCGTCCCCCCATACACTGCCGGTCACAACCGAAATGTCATCTGGCGGAGACGGGAGGTCTATATCGAAATCGGATTGCAGCGAAAGCTTTACCTGAACCTCGCTAGGTGATCTCACAGATGACCGCGCCAGCAAGCCAGTCTTGAGCGATGATGGGGCTTTGAATGGGTCGAACAGGGCCGCAACCGTCGCCGTATATGGCGATGATCGGTCGGCTCCCGTCACTTCCATTTCGACAATCGCCCCGCCGGCTGTCCCGAAAAACATGCGATCGTCGAACAGCGCAAGGCAAGACACATCAAGCCCGCTGAACATGCACCACGCACCTGTGCGGGCGTTGGCAACAAACATCTCGGGTTTTTCTCCCGATACTGTCGGCAGTGCGACAATCACCATCTGTTTTGTCGGCCAAACCGCGCAATTCCAGTCCGCGCTTGCGCGCGCCGCTACTGCCTCGTTCCAAGCCGTCTCAATCAAATATGAGATTGCAGATGGAGAAAGCGCCGCAATGTCACGTTGCACCGCGACCGACAGCGGGATGAAGCCAATGTCCGTCGCCGTCACCAGATCGCCGCCAGCGCGCATATAGGCTTTTGGCCCCATCGGCTTTCCGATCCGATACACGCCGACCTTACTCCACGTTGACGCCGACGCCGGGTCATTGCCGCTAAATACCGCGACCTCGCCCTCTGTCGTGAAGAACGCGCATTGTTCGGACAGGCCGTCGCCGGACTCGATCGACCACGCGGCGCCGAACAACAGCGACCCTCCCAACGTGAAAATGCCCCCCATCGGGAATTCGGTTGCTGCGCCCGTCACGCTATCGACCGGCAGATACCATGCGCTCAGACTGTTTTTTTGAACGTAGAACAGGCGGTTCTTGTAAACCCAATTGCGGGATAGTTCAGACGTGGCAACACCAGTGAACGCGCCGAATAGCGTAGTTGACGTGCCATCCGCGACCGCCGCGCCTGTTGAACTGTCAGTGATCGCCTCATCATTCTGGAATGGGCCGCCAGCGATTGCGCCGAGCCAAAGCGTCCCTGTCGTTCCGTTGTCGATCACCTTGACGATGGTTGCCGTTGCACCTGACGTGCCGCCCGTCACCACGAGCCCTTCGGTGAAGGCCCCGGTTTCGGTGTCGTAATTTAGCGCGCTCAGATCCTCGTCGTTGATCGGGTAAAAACTCGTCCCGTCATAAATCAGCTTTTCATCACTGCCGTTGACCAGATCGAGAAACACGCCACCCGTAGTGGCAAACTGCACAGATGACCAGTCGCCACCTGTTAAACCGCCGATTGTTTCCGCTTCGATTTTACTGACCTTGGGGATGAACTTGTTTTTGGTTTCAGATATAAAGCGGTTCCCATCCTGATCAACAAAGTACGACTGTGGCACAACGGTAGTCGTATCAAAAATGCCGGATGCAGTTGCCGCGAAGAACTTTTTATTGTTGCCGTTCACGTAAGTGAACAACGATGTGACTGTGTCACCGGATTCGATCTGATTATAGTTTTGTGTTCCACCGCGCATTCGAATGCCGGTCGCGGTCGGGAACCAGTTTTCCAGATGTGCAGCGCCGCTCACCTTCTGCCCGTTCGGCATCCGTGCATCCGGCGTGGCAAGATTGACGTTCTTGATCCAGCCGCCAGTCGGAGCCGGGAAGCGCTGCGTCTTGGCAATCCGGGGCTTGTTCGGAACGGCGGCGCGGCGCATTAGCCGAGCACTCCGGGATAAGGCGTGTGCAGATTGCCGGGGTAGCGCCGCGTCCCGACAGACAGAATGCGCGCGCCCTTGTCGCGACTGATTTCTTCCGACAGTGCGATTTCGTAGTTCTGCAAGTCCTCGCTGTATTCCATGCGCTTCTGAGCGCGCCAGCGCCAGATCAAGCCCAGCGTAACCAGCCGTTCGGGCAGCAGGAATTCGTCAGCGTCCGCCGAAAACGCCTTTTTGCTGCCGCTCACGATCTGGTTCGTGATGTAGTAGAACCGCGCCGTCTCAGTGTTGCCCATCGCCGGCAGAATCTGCATCTGCCCGCCAAGAATGATCCAACTTCCCGGCGATGGCACAGCAAGCTGATCCCCGATCATCACCCATTCGTCGAGACTATCGACACGGCTGAACAATGCCGTCTGATACAGGTGCGAGTGGACATTGCCATCGCGCGTCATGCGGTCGTAATCGGACGGCAGATCAAACGCGACCGTCGATCCATCGCCCGTCAATGTCGCGAGCTTTTTCAGCTTCTGCCACTCATGCGCCTTGGCGATGGCAATAGCCGTCTCTGTTGCCAGATCAGCCAATTCCACCTCAAACGTGTCAGACGCTGAGAATATGGTCTGCGGGCGCTGACCTAGCAGGCGCGGCGCCGCAGACTTGCAGGCGGCAAGGACGGTCATGCGGCTTCTTTCTTCGCCTTCAACTCGTCGTTGATCTCGGTCGCCATGCGAACCAGCGTTTCATGGCCGGGATTGCCACGCGGCCGCGATCCGGTCGTATCGCTGATCCAGACTTTCAGCGCCTCGTCGTCCATGTCATTGAACGGCGAATCTTCGATGCTGGCTGGCTGTGCAACCGGTGTTGCCGTGGATTGCAGTCCGGCGATGGTCGCCTTGAGCGCTTCGATTTCGGCGGCCTGCCGCGTTACAAGCGCGCTGTCCGTGGCCTTAGCGAGATAGGCCGCCGCCTGATTCTTCAGTTCACGGCCGCCCATGCCAAGTTGTTTCAGCGGCATCCCGTCGAGCGACGCCAGCGCCTCGGCGGTGTAGATCGAGAGCGCCTTCAGTTCGGAGCGCTTGGCCTGCGTCAGGAACGGCAATTCTTCCAGCGGCGTGCCGGACATGGCCTGCGCCTCGTTGGCCTTGAAGCGCTTGTATTGCTCGGGGAAGCGCATCGCATAGGTGATTTCCTGACGGATGCCATCGACATCGCCCCATTCCCACACTTCATGCGCCGGGAACACCGCCACGGTCTGCTTATTCGCCGCCATGCGGATTTCGACGCACTCGATGTCCTTGAACATCGGCCGGCCGTTTTCCTTGGTCAGCTTGTTGTCGAGCACGGTGTGAACGAAAAAGCGCGGAACGATCAAATCCTGATTAGCCATTTGTTGTTGTCCTGTCTGAGAGGGTGCAAAAGAAAAGGCGGCCCGTAGGCCGCCTCAGTTGGGAGGGTTCGTTACGAAACCTTGTAGACCAGACCGTCACTGACCCACGGGCGGGACAGTTCGACCTCTGCAAGGCCCGTGTCCGGCGTATCGACAGCGGACGCGCCCTTCATGCCGGCGATATAATCGCCCGCCACCAAAGTGTCGTCGATACTGCCGTCCGTACTGGTCAGGTAACAGGCCGCATTGTCGGCAAAGCCCGCCAGAACCTTGGCGACGCCCTTCCCGCTGATCTGATACCAGCCGTAGGTGTCCGCCACTGATGCAGCCATGGCGACGGCAATCGGGCCGATGTCATTGGCAACGGCGAGCTTGGTGCTGTTGTCGTCCTGATTGTAGACGACGACGGAGCCGCGCGCGGTCGAAGCCACACCCTTGAGGTAGATGAATTCACCCACGCCATAGGTCGGATCGACCGCGCGAACGATGTCACCGAGTTTCCATGCGGGAGTGTAGTCGTCCTTATCGACGGAGCCGATCTTCGGCCCGCCAAGTTGGGAGTTCATGAGCGTGTAAGCCATGATGAGAATCCTTGATGTCAGGGAAAACGAAACGGCGGGCACTCAGGCCCGCCGCGATGATCGGTTACGATGCGGTGTCGCTGTCGTAGAACTTCCAGTTGAACAGCGGATTGACCATGGTCAGCTCGCCCATCCAGCCGATATACTGAACGATGGCGTCCTGATTGATCGGCTTCATGCCCTCACCCTCGAACAGCTTCGAGAAGTTGCGGCCGGGGTTGTAGCGAAGCCGCAGCGAATCCGTCTCGATGCCGTAGGTGGTGTTGCTCGGCATGTTGGTGCCGATCCCGCCGTCCTGAACGATCTCGGCAGTCCGCCCCGCGCCGTAGTATTTCAGCGACGTGAAGCCGAGCTTGCCAAGGCTGTTCTCGTCGGTGATACGCTGGATGGTGACGGTTGCCGCGTCGTAGGCCGCGTAGTGCTCGGGCGACATGAGCAGAAGATCGGCGCCGCGCTTGCCGCGCGACCGCTGCGTCATGATCTGGTTGAGCATCGGGCGGACGGTGTCCTTCGACACCTGCGTGCCGATGCCGGTGAAGTCGGTATCCGCGTCGAAGGTCGAAGTCCGCCAGATGGCATTGTCCACGCGGGAAATGCCGCCGTAGCTGCCCGAGTTGGTGACGGTCGGGATAGCCACCTTGAGGCCGCCCAACTGCTTGCCGCCGTCCGCCGTGCCGTCCGAATGGATGGCGGTATCCATCAGATCGTTCAACGAACGCTCGGCGGCGTCCATGTAGGACTCCATCACGTCCTTGATCTGATTGGTGCCGGCGTTGTTGAGGATTTCCTCAAGCGACAGCGTGACCGGAACGGCGACCATCTTCGGGGTAAAGAAGGCGTCGTTGAACAGTTCGACCGGCGCGTTATTGAGGAAGTCGTAGCCGGAATACCACTGACCGTCAGGCTTGGCGATCTGTAGGGTTTCACGGATACGCGGGCCGGAATATTCCTTCCACAGGCCCTTGCGCTTCATGACGGCGAGCAGCGCGTTGGAGTTGGACACAAGGTCCTGATAGCCGGCGGCGCGATCTTCAAGCGCCATCGACAGCACTTGCTGATAGTGAGTGACTGGATTGATCGACATAGCGATCCCCTTTGAATGTCAGGGATTACCCGAGCGCGGCCAAGGCCCGGTCGAGTGCTTCCCGGTTTGATTTGGAAGGCGCGCGCTTCGCTGCCGGGGATGAGCCGGGCGCTGGCGAGCCGGAAATGGACTTCGTGCCTTTGGTATGAGCATCGGCAGCGGGTTGTGCCGGGATGACCGGCGCTGGGGTGGATGCCGTAGCCGGCGCGGGGTTGAGCCGCTGTGCCAGTTCGTAGGCGTCCGAAAGGTCAGTGGCGCGGCCCGACTCCATGAAGAAGGCGATATCGTCCGCCAGTTCTTCAAAGCGCGGATGGTCCGCAGCGAATTTGTTGATCTCGGTCAGCGTCGCGGATTTTCGCTGCTGTTCCATGGTCTGCGTCACACCGCCGAGTTGCTGTTCAAGGCGGCTGATGTGCTGGCGCAGTTCGTTGATCGTGCTGTCCTGCTGGCTCTGCACCTGATCCGGCGTCTGCCCCAGGATATGCGCCGCATAGTCGCGCGGGCTGATGCCAGCATGGCGAAACACTTCCTCGATGCCGGTCAGTTTTGTCGCCACGTCCTGCGATTTCAGCGCCCGCTCTAATCCTATGTATTGATCCAGCGCCTTGTTGATCGTCGTGTTGTTCTGCTTTGCAAGGTCGAGATACGGCTTCAGCGGCTCAACGACTTCGCGATACTGCGACAGCCCGGTTTCAAGCTCCTTTACCGCGCGATGAATTTCGGCGCGCACCGGCTCCGGCGCGGCTTGCCATGCGGCCTTGCCATCATCCGAGAACCGCTTGGGGGCCTCGCTGAATTGCGTCGGCTTAACCGGCTGCTCAGTGACGGCGGGCTGCTTCTGCTCAACAGGCGCGGCCTGCTGCGGCTCTGTCGGTGCTTTAGCTGCGAACTTGCCCGCCTCGTCGCGCGCCTTCGGCTCCGCTTTCACTTCCGGCTTGGCGTCAACCGGCTTGGCTTCCGCTTTCGCCTTCTCCGCGATCTTGGCTTCGGCCCGCTCGATGGCCTCCTTCACCGACGATGACGGCTTGGGCGCCTCAACGACAGGTTCCGGCGCCTTTTCCGGCCCGCTGGAATCGACCGGGTTTGGCGTGTTCGCCGGGGCTTCGTTGATCGGCGCAAGCTGTTGTTCGGCGGCGGCCGGAGCCGCACCGTTGTCTACGGTGTCAGTCATGGAATTGTCCTGTCTGAGAGGATGCTAACGCGAGGCGTGTTGAGCGAACGCCTTGTCGATCGATTGCCGAATGGCCTTACGGTCAGGCTTCGGCTTCGTGAACGGCTTCAATCGGGCCGGATCATTGCCGACCTCGATGCAGCCATTTGCCTTGGTCGTGCGGCGGAACGCCCGCTTA
>ERZ778023.1193-NODE-1193-length-44058-cov-50.685612_pt1 | contig 44058 bp, 36 predicted proteins | sample MGYA00375753_ERZ778023 | MGnify/ENA primary metagenome ERZ778023 (study PRJEB29350, sample SAMN05389822) | bioreactor metagenome | isolation source: Ammonium sulfate bioreactor | place: South Africa: University of Cape Town | collected 2014-04-04 ... | reverse complement strand
AGCATATAAACTTATTTCTTGACTTGCCCAATTATTGAAAACGATTACAGCTGTTTGAACAGTTTGAGCTGTTATACATGTTCTAAATAAGAATCAAAACATAAAAGGATAATATTATTTAAGAAAACCTCAATACTTATACGGTGCGTGATGTGCTCACTGGTTGTGCAGTTTGTGTGGCTGGTCGAAAGACATACGCACCTGATGCTTGATGATCGTCCCCAGTACCATTATCAATATGACCTCAAATCGGAGCAAAATACACTACAAAACTTTATCTTAGTTATTAACATACCTTCATACCAATATAAACACTGGTTAGTAAATGGTATAGTAATACTTTTATTTAAATTGACAATTTTAACCAGATTGCCTTGACTATCAATTTGAACTTGAAGATACTGAAAATGAGAAAAAACAAATTTCATACAAAAAAAAATCCTTTGAGCTTGTTGTCTTACTTGATTTTGCAAAGTACATGCATCATTCTGTGTAATTTTAACGCTTGATTTTGAATTTCGTTCGTGATCAGCTATAACAAATAGTCTTCTTAATACAAGTGAATCTTCAACAACTAAACACTTTACCTTTCTTTTCAAAATAATAAGTATTAAAACCGAGAGCCGGTAAATTAGCTTTGAAAATAATTTGTTGTTTTGCATTAGTTGTTCTGCCTGGAATGACTTGTGTTGGTTCAGAAATAGGAATAAGCTATAAAGACAAAAAAAAATAGAATCTTATTTTCTGATTGTTTCTTTTTTCTAATACCTCAACATTTATTGTTTGTCCTGTTGGATCACGCACTGTATAATCGGTGGTAACAGGTAGACGAACATGTTGTCCCACTGGATGAATAGTTGGATTCCAAAGTGTTAATGTAAACTGTTCAGAAAAAAAGAAACATAAAACAGCTTAGAAAGAAATAATTGTCGGTTTAGTTTTACTCGTGCTTGTCCATCGGTTTCAAGACATTGACTAATGTTTGATAATTGACAAAGAAATTGAGGTGTTGCTGGTGGTCTTTGACCAGGTTTAGTTAAAAGCTTAGAATACGCTTCATTGATAACACTCTAAATCGAAAGAAAAATAACAAATCAATTATTGGAATATCTTATTATAATTTGAAAATACTTGTGCTGCATCAATACCATCCGATAATCGTTGAGCATAATCAAAAGCAACGGCTTGTTTTTCTGTACCACTAACACCATCATGATGTTGAACGACACCCATTGGTTCACCTATAGTTAATAACGAATGAATTATTTTGTTGTGATGTATTTTTACGTAAAAATGGAATTCTCTTACTTAAACTAAAAATAGTTTCTCCGAGCTGAGTATTAGCAAGTGCATTCAGCTGTTTAGTAACTTGTAAAATATTATTTGTATGACGTTCATAATATTTAACGGCTGGTCGAGATGTAAAATAACCGGTCCAATATCCATGAGGATGATTAGCATATGGAAAAAAATCATCGGATTTTGCTGGCCAAGTAATATTAGCTTGATTTAATGCATACAAATAACATGATGGTGTCGAATATAAAACATTCACATTACTACCATTAGATTGCTAAATTTATATTTATTTGATGCATACAAAAAATTAAATTAGATATACCTGAGCATTTACATATTTGATCAATTTGTCTATATTTTTAAACTGATGAAGTGCATTTTGAAAGTCAAAGTCGCAACCAATAGGCACAATTATATGATTAGTAGCAAAACGTTGAGCCTAAAGAACGTGATTATACGTTATTTATAAATATATTTGAATGAGTAGATCTCTCAACTTTAGAAAATAATAGCTCATTATCTTTGGTGCATTAATCACTATCTAGTCTACCAATCTTATTTAGTTGATGAAAAGTATCTAAGGACTTAATAGCTCTACATCAAATACAAACCGTATCATTAGCATATTTAATGAAGTTATGAACAACATCCGGAACATTATAGTCGTGTAGATTAATATCATCCTATAAAACAAAAAAACATTAAGAAATGGCAATGTTTCAAAAAAGAATAGACATATCTCTCTATACATATAACTGAAAGAAGGAGCGTGCGAAACATATGAATAAACGTATCACGCACCCTAATATCGTCATAGTCGATTGGTGTACAGTATCCACTTGGTAAAATACCAGTAAATAACCAACTTTGACGATCTGAAATACACATACATTTTCAGCAAGAGTCAGGCACTCATTAGCAACTTACCTAAGTTTGCACTCGCTTTCCAAATCATTTCCATCGATTTTGAACTGGAACGTTTGGCTATATCTTGATAATCAGCACGAGCAAAAAATAAACCATCAAAGCCCATCTATAAAGTTATACAACATTTAATTCATCCGCCATAAAAGAATCTTTTGTATTACTTGTGCAAAAAGTGAAGCCTGTTCACGTGAGTGACCAAATGGATCAATTTGCCAACCAATTTTTGGTCGACCACATTCACCAAATTGTTCAAGTAAAAATTGTGCGCCTAAACTGTGTTGATCAATGATGGAATTGTAATGTGTTGATGCTTCGTCATTCATGCACCAACCACCAGAAATAAATTCGAGACGACCTATTAAACGAAACAAACTTTTAAAAAATGAGACATCATTAGATGAAGTTTACCTTCATTGACGAATCCTTTGACTTTCTGACGTATGTCGTCTGTTTGTTCATTCCACCAACGCCAAAAATATGCAATTTCAACATAAATAAATCGCCGATTAGGATTTTGATCCAATGCAATTATCACGGAATCAATAATATATTGCACCTCTAGAAATAGAATAGAGTTTTTCTTCTTTCGAATGTAGACGAAAAATAACAATCCCAAAAAGCTGCTGACATACGTGAATAGTAATATTGATCAACTGTTACCAACCATCCAACATCATCATGTGTATGTGGAACGATGTGAACATTGATTTTAGTTGGATCACCTAAATTGCATCCCTACAAACAACAATATTATCATTATAATTAAAGACTATATCTACACATGTTCTTACCGCATAACCACATCCGCTCGATGATTGCTTCGCAGCTGCGAAGCTAATCATGACAAGAACTAGTACAAATCCACAATATGTGAATGTATGCATTATTCAAGATCTACTTCAAAATTATATGGTTAAAGTAGAGAAACAAAATAAAAAGACGAGTGAAGTATAGAGTAAATTTTAACTAAAAAATGAATATCCAAGTCGTTTCGATCTATAAATTTATATGCAAAAAGTACTTTGATAATATTAGATAAGACAAAATAAACACACCCGCTGAGTGAGAGAGAGAGAGAGAGAGAGAGAGGGAGAGAAAAGTGTGGTAGTTGGTGGCCTGAAAAGACTTTAGATAAAAACATTTGTTTTTTAATCGAACGAGATAACTATTTATGGGGAAATTATTATTATGAAACAGAAGAAAATTAAATTGTCACTTTTTTATTGTATTTTTTCATCGTTTAGATCATTTACGTACGTAATTTGCAGTATTAAATAAGATGAGTTCTGTATGAAAATACGAGAGATGCTATGGCATCTTCAAAATCTTCGATATGTGACACTACTCTCGAAAAATGTAAATCAAAGTTTAAGTGATGAAAAAATTCCTTCGATGTAATCGAGAAAAAAAATGTTTTAAATGGAAACTTTATCAAGGCAAAGAATGAAAGAAGTAAATCACTATCAAAAAAAAGATGATGTCAATAAGAAATTTGTTGGATAAATCATTTAAACTACTTGTACCGAACTAATCCATGGTACATTGCCATAGATTTCAAAGGGTCGATCACCTCGATAAAGTTGATAGGTCACTCGATAGGTTCCAGACTGATTACAATTTACTTGGAATTGATAGGTAGCAATGACGATCTGTCCTTCAGGAATGTCAGTAGTCCAATCGAAATCATATTCTACATTACAAGCAAATGTTAGTTTAAATTGTAGACCATTTAATGTATTCCATCCTTCATTGCGAATAGAGAAATTCGCTATAATATGATCTCCATTACGCACAGATTTTGGAAGTGTATCATCGACATATGAAACAAGATCATAATTGACTGAACTACTTCCACCACTACCATAGTACATTCTAGCAAGTAGAGCAAATGTATATGGATCAACAAAGTTCATATTCGGTTGAATTTGTTGAACTTGTTGAGCAATATTAGCATAGTTCGATGCATTACGAAGTACACCTCGAAAGACTAAAAATCGTACGTCATTGGGTTTGTAATATGAAAGCACTTGTTGAACTTCATTTGGACCAGAGAGATCAACTTCTGAAAAGCTTGGAACTCGAGTGCCACGTACTAGACCGGTTTCACCAATGGATGAATAACCTTGTTGATGCATAAAACCCATTGGACTAAATTTGGAATACATGATATCAGAAGCGTTGGTCAATGGACCAGAATCACCATTGATAACAAAACCTGTATGTTTGATATTGAATTTATTGTAATACAAACGATTTCTTTCAATCCATAGATCATCAGCCGCAGGTAAATTAGAAAATTGTCGTGGTTCAAACAGTTGAGTGGGATTCAAATAACCTGCACCGGAATCTCCACTGACAAAGAAATCATTTGGAGTACGACTATTGTACAAGTACGAATGTAATAATGGAAATCGATCGTACAGATTAGGATTAACTGCCCATCCAATAGGTACAGATCCACGTTTAGGATCATCCCAGAGATTTTTGAACATATTGGCAAACCAGGCTGCAGAATCATAATCTCCTGCATAGAATAGTAAATAAGTTCTCTGAGATACTACATTTTGTTCGCTCAAGAATCCTCGTTGAATGAGTTGCTCGCGAGAAGGTAATGGATTTTGTACAAAACGTTTTCCACTTTCTGTTGATGCATAATGACTATAGAAGGCAGCATTGGCAAAGTTATCTAGGCAGCAAGCATCTGCATCGATGATTATATTAAATGCGGACATGACATGTGTCATACGCCATTCGGAAGGTACACCACCATGCTTTGCATCGACGTATTTGAAAAGCCACGGCACAAATCCACTCACTGTACTAAATTTAGTTCCATTATGTTGTTGATAGACTTTCTTCAATAGAGTAATTAGAACATTGAAATCAGTGCCAACCTTTTGTCCGGGATCATCGTTTGGAGCTTCATCATCCCATGGTGATAAATCAAAGACAAATCCACGATTTTTAATGATCCAATCTTGATTGACTGCTAAGCTTTCAAAAGGAGCTCCAGGAGCTTGAGAAGTTCGAGACCAAAATTTATCAATATAATAACCAAGATATGTAGCATCAGCAAGTTTAGTGTCGATAAAATTTTCAGCTGCCCATAAGTAAGCATCACCTTTTGCACTACTCGTAATATTTCCAGTAAACATATTGACAAAACTTATATTAATTTTCAATTGTGGACCTCCAGCAACCAGTTGATTGTATAAGGTGTTCGGATCTGATCGATAGCAGATAGGCACTAAATTATAAACACCTGATGCCGTCGATGCCAGATTTGAAGTTGCAGGAACTTTTGGATCGTAGAGAGCAACACCATTTATAACATCAGATAGACGATTAACAAGATCGACGATCGAATCTACAGCAATATAATTTGCATCTTGAGGCCAATTAATTGAATTCATATAGGATTGCCATCGAAGATCGGAATCACTATAGATAGTAAACAATCTTGGAGCATCTCTATTTGCAAGTCCACTCAGTGCACCTAGTAAATGAGCATATTCATAGATATCATCGGTTGAAAGCTTGACTGAAGGACGTAAATCATACAATAAAATATCTGTTGCCGATCGAACTGTTGCAAGAAGAACAGCAACAGTGGCAAAGATAACAACGAAAAATGATTTCATTACCTAAAATTAGAATATGTAGAGCAACTCTAATTCTTACAATACACAATGTTTCTTTTTTCTTTTTGCAAGTTCTTGTGCTTTAAATAGGAGCGGTAACGCCACGTTTTATCTTATCTCTATTTCATTTCAAATGCTATGCCTTATAAAAATCTTTTAATATACAACATCCAAAAAAATGAAATTAACTAATCATATTCAAATTTGTGATAAATTATTCAATGTAAAACACATTTTCTTTTACATCAATAAAAATCGGGATTTGAGGCTGTCGTGAAGGACTTTAGTTCGTATCTATACATTGGCATATTCATTAGTATATGATCATTGGTAATTCTTTGTTAATCATAGTAGCACAAAATATGCCTGTGTTCGTTGGACATTTGTTTTGGATTGGAAATTGAAGTTCGTAATTACTATTGTAGAATATACGATTCCTCCATCGATTGTTTCTATTATATATATATATATATATATATATATATAGCATTATTTTCTATGATGCACATAAATCAACTCATCGAGTTACTGAATTTCGACAGGCGACTATTGCTAAACTAGGTATCGTACAACCTTATTTATCAAAACTCAAACGTGAAATGAAATTAATGAAAAATATTTTGATCTTAATTGGTATTCTCACATCTGCTGGATGTCATTTTTTAACTCTTGTCTTTTGGCATGCGTTTGCATCGAATTCACCAGCAGTATCTGTGTATATTTTAACTATGCTGAACATAACAGGCTTGTTCTATATGAACAATGATGTCAAAACTGTTGCAATGAAATATTTTCGTAAACTAATTATTATAACGGGTGCGCCAGGTCAAATGAGCCTCTCAGTATTTTTCAATTATCAGAAAGAATTCATGATATCTTGAACAAGTTTTTTTTTAATTAAAAGATACAGCATCTAATTCTCTACAAAACCATATTTAATCATGATTAATAATATATTTTATATTTTGTTAACATGTCACTTTTGAAACTAGATTTTTCAAAGAAATTATGTTTTGAGATTTCGTATCGTTCCCGCGGTTTTCTATACTTCTCGCTAGTTTCTCAGACTGTCTACAATAAAACCGATTATTCTAATAATAAAACAATCTTAAACATCCGCTAATTGAAAATGATTGCTTATTAATGAGACATAACAAACGCTATAGACTTTGTTGTTACACCTGAACTTGTGTTGTAACGAAATTTACTCTAGTTTCGGATATGTTTGAACAGAAATAGCCACTTTTTCCTTTTTCCGATTGAGCAAAGGCTTACTCTTTACACTTAGTAAATATTGCAATGTTTGAATATTCAGTGCAGAATAAAGACATTCTGAGATTATTGCACATTTCTCAAACAGTGATAAAAAATTACGGATATGCGTTAGTAAAAAATGAAAGTATTACTTTATGAACGATTACTTTACGCACAATTTCAAAGTATGAATTAGTTGTTTCGATCTGAAATGACCTAATGAGAATATAACTGAGTGATAAAAGCAACATGTTAATAAAATATAAAATATATTATTGACCATGATTAAATATGGTTTTGTAGAGAATTAGATGCGGCATCTTTTGATTAAAAAAAAACTCGTTCAAGATATCATGAATTCTTTCTGATAATTGAAAAGTACTGAGAAGCTCATTTGACCTGGTGTGCCCGTTAACATCAATAATTGTTACATAAAGTTTCAAAGTACATATTCTTATATTAATGGATGTATGGAATTTGATTGAATAATATCAACTAAGCATATAGACTTTATTCAAGATTATTTCAAATCTTAAGCTCCACTTTATCAAACTGAAGCTTACTAATAATTATAAAATGATGAAATATTAGAGAAAATAACTTTTCAAAAATTTTCTCTAAGTAAACATCGAAGAAAAGGAGTGCTATCAATTCTCTTTCGCATATTCTACAAAGAGGTGATTTGTTGACAAACTAACATATACTCATTATGGATAATTTGCCAATATCAAAATCTATATATGATGATTTAACTCAAATCAGAATACAGCTGAGTATGTATTTATCATTGATTCTTTGCATTTTGGGTTTAATTGGCTTCATCGGTAATCTGTTTACCTATCTTCAACCTGAACTTCGTTATAATACTTGTTGTATTTATTCATTGGTCGGTTCAGTGGTCGACATTATCAATCTTATGTATAATTTGTTTCCAACTTACTTGTCTGCAACATATAACATCAATATGCCAATGTATCGTTCAAGTGAACTGTGCAAAATGCAAATATTTCTTCTAATATTTTTACCGCAATTATCAATCAGCTATTTACTATTAGCAATTATTGATCGATTCGCTGCAACATGTACTCTTGCATCACCCATTCGAAAAATTCTTCAAGTCAAATTCGTACCAATAATGATTGTTCTTGGTATAATTATCTCGTTTGTTTTATCAATCACTGGTCCAATGTTTTTCGAAAGAACATTGGTTTGGTGTGAATCAAAAGCACCACTTCTAACAAATATATTATATATTGTTTTGGATGGTTTAATTCAACCAATATTGATGATAATCGTTGTGCTATTGACTTATCGAAATATACATCAAAGTCATCGACGAGTCGTGAGTATTTACAAATAGTTTGATGAAATAAAAAAAAGTTTGAAAACTATCAATAGGGAGGAACGAATGTGAGAAATCCACAGTATCGAACACAATTTGTTGTCATGATATTTGGACAGATTTTCTTAACAACATTTTTCTCTTTACAATGGATCATATTTTATATGTATAGGACATTCACAGCTAGTCGTGTGAAAACTTATGAAGAAAACGTAATTATTTATTTCGTTAATACAATAAGCTTAAGTATTTTTTATTTAAATAATGTCAAAGCATTTTATATATCATTATTAACATCGCAATTATTTCGAAAAGTATTTATTAAAAATGTCCTGAAATTATTTTGTAGACGTCATCGCATAAGAGTTGGAATAACTCAAACAAATACTATTAGAGGAACAGGAACCAGAAACAAATAAAACAATACAATTAATATATTCGTTGTTGTCCGTAAATTTGTAAAGTGTATTCATGCTGTATAAAATCTTATTAAAATGAACTTCTAAATAATATTCCTCTTTCAACTAAACGAGAATATAGTGCAACATTATCACATATGTTTGTCAGAGAGTGTGAAATCTTGTGGTATAAATCAAAATTCTTGATATTAATTGACTTTCATCCTATTAACGCATTAAATTAATTTGCTAAAGTCAGAAAAATGAATTTGTAGACACAAAATAAGCGCTAGATCAAAATACTTACGTGAACTTTATCTAATTTTTTTTAGTTTCATGAATTCATATATTCTATGCAACACAAAAGAAACTGACAAAAAAGACAAATTTTATATTAGCAATTACTTTTGAAATTGACGGCACAGAAAGCCATTTAATTGAAGAATACTATTAGATTCATTCTATAGAATTTATAATTCAAATTTAGATATTTTCTAAATATATTTGACCATTTTTACTGATATTAATCGATGAATATCGTCAAGCTTTTTTTTGCAGCATATTAAAAAAATCACTGAGTAAATAATCCCCTTTATGTTGGTGTCACATGATGATATAATCAACTTTTGTTAGAAAAGGTACGGTCATTTGAGAACGCGACCTGATATATTAATTCAACATTTATCAAAACAATGACAAAGCGTTTATGCTGTATTTTTTATCAGCTAAACATCGACCCATCGTGGAAGAGAGAGAGAGAGAGAGAGAGAGAGAGAGAGAGAGATAAATAAAGGGTTAAGAATTTTCTTTATCTTATCTTTCCATTTCTTTTTTCGCGTATAAAAAGACAAGCAAATCGTTGTTTTTCTCATTCGTGAATTGGTTTGTTTTGCAGCAGCAGTGACTGTTCGTTACAAGTCATATTTCTCTTTACATAACGCTACTATTTTTCTGTGAAAATTTATTCTTCAATTTTACATTGAAAACATGTCGACAGAAACCAAAAATGTTTCGCAAAATCTTGTCCGATAGTAAGATTTTTCACATTTATAATATTCGATGTAAAATCTATTCGTTATTCTGTTTAGCAATTATCATGAAGATAATGAAGGTTTAATCAATCGTCAGATTAATTTGGAATTATATGCTAGCTATGTATATACGGCTATGGCTCATTTTTTCGATCGAAGTGATGTTGCATTGAAAGGTCATTCCAAATATTTCAAAGAAATGGCTGAAGAAGAAAACGAACATGCCAATAAATTAATGGAATATCAAAATAAACGTGGTGGTACAATCGTTCTTCTTGATGTCAAAGTTAGTTGATTAGAAAAATAAGACAAAAGAAATTGATTATCTTTTTCAATATCTAGAAACCAACACAACAAAGTTGGAGTTCACCACTTGAAGCTCATGGAGCAGCTTTACAATTGGAAAAAGATGTTTATCAAGCATTACTTGATTTACATGCATCGGCTAATAAATACAAGTAATTATTTTCAATAAAATTAATTCTAATTACTAAATATATACATTCTTGTTTAGTGATCCTCATCTTACCGATTACATCGAAGAAGAATTCCTCGATGAACAAGTGAAATCAATCAAACAATATGCCGATTATATTACTAACTTGAAACGTGTTGGTTCTGGTCTTGGTGAATATATCTTCGACAAAGAAGAACTTCAAAGTTAAATCGTTTATTCGATGTAATCATCGATACAAGAAGAACATTTTTTTCTAAAAACATAAATTGATTCATGTTTCTTTTCTATTTCTTAATCAATAAATTCTTGTGATTGACATCATTGCAATATCAAAAAAAAACTCAAGTCTATTTTTTCTTTGAATATACGAAAAAGCTCTTCCAAGTCTTATGATTATATATCGTGTTAATCATATACTATTGAAATCAGTAGCAGCGAAATAAGAAAATGAATCGGCCAATTTTGACGAAATTACTGTTGATCAGTCAACGTTTCTATTTTCGTTTTCAAAAAGTATATTTACAATTTTACTTAATGAACACTAATATTTAAATAGATTCTATCAGTAATCAACGATGTCGAATAAATTATCATGAAAAATGAGAAGGCAAGTTTATTACAGAAATCAATGGTTTCTCAAATGCATCGTTTTCATTTCAAAATATTACGACCACTGCGCTAATATTAATTTATTTCTAAATTAATTATCTAGGTGCAAAACAATGATCATAATGAACAATTTTGTGCAGTTAAAAAGTGTACAAATTTTTTGGCAACGTTTTGAAATTCTTTTCGAAACGTCTTTGTTGTTGCAAAATAGATATAGAAACTTAAACAGGTTGGTACGACTAGAAAAAGATTAGCTGTACTATAGTAAAATAATTCAACGATTTGTCTCTCCAAAGATTTGGTATAATTAAGTGTTATGATAGCATAAATTTGATAAATAGTTGTGGGAATTTGACATATGACTGTAAGAAGTGTATGTGATAAGAGCATAAAAATCAATTGTCGTTCTTTGGTTTTTATACGAAATTGAGATAGTGCTTCTATAGGCAAAACTTTCGTTTTTAAACGTACTAGTTTAGTCAACGTAATACATCTAGAACAAAAAATATTTTAAGCTCTTTTATTTAAAAGAAAAAACTAGAAAATTTACCCTAAAGTTACTAGTATTACTGGTGGCAGAAGTCCGTAACTAATTGGAAAGAATATAAAAATAAAATTACTAAAAGGATTAGTTGGTAATGGGATGCAAATTGTCTTTCCTGTTGACATTTGAACAATATCGGTGTAAAACAAAGCTGGAATGTTGAATAATATCCAAAATGCTAACACACTGCATATAGAATAAATAGCTACTTTAATTGTGCTATATTGACGAATAGAAAGTTTTCTTGTAGTAATAAACGTACGATCTATTGCAGCCAAAATAAGAAAATCGGGCATTAAATTTATGAGTACATAAACAATGTAGGTACGAAGACGACAAGTTGCTACTGATTGTGTACCAAGATCGATTGAAAATCCAAAGTTTAATGAAGCTGTTAGTCCAGTAAAATTGAGCCAACATATACTAGCAATCGTGTATGCAATTAAATATATTGAACATGGATTCGTACGAAGATATGGTTGAAGAAAAACAATGAGATTGAATATATTTCCAATAGTACCAAATAGTATAATTGTTAATAATACATAACGATAAAGTGTTTGTTGAATAGTATTCAGAATTGTGCTGAGATCATGGACTGATGAAGACATTGCGCTTCTGAATAAATAGTAAATTTAATGGAAACAAATTGTCAAATAAAAAAACCTTTCATGACTTTTTATAATACATCTATTCATTATTTGTCATTTGTTATGTGTAGCAGATGAAATCATACAAGAAAATTATTAAAGAGCCTACACGCATCTACTGATGGCACGCAAACTAATTAAAATAAAATAATGACGCACATGTATATCAATAGGGTCTATATTATAAAAAAAACTCTCGTTTACGTGTGAATTGCGTATAAATTTTTTAATTACATCATTCATGTTTAAAAAGAAAGGACCGAGTTGACTCTATTAACTATATGTTGTCAATAAATGTACGTAGAATATTGTCCAACTGTTTTAACATTTTCAAAGTCAAATAATAAACAGTATTCGATAAAGTTCGCACGTGTCAAGATAACAAGGTTTATATACTACCAGACATTGGATGCTCAATTAATTACTTAGGACTTTTCGTACTTTCACTTCGGGAAACTCAAGTACGTAAGCAAATTTTCAAGCATTAGTACATTTACTGAAAATGCAACCAATTAGAATCTTTTTTTGTGAATGAATTTCACCGTTAAATTCTTGTTCGATAGCACTTCTTGAATCTTGGCAATGGAAAATTATGAAAAGTTTATAATGAATAATTAATAAGTCATTTTATTTAATAAGAAAAAGTAGTTGAAAAGCAAACAACTTTTTCTTCGGAAACCAAATAGAATAAACTAAAATAAAACATCTGACAGTCCAAATGAAGAGATTTGAAAATATTAGATAATAGATCACTTCAAAGAAAAGCTTGATTGACTTTCAAAAACACTAAATTAGTAAATAGTTATTCATTCAAACGAGTTCGTTTATGAGAAAATTCTGATCGAACTGATCATTGAAATAAGTATTTACTTCCGTTACAGGATTTATAACGAAGGCACCATTTCCACCAGCACATATGCATATCTTCGTAAACAAATCATTTTTTTTCTTCGATTTAGTTATTGCTATGTTATTTCCCTCCGACAAATGTAGTGGTAAATTATTACAATCTTTATTGATTTCATCGAATAAATAGTAGCGCTGTTCTATCGGGTAACGTTTGATTTCGCAATACTTTTCGTTAATTCATCAAGTTTGTTCAATGTCGAACATTGTCTACAATGAAAATAATTGAGATATAAGAGTTCCTATTAAAAGGATGTAGAGCTCAAAAAAAGATGAAAATCAGATATTTTACGTAAAATTATCTTGATCTCATTCTCAGAAAGACGGTGATAATCAGATATGACAAGATCTCATAATAATCATTGGTTGATAAAAAAAAAGTCGGAAAAAGATTCCATTACTTGAACAATGCTGTCCCGCTAATTCATATTTTATAATGTATTGAAAGAAACTTATCATTACATTCTATTTGCTTAGAACTCAGATCTGATGATTGACTGCTTTCGTTTTCAAGAGCATCATCTTCTTCGGCACCAAATAAACAAAAAAACTTCGTTTCTTTCGAAATGAAATCGAATGTTTTCTCACCATATAAGATGTTACATTTGTTCTCTGCTTAGAATAATTAAATATGAATCAAATGCAAAATACAATTATGGAAATTTATTCACAACTGTTGTCGGGATTATTTATGTACCATTTTGTTATAGATATCGGTGAATGATGAAGTTTCGCCAAATTATCAATTTAAATACGAGCGATATGCTTATTGAATATATATATATTTTTTTTACCGAAAGTATCGAAAATGTACTTATTTCACTGTACTTAAGTAAAATAGAACTTAAGTATAAGTACAAGCACATTCAAGTAAACCATCAAAAATCTTTCTTTTATTCATCAAACTACATTAATGTTATTCAATTTACTTTTATATCGCTAATTATTAATAAAGATAATCTTTAGAGAAGTAATAGATGCATTTATTCTAAACATTCATTCTGTAGTATAATTTCTCCTGACATTCGACGAAAAAAATGGAACCTTTTCTTTTATGTAAAAAAATGATATCTGCATGAATTGTCCTCTTTGTAAATAAAACAAAGATTCTTTTTTCTGTTGGTATTAATCGAATTAGTTGATATCGAAAGAAAATATCTAGATATACTTTTATCCGTAGATCTACATTGTTAATCACACATTCAACAATGTCTAATGTGACATTTTCTTATTTAAATTATCTATCACAACAAATCGTTATTTATATTGGTACTAGTTTATTTATTTCTGGTCTTCTCGGTAATATTTTAGTTCTCATTTGTTTTTCTTAGTTTGAAAACATTTCGAGAAAGTTCATGTGCATTCTATTTAACAATTATGTCAACAGTTAATATTTTGCAAATAGTTACTGGCCCATTGACTTATACTATGAAGAATGGATTTCAAATTGATTGGACATCACTGTCATTGGTTTATTGCAAAATGCTTTATTTTATATATCAATTTTGTCTATCAACATCATTTACTTGTATGTTTAGCTATTATCGATCAATATCTTGCTACATGCTCGAATCCACGTTGGCATCGATTTAATAATATAAAACTAGCTCGATATATTATAGTTTTTATTATGATTATTTATTTTTTACATGGAATACCATTTCTTATTTATTATGGTCATGTTTCTGTCTTAGAAACAGGAAAATGGATTTGTACAATCAGAAATCAAGTTTTTCTATTGTATTTTAGAACATTTTTTCTACCTATCTGTGCAACAGGTTTCCCACTTTTGATCATTATCTTTTTCGGATTCTTAGCCTATCGAAATATTCAAAATATTGCTTATCGAACAGTTCCATTAGTTCGTCGAGAATTAGACAAACAAATGACAGTCATAGTTCTTATTCAAGCTTGTTGTGATATATTGCTTGTTACACCATATCTTGTATATATGATTTTTAATTTAATCACTGGAATGTCAAGTGATATATTAAGATTCGTTCAAATTGTTACAACTCTTTTATACAACATGCATTTTGCCGTAAGTATTCAAAATTGATTAAATATAAAAAATAATACTATTTAATATATGGATTATAGAGTTCATTTTACATTTATATTTGCGTATCAAAAAGATTCCGTCAACAATTAATTTATGTTTTATGTCTGAAATGCTCTGGTCAAGGAACTCGTGAAAGGATAAACATTACTCAAGTACATCCTAAAATAGAAATGAATTAGACAAACATTATTCGATCAATATGGAGGTATGTGCAGAGTTCCGAAAAAAGAAACGTCCGCAATTTCCAAATTTACTAGAACTATCAATACATTTACACAGAATAACAAAATCAAACGAATTTGCTAAGATTTCTCTGTAATTTCTATAAAACATTCAGCCGGTATTAGATTTTGTGATGGGTGATTACTTAATCTTTTCCTAATTTGGTTGAGAAATTTCGGAAAATTCCTGATATTATGTTATGTTATTCTGTATTAATGTCTGAGTTATATATTGTGGTAGTAGTTAGATTGGGAAAATTTTGGAAATTTCTGTTTTAGGAAATCTGCATACTGTTGGTTTCCAACAGAACGAGTACATCAAATTAGACAGACAGTCTTTTGCTTTTACGCTGCAAGTAGTCACCCTTAAGAAATTAATTCATTATCTTTCTCTTTGCGTTATACAACGAAAGAGAAAATAATTCTGTTAGCGAATGAGACTAAAAGGGACAGTTGTTTCTCAGATTAACAATCCCACTGAATGATCTTTGACATCAACAATTTCTTAAAATAATATGTTCGATGAACGTCATTTTGTTCGATAACATCTCCGTATGATTTTCTCTTACATTGATTAAAGCCTTAAACGACTTTCGAATAGAATAGAAATATAGAGCAGTAAATGGTATATAAAAGAAAATTGTAGTATGCATATTTATTACATATAATTCATTTGAACAGAATCAATAATATTAACATGTCATTCAACAATACATCAACAGCAAGTATAGTTACTACAACAGAAGTATCAAATACGGTTCTTATTCTCACTCTTTTATTGAAAAATTTTGTACAACATCTTCTAGCAGTATTCACTATTTTTGGTTCAATTGGATTTGTTGGTAATGCTTTGACATATCTTCATCCTGATCTTCGATCCAATACATGTTGTATCTATTCATTTTGTGGTTCAATTGTTGATATTATATTTCTTCTGCTTGATGTTTTACCAATTTATCTGAGCGGAGTATTTCAAATCTATATTCCATGGATCAAATCACCTAATATGTGTAAATTTTACTACTACACTCTTGCATTTTTTCCTCATTTATCAATAAATTTTTTGTTAATGTCTATTATTGATCGATTTGCATGTACATGTCAATCAACATCATTTATAAGTCGTATACATCGACTGAAAATAGTCCCATTATTAATTCTTATCACAATTCTAATCAGTTGTCTTTTTTCATTGCGAGCCATTACTCTCTATGGTTATGTAAATAATGTTGGATGTATACCAACACAACCATTGATTAATAGTATTTTATATATTACTTTCAATGGTATTGGGCATCCATTAACAATGCTTATTTTTGTTCTACTTACTTATCGAAATGTTCGGAATAGTCGTCGACGAGTTGTAAGTTCATTTTGTGATTGATCTCAAAAATAACGATGATTTTTCTTTTGAGGGCGGAACAACAACAACAAATTTTCGTCAATCTCGTCGACAGTTTATGACAATGATCTTTGCACAAGTATTAGTAACAGCTTTCTTTTCATTACAATGGATGACTATGTATGCATATTACTATATTTCATCTGAAAATACAAGAACTCCTGAACAACAAGCAATTATTAATTTAGTTTATCGACTTTCAAATAGTTGTTTTTATCTAAATAATGCCAAATCATTTTATATTTCTATAATAACATCTCAACTATTTCGACAAACATTTCGAAAAACAATGATTAGCATATTACCTCGACATTTTAGACAACGATGGTATGTATCTGAAGCAGATATGAGTATTATGACAGTCACAAGACAAAATAGACAACTGACGAAAAGTTATTTAAACACAATAATACATTGAAATATTTTTTTCGATTCTAACATATCATCACCTTCTCGAAATGTTTGTTACTCATACCGTTAAATAAATTATTCTTTTTTTATGTCATAATAAATTTAAATTCACGTTCATTTTCTCTTTCCCTCTAATCAGTTTCGTCTCCATTAATGGTAATTACTTCGCTGTATGTGTAGTACCGTAGTAAAGCTCTCACTCTCAAGATACTATATGTTGCATTTAATTATTCATGAATTATAGATATTAGAAGATTGAAATTGAAAATTTAGTTTTTATCTTTGATTGAATTGATTGAATATCAAGAAAAGTCGTGAGAAAAATTGTGTCTATCGATTATATGTGCAATTCTGTTGTTTTGAATAGATAAACTCGAGTTTTTCTGGATTTAAATCATATTGTTGTGCAATTTTCAGAAGATTGTCTACCATCATTTGATTTAGTGTTGACTGACGTGATAGAACATGTACACAGTAATTCGTTATGCCAAGCTCTTCGACACAATCATATTCTACACTGTACTCGTTTTCTTGTAGTACAATAATATTATAAGAAGCGATTTGATGAGTATAACCAATTGTTTCATTATAGACACCATTGGCTGGTTGTTGATTGCTAAAAAGTGTACCATTAGCAACAAGTAATTCACCATCAGGTGTCTTTTTTCGACATATATTGGAAATTGATACTAGAGATGCATTGTTAACATTTTGAGCAACATCCAAATATGTGCATACACAATCTCTTTGAAAAAAAGCATCACCAGCTGTTTGTATTCTTCCAATTTCAAACCAGTGACCAGTATACCAATAAGAAAGTATCGTGACGTTATGTCTATGTAACTTTTCAAGATTACTTTTTCAATTGTGTAGCCTGATGCAGGTGGTGGTCTTCGACATCGTGGATCAGGCCATGCATTTATCGATAATATAGGGAGTATACACAAAGTAATGTATAAAGAAAATGCATATTTATCTGTTTTATAGCGAAAATTTGAGTATTTTTGACGAAGTTATACTAAAAAAGCAAACTATAAATACACGTAGATAAGAATATCCTCCTATGATGACTGATTATATAATTATTTATTTGTTCGTTGGTTATGTAAGCTCGCAAGTTAAAGTTACATATTTGAAGTAACATATGAAAAGGCAAATTCGACCAAAATAGATTGATGAATGCATTCTATTCCTACATACGAGCAGTGCAACAGCGCCGAGCTAACATAAGTGAATTAGTTGCATTGATGTTATTATTGCTAAGTTAAAATATAATCTACTTAGAATCATGTTCAATTATAAAGTAAATAAAATGTTAAGAATGAGTGTTGCAGGTAGAGATAAATTTGTTAAAACTACTGTTTTCATCCAGTCATTTGAGAAGTCTGTAGGTATTTCTTTCAGAAAATAGAATACAAGATATTTTTTTAATAATACCCTCAACTACAAAAAAAATCGAATATCTTGTATTGTACCTAAATAAATACAGACAATAAGAAACAGAAGAGAAAGTCTTTTTCATCAGCTGCTCGAAATTTTTCGCTTCTTCTATACTTCGTCTCATATAACTTTTCTTCTTTTTCTTCACTATTTAACCATTTTTACATGGATTTGTCAAGAAAATTTTATTTAATTCTTTTCTATCGAAGGTAAACAAACTTTACATACTCTTCAGTTGAAGATCAACACAACCCTATAACGAATTTTACAATGTTTGAATGATGAAATCGAGCGGTAATCTGCTTTAAGAATTCACTTTTACAAATAATTAAATGTTTAGTATCAAACACTACAGATGTCATCATAAGACTAAGATGAATGACATCCCATTGTAAATCGATATGTCGTATAACACGAAAGATGCACAATTATCTTTCTTGATATTAAGAACGAAACATAATATTTGAATTTGAAAAGAATATCCATTATTGGCACACTACTGTTGACTGAAAATGTTTGATGTTGATGTTGATTTGAGAATTGAGGATATCTACAGAGAGAAAGTCTGCCGTTATCAATTGTCTTTATTTGAATTCATCGATCTAATTAGAAATTGTCGTACTTATTAATTGATAGAACTTCTGTGTGAAGATAAAGTGTATTACGTATCAACTTAGGAAGATTTTGCTGTTACAACTACGATGTTTATGTTGCTGATTATTGGAACGATTAGATGTCGATAAAAATTGAAAGTTTTTAACATTTGAAAATGTGTGAGAAACTAATTAGAGGAGCATGTCTTTTTTTCTCATTTATTATTCGTGATTAAAATATTTTGAAGGAAAATGTATTTTTCTTATGTTGTCAAACGTTTTTGATTTTTCTTAATGTTCATATATGGCTTAAATGACTGAAAGATACTGATCATCGTGTTGTACTATTGGTTGAGATGAAATAATTCATTGCTGAGAGCAATTCGCTTTGAAGTAGGTAATATAAAACCAGAAATATTTGAAGCTGAGGCAGAATGTGTGATAATATTATTTAATGCTACTTGGACAGCTATCGATGCTGTGTTTTGTTCATTGATTGTTTTTTTCTAAATTTTTCAAAGCAATATGCAAATTTGCTCGATTAGTTTCAACAATATTTAAATATTCTTTATAGTTTTCTGCATCATTATAATTATTAAGACTCTCAAGAGCAGCAAATGCACTGACACCAATGACGCCGACTACAAATAGAGGGGTAATAGGTATTGCTGTAATCGAAACTATTGCAAATCCTAACTTGATTGCTACTATGCCGAGTGCACCACCTCCGATAGCTCCACCAGCTCCACCAGCGACTTTTAAACCTCCAACAATGATTGCTTTATATTGATCATAAGCGGTTTGCTCTTTCAATTCATTGATTGCATTTTTCATTCCGTCATAATTATCATTTTCGACGATTTGAATGAGATCTTTTACAATAATTTCGACATTATAAGTATAGTCATCAATTTCGATAACAGTCTTAATATGTTCCTTCGCAATTCGATGAATATCCAGTATATGTCCCTGTTGCACAAGCGCTTGCATAACTCTAGTTTGTTCTTTGAATCCAGGTAATAGTTTTTGTTGGTTGATCACCAATATTTGAATGGATCATTGAAGTTGTTCATATTTTTCTTCTGCTTGTTCCAATGCAACGAGGAGATCTTTCGCTTCCTCAAATCTACTTATTTGTTTTGCTTTTGCTTCAATATTTCTGCGAGCATCACGAAACACGGACGGTAACTGTTCACTCGCTATGTATAAGTCAGCTACTTGTTTGCTTGCTTGTTGACTACTCTTGTCAAGATTACTTATTAGAACATTTACATTTTGTTGCATAGTTTTGTAATTCTTCAATTGAAAAAATTTGACGAGTCACAATAGATTCAAGCTTTTCTCTATTTATTCTCATTGTTTCTATTGTGTCAGTAGCAGCAGGATACCAATTGTATCGAGATGAATGAAGCGGAATTATAGCAGGATAGTATTCTATTGCAGTTGTAATTAATACACAAAAAGTAATGAGCCAGACTATCCATTTTATCTTTTTTTATCCTTTGAGAATTTACGGCTATTACTGTAGCCAAGTTGGAATTATTCTGAATCGATATATTTTGATTCGCTTCGGGAGAAAGGATTTGTTGTCGTCTGCGTAGTTCTGAATTCGTATTATCGACATGATGCTGTGTAATACTGTTTTTCGAAAGTCCGTTTTCAATAGATGGTTGTTGTTGTTGTTGTTGTTGATGTAAAGTACTAGTAGATGGAATGAATAAATCAGTGATCCAAGTAATTAAACGAATCATAGTAAAAATTTGAATAAGAACAACATATGAAATGACGGCTAATACAATGAGTGGTAATATAGATTTCGTTATACTGCAAAGCCAACTGTCATGAAAGAAACTTTGTTTGTTATTTAGAATAATATCTAATGATGTATATCCGAGATTGAACTTGGATCTCAAATTTAAAAATTGTTGATGCCATTTGTCAATAATGCTTGATACTAGTGAATAATTGCCTTCTTTCAAATAATAGTCAACTAACGCTCCACTGTCTACACTTTTCATTAACATATATCGTATTGCATCACAATCATTTAATTGTTGAATTACGTAGGATTGATATTTTTCATCTTGTGCTGCAATATTGACTAATGAAACTTCTGTGCTTTGCAGATTCGGACGAACAGCATGTCTATCTTGCATTAATCTAATCAATTTTTTGACAGATACGAGTGATGCCATTCGAATATAAGAACAGAGATGATCTGTTTCACTTTGGAGACTTTGAATTTGTTGACTAAATGATTGTTTACCATCGGAATTGCTATCAACATACACGATGCATTCAACGATTATACCAATGACAATAGTTCAAAGTTCGAAATACTTTTTACTATTCATATTGAACTAATAGAAAAGAGAAAGATATACTTGTGTTATTCTATTGAGGAAAAAACCGCGTGCCTATTGATTCGAGGTAAAAGAACACTCGTGCTTATATACATTTAACGCGAGAGCGTGTATAATCCAAAAATGATTCATTATTAAGTTCTATTATTGAGTAGCAAAAAGACTAAGAACTATATGATCAGCTATTCATAGTGATTGAAGTTCTTATTGTTTGTGTGCTTTGCTAATAGTTCGATCAAATAATTTGCATTAAATTAATTTATCAATATTCAAATTCTTTTCAAATTGAATATATATCGTCAACAAAAATCACATCCGGATAATTTCGAATCGCTTTCTTTCCTCATTGGATTATTATTTTGTAATTTCACCTTCATTTAAGATCATTTCAATCAAAACTTGAGTTTTTCTTCCTTGATGTATGACATATTAGATTTATTTTTCATTCGGAATTATGAATATATTTACATTGAAGAAGAGTGATGAATAGCAACGAAAAGTTTAAAATTTCTATTTAATTTTTGTACGTATGTTGAACAGCTACATATTTATGGTGTTGGTGCAGCAAATGCAGCGGCACAGAAAGTACATGGGAACAACATACCCATTGTTCCTACACATGCTGGAAAACATCCACCAAACACTGCTGGCCCACCAGCAGTTGCCATGACTGCGGCTCCACCACAGCAAGTAGTACAACAGGCTGTACCTGCAACAGGTCCAGCGAAAATGTTTTCCGGCATGTGAACAATTAATAAGAAAAATAATGCCACAATTGAGAAGAATTTCATCTTTGTTTTTGAACTCTGAAGTGAAGATAGAATATCTAAATAGATAAATAAAGTTTCAAGACATTTTAGAAAGAATATTTACGATTGATGTTAAGCAATGAAGAAAAATGTCTATTACATCTCTATATATAGAGCAAATGTGTTTGGGTTTTTTCTTACAATACCCAATGCGATAATTCTCAACTATGCGTCTTTATGATCATACTTAGTGATATCATATAACCCAATATCACCTATGTTTTTTTTGCGTTCTCTTTCTTTCTTATTGTTGAAAGAAATAATAGCTTGATATCTTCAAATTTTTTTCATTTTCTGCAATAAATCCTTTTAAAAAAGGAAATAGAGCTAAAATAATAAAAGGTGATAGTTGTGATCGAGATGCCATTGAGGGGTGTTGAAAAAAAACAAGAAATATTTTATTTAACTTTTCTCAGTAATGTATTTTTGAAGCAATTTAAATAAGATTGCACCGAAGATATAGCAAAAAAACTGTACAAATGTCACTATAATTGAAATTAGGTGCAAAAAAATAGGAATATATGCGACATGTCCATACTCTTCAAAAATCTCACAAGTTCTTCCTTCATATATTTCAATTATTTTTCAGAAAAAAGTGTGCAAGCAGGTTTTTTATGTTTAAAGAGAAAACATTCTTCTGAAGCAATGCTACAAGTATTTTAAACTACACGTAGAAAACTCATCCAAATAGATCCTTGACGTCTTTTAATTTACTTATTTTAACAATTGTTTTTAAGTAAGTGCTCACATACATCACTAGAAATAGAAAATGAGTTACAGTAGTTTGACGTAGTTGTAAATGTTACGAAATTAGAATTTTCAGTTCAACTCTTTTTTGAGAAAAAATACTCATTTCTCAAAAACTAAGTGATGTCAAGAGGATATAGGCCATAAGCGAAAACCATTTCGTACTCAATGTTTTTTTTTTATTATCCTTGATATTAAATACGCTTTATTCATAGTCATTTATGAATATTCATAAGTTTGTCTGCTAAATAAATTCCGTGTTCGCCTTCGTTCGAGTTTTTTGGAATTCATTGATTCTTACAATTTTAACAATCTTTCAACGATTCAGAACACAGAACATAAAGAAAAATACATCCTATTCCTATCACCTGATGCATAATAACCCTGAACATATTGATACAATTCGACAAAAGATGAAGAGATTTCTCATTGATTTCACTTTCAACTGATCAACATGAACTGACAAATCAAAAGATATCAACAAGATTTGTCATTTTTCTCAAACATTATCACATGCTCATGAACAAAAATTTCGATACATCATGAAGAGATATACTTGAAATTCAATATTCAATACATCAAATTTGTACAAGTGATTTTGTATCCGAAGACTGGCTAAAAAAATTGATATATTTTAAAAGCACTGGTCATAATCACATACAAGATTTTTACTTTGCTGCTTCACAGATATTTTGTGGTTTACAATATTTCTGCATTTCAATCAGCAAATTTCTGAGTGAAAATTTAGATAAATTTTGTAGAAATGATTATGTTAGTGTGTCTGTTATATCCTTGGAACTATTTGAATGAGATATTCACTTTTTAATCAATCAGTTTCAAACTTCTCTGATAAATGATTATTTACCATCACTTTCCTTATAATACATGAGATACTAGACGGCAATTCTTTATTATCTGCACAAGTGACAAATTATGCTCTATATCAAATAAAAAATGGAGAAGTTATGGTATGACCAACCGTATACATTAATTGTAGTTGTCTCTATGAAGTCATTACATCAGTAATGTAACTGAGTCGTTACACCAAATCCACTAATCCCTCAAACTTTCAAGATATTGTTCGTATAATGAATAATGATATCGTTACGTCTGTGGTATAATGGGTGAGATGAATTTGTATCTCAGTTGTGAAAACGACTTTGTAGGGTATTATGACATCTATGGATTTGTTCAAGTGATTTTCTTTCAATGGATTGGATGAATTTAATGAGATTTTTTACACATCAAACAATAATTGTTGCTGATTTACAATATGCAATTAATTTTGTTAGTCAATTTAATATTTTAAAAACATTGTGCGATAATGCTCACGATATAATTGATGAAAAAATTATTTTCTCGATGAAATATATTTTCAATAATTCAACATTGGAAAACGAATACTAAATATCGGTATGAATGTATTGTTAAATGAATTCGAGAAACAAATTAAGTTAATATATTATTCGAATGGTTCTTGTGATTTTTATAGATCGTGTTCAATGTTTTATTTAGTCAAACATGTTTTGATTCACTTCTTCAATCTATATCAGTCAATATTGTGAATAATCAAATACCAATGAATTTTTCTATTTTTGAGCATTTCCAATGGAAAATAAGACGAAACAGTTGAATCGATTTGACAAGATTTATTGGTTAATTCATGGATAGAAAATATTTCGTATGCATCTTATTATAAAATATGTAGATCAACATGTGCATATGAAATAGTTTGTCATCGTAGTTTTCTAATTATACTAAAAACAATTATCAGTGTTTTGGATGGTCTAACAACTACATTAGAAATTTGTATGCTAATTATTGTTCGACTCATTGAAGAATTACCAAATATGCATTGATTGCAATATTCAATTACACAAAAAAAACTTCAAACAAATTAAAAATTATTTTAGTTTTATTGCTAATAATTATCTTTTATCTTATTTCATGTTTAACATCTCAAGTCAAAATAATTTCAAATCTTGAATCAACAATACAGTTTCATGAAAATCTTCAATTTTTCTGTTCAAAATCTTTGAATAATTAAAGCTCGAGTGCATTCGATTTGTTCAAGTCATTTTATATCTAATGGTTAGATTGAATATATTTCCTATCAAACAGATCAACTTGGATATTATCAATTATTTGTTTCATTTTTTAAATTAGCAACAAATATTATTAATAATACACTCGAACAATTTGCTTAAACAATTCAAAATCGATTCGAACAATTTCAAAAAGAATATATCAATATGAATTTGTCAATATGCTTGCTATGATTCGTCAATTAACTGGATCAAATATGTTATTAAATAAATATTCAACAAATTGGAAATACAATGTTTTTCCTTTTGATTTTAAGTCTTATATGAATATTATTCAAGTTCCGTAAAATATGAAGATTGTGATTGTGATACATTATCGACATGTACACAAATATTATCTAACAAAAGAATAGTTGGTTGTTATCCATTAGAATCATTTTTTTAAGTTCAAGGAACGCTCCGCAATGTTTTTATCATCAGAATAGTATTGATTCATTAGGAAACTATCAACAATTGAATGCAGCTATTCAAATTTTACTTGAAAATCTGTTTGTTAAACAGTATTTATTTGAAATTTCCTATGACAAATACTGATTTTAATGCATGTTTAGTGACATACTGTACGTGTTCGTATAATGGATACGGAAATCCGATCGATATAGTTATATTATTGGTTGGATTACATCGGCAATTTTCAAATTATATCGAAGTATAAACTCACATGTAAAATAAAAGTCAATATTTGCACAAGTAATCTCGTTCGAGAAAGAACGAAAAATACGATCGAATCATTTTTTATAATGTCTACTGATTTTTCTCCGGGTAAAACAACGACTGTCGAGATTGATGTAAGAGCTGATCAACCCGTTCGTCATTACAATGTACATCTTCCAGTAGACTATCCAAATAATCGTGGACACGCTGTTATTTTTTCTTTTCACGGTCATACAAGAGATATGACGACACAAGAAGATCTATCTCAACTATCTCAACAAGGTTTACTCATTAATGGCGTAGGAATTATTGCTGTTTATCCTCAAGGAATAATAGGAACGAATGGCGGAACTGCTTGGCAAGGTGCACCTTATTCATCTCCTCATGTTGATGATGTAAATTTATTTGACTTCTTCTTGTTTATGACGTCTATCATTCATCATATAGATTCTCTTTGTAAATGCAATGATCTCCGAGTTGAAAAGAAAATTGTGCATTGATTCATCTCGAATCTATGCCACAGGCAAGAGTAATGGTAAAATATGATATCATTTTCATTATTTGTTATGTTAACAATTCGATTTTTAGGTGGTGGATTTGTCAATCTCTTGGCTCGTACACCATCGATAGCGGCAAAATTTGCTGCTTTGGCTACAATATCTTCAGCTTTCTATAGAACTACATTTAATGAAAATTGTCCTAGTGAACGTCCTATACCAATTATTGATTTTCATGGTACTGCTGATACTATTACACCATACGAAGGCAAACGAGCACATGGTGGTATACAAGTTAGTATTGGTGATTTCCTTGAAGATTGGATACGACGAAATGGTTGTCAAAGTATTCCGTCAATCTCTTATTTATCAAAAGACATCGATCCTCAACAATTAGTTGAAATTCAAACGTGGAACAATAATTCAAATTGCAATGGTATTGTCATAGAATATAAAATCACTGAAGGTCAACATTCGTGGCCACGCACGACCTTACCGGCAAAATGTAATGGACAACCAGGAACAAATGATTGTTCTACTACGGTATTCAATGCTACACAAAGTGTTATCATTCCTTTTTTCAACAACTACTCATTAAACAAATAATCCAGGGAAATATAACTGCCTTTATTGAACAAGGACGTGTGTCTAAAGTTAAAGAATGGCTCAAAGAATTGAATGAATTCGATCATGTCAATTCATTGCCAATAGGACAACAACGTTTGGCTACACGAATTTACGTAGTTTTACTGACGAGTTCGTATCGTCAATGATTGTTAACGAGTTGTGTATTTAAAACGTAAAAGATTTCAAAGTTCTTCAATCGTTCGAATATGCTAAATTTTCATGTCCATGTAGTGCAATACTCATTCGTTATGAAAGATTTATTAGATTAGAACCGATATTTCATCCAGTTTGTTCAAGTGAATTTGTTACACGTACATGGTCAAATGCAGTTTTCTATGAGAATGCAAGTATGTATCTTCCGTTAGATATTCGATCAACATTGAGTGCACAATATCAATTATTATCGTCTCTTTGTTCACTTGCTCAACAGACGATCAATGATGATCTTCAAAGTTATTGATGAAACCGATCTTGAAGTTGAAGTCAATGCATTAGTAATTGCATTTCAATCCAGTTCATCATCGTCATTACTTCGTGCTTTATCAGTTATTCGAAATATCACATTTGGTAATTTGTTGATATCTGCCGTCAGTTGAAGTGCTGCAGCTAGTCTCTATGAATATTTTTCTAATTATTATGTAGCAATTAGTTCTTGTGATTATCGAACAAGTGCAGGTATTGATTGTAGTTGTTACGATTGATATACATGTCAACAATCGATACCAATTGGAATATCTCATATGACAATGCCTACAACTTTGTTCGAGGTATTTATTTATCTTATCCTTGATGAAATCTTTGTTGTCTTTTGTAGAATAATTGTCAATTTAATGCTTCAATAAATGATAGTTTCACTGTAATGAATGGTCTTGCCGTTGGATGTCTTCCATTAGAATCTCTTCTGACTTCAACACTTGCTTGTTTGTATGATCGCACATGTTTACAACAAATTCATTCATATTTGACTATTGATATCAATACTTCAGTTTTAATTCTCTCTCAATATGGTCAATTTTTGACGCATGTGGTCCAATGAAATGCAGTTATACATACACAAAACGAGGCAGTTTCGTTTATATGATATCGACATTACTTGGTTTCTATGGTGGACTTACTGTTGCCTTACAATTTCTAATTGTCAATCTAATTAAATATCGACATTGACGTCATAATCGATCTGTTCAAGTAGATCATTTCAATGTATTACTTCGAAAAATGAAAAAAGTCACAATTGAACTTAATTTATTTGTTGACAAAGACGATTTGACCATGGATCAACAGCGATTAGCTACACGAATCTTTTTCGTGTTATTTTCAAGTAAATTGTCGATAAAATCTAATTTGTATTACTATTTGAATTTGTGAAGGTGCTGTTTTTATTCTGATTTTGTTTTCAATGTTGACAAAACAAACATATATCGAACGATTACAGAATTTGTATCCAAATACACTTTCGTGTCCATGTTCACAAATCATCATTTCTCAACGTGAATTCATCAATTTATTTCCTCGTTTTCATGCTGTTTGTTCAAGCAGTTACATTTTTCAACAATGGTTCGCAGGTCTTCTTCAATCGTTGGGTAATGGAGGTTTAGCTTATTATCTTGACTTTCGCTACGCTGCATTAACTCAATTTCATCAATTGAAATCAATTTGTGAATTAACCAATAAAACCATTGCAGATGCTTTAGTTATTTTCAATGATACACCATTTCTGAGTAGTCAAATTCTACCTAATTCAACATTGAATATTCCGAGTAATGCATTAATAACGACTTTTCAAAGTTTAACGCGAGATACATTTTCATTACAATTGAAATTTCTTCGAAAGACTTCGTATGGTAATCAATTGATATCCAGTTCGTATAGTAACGTTGATCTCAATACTATTATTGATACAGATAATGATCTAACAATTAACATTTCTTCAGTAAATTATCAAATTTCGAATGAATCGCATTGTTCATGTATTCGTGAACCATCATCATGTGCTGTTGCATCGAATATTTACGATAATAGCGGTGAAGAGACAGGAGTTCCTGACATCTTAGGAATATTTTTATAATCAATCATGTCTTGATCGTTTACAACCATTTCTATTAGATTTTAATCTGACTGCACTTCCTATTTGTTCAACAAGTCAATACAAAGAAAATACATCCATTGGAGAGATCATTCAAGATTTACTCGTTGAACAATGGAATGTATCCATTTTATATGATCAATATTTTTCTGCTTGTGCATCTCAATTCTGTAGTTATTCTTATGAACGACGAGCGAATGTTTGAGAGTTCGTTGTAACAATGTCTTCATATCATTACGTTGTTTACCATCGAAAATGTTCGAAAATGCTGTGACACTTAATTTATTTAAACGACATGGTCAACAAGAAAATGAAGAACGTATTCGATTCCAAAAACAAACGACTCGTTTATATTTATGTATTCTTATTAGTATTCTAACAATTTTGATTGTCTTTGAACAATTATATCACCAATATGCAGATATATTAATCTGTTCGTGCAGTCAAATTTCAATGGATTATTCTCAATTAATTAATATAACATTCGAATTTCACCAAATTTGTTCAAGTGATTTTCTAGGTGAAAATTGGTTGGATGGTCTGTTTGATAGTTATAATAATACATTTGCATATTTTGATTTTCGTACAACAGCACTTGCAAGCTTTCAACTTATTCGTTCATTATGTGAATTAGCTAATGATACATTAATCAATGCTCGTTCTTCGCTTCTTACCAACAAATTTCTTAGTACTAAAGTCATTTCATCGGATGATTTTAGTAATCAAATTCAAGCGACAGTTTCAATAGAATATGATTTCAATATAATATTTCACTTTTAGATATGTTGTAAATGAGATAAGTGATACAGCGACTCTGTTTACTCGTCCATTAACATATAATCATGAGAATGAAACTTGTTCATGTGGAACAAATGGTGCAGGTTGTTATCCATTGAATAGTATTCTTCAATCGACACTCGAATGTCTCTATGATCAACAATGTGTTCATTTACTAACAAATGTTTTCAATATTTCTCAATCGTTTTCACCCATAGATAATCATACAAATGCAAGTTGTTTTTCTTCGAATGCAACTCTATATTCGATTGTCAATCAATTATTCATTGAAAATTGGCAAACAAATATTTCTTATCTTATAAACAGTTTTTCACAAGTTGTTTATGTATTAACAATATTAATTGGTCTTTATGGAGGTCTGAATATTTCTTTAAAATGACTGGCACCTATTCTCAATCGTATCTTTCAAAAATTTGTAGGACAACTAAAAAAAAGTCGTGCAAATAGAATCTTACCGATAACGAACTAAAAATGCTTTTCTATAACGCTTTTGATGTTGTGTGTCAATAAAAATAAATTGAAACGTATGCTTCTTTTTCCTCTCGTTATATAATTATAGATCATGCGTAACGACGATGTTTTTGATTGAAAAACATAATAAATGACATAGAAAATTTGATTTGTTGATCATTCTATTTCGCCAAAGTCTATATGATGAAGTACATTACAAAACAAGTGAGCATCAAAATGATTTGCTCTTTTTCATTGATTTTAAATGTTTTCTTAATAATTAAAATGATGACGAATAAAAATATACATCTAAGTCAAAAAACAATGTCATACATCGTCACTATGACAACTAAGAATACTGCAATTCTACAACCAAATATTTCATCTACAAATGTTCCAATTTATGAATCAATAAGTTATTGTTCATTTAATACAACAATTGAACAACAATTTCAATATCAATTTTTTTCCCAACGATGATGTTGTTTCTCGTAAACTACCAAAAGCATTTGGTTGTGTTATCTTACCTCCTCAGTTGTATCGTTGGCCACACAAACAAATCAAATATCCACAAACGATGAATACATCGGCTATCTATATTGGTCGAACTTAGGAGTTAATTCATATAAAGATTTAACTATTTTCAATCCGAAATTTACAAAAAACATCGCTCATTTCGATGCACCCAATTATGATCTTGTTCATGAAGAACGTGTTAATATTGCTGCTAAATATATACCATTTGCAAGTCAAGTTCGTACAATGTTAGATATCAGATTTTCCCTATTGTGAATATGTTAGTGAACGAGGTGGTTTATGTATTTTCTTAGATTCGAGACGAGTTTTACTATTTGCAAAATTTAGTTTCGATGTTATTCATCATAATTGGGTGTTTCATTCATCAACTCCACGTATGTAGCGAAATGTTTTATTAGAACAGAATCGAATTTGAAGATCTAGAGATTATTTATGGATTTCGGATGGTCTTTCATTTGCACAATTAGGTTAAACAATTCTATTTCAACATAAAATTGTTCAACGAACAATTCGTACAAGTTTTGGTTCGAATCCTTATGAAGTCAATTGGCATGCAATTCTCATTAAACCGAATCGATTAACAAAACAACTAAACGAATGTGTTTGATCTTAATAAATGTTTTGTTTATTGATGTGATAATTCCTCAAATGCTTTAGGTAGATTTAAATTAGTATGAATCCAATCGAAAAGAACATAACCTCGAAAATGATTCATATCTTGTGTAAGTTTGTCGATGGTTTGTTGTTTAGTGAGACCTTGTTGAATAGCTTGTTGAACCTGATTTTGTAATTGAGTAAGATAATCGATATGCCAACGAAGATCTTGTCGTTGAATTTGAACACCATGTCCAGGAATAATTCGAACATCATCGGGAACGAATTCGTAGACTTGAGTTAATGTTTGAAGAGTCTGTATAAGATGTCCATCTAATAGCCATGGAAGTGCTGGTTTAGGTGAAACAATTGGATTTCCAGTCCATAAAACTTTCGATTGAGGTTCCCAAATGAAAAGATCTCCACCTGTTTGAGCAAAACCAAAATCAATAATTTGAACTAATATTCCTCCGAGATCAATTTGAATTCGCGAATTTGTTTCAACTAAAATATCTCCCGTTCGTGGTTGAATTTGTTCGATACCACGTTGTCGACCAAAGTTTTGAATCATAAATTGTTTATCATGTTCTAAATGTTGATCAATATATTGTTTGGCATGAATATGTTGAATAATCATTGTTGTTGAAGGTAAATACATATTTCCGTACCAATGATCACCATGTGAACTTGTATTCACAGCAAATAAAATCGGTTTTTTATTCGATAATTGTTGAATCATTTGTTGAACTTGATCGTTCAAACGTTGATTGAGAAATGTTTCAATAAGTAATGATCCTCGTTCACCAACAATTAATCCGCCACTTGTTGCAGCTGCACCACCGGTTGAATTCAATTCTTTGGCATTTTTATCATAAAATGCATAAACATTTGTTGCCAATTGTTCACTAATCATTTCAACTTGATTAGCATCCCAAACTGGTTGTTGTTCTACTTCTTCTTTTTCATTGTCTGAAGACATATTTTTATCGAAATCAAATGAATAACATATTCAAAACAAACGCAAAATCTATGTATTTATAGATATATGATGATGATTGCGTGCTTATTCAATCGAATCCGATCTTAACAATGACGATGCATTTTTATTTTTATCTTCAAAAAACAAAGTCACAATAATAAACAAAAGAAAAGAAAAAAAGCTTATTTGTTATTTGAGAGTAAAAAGAAAGATAAAAAAAAAGGCGTGAAAATGAAAATGTTTATTTGTAAGGTGTTGTGTTTTGTAATTTTGTTTGTTGGTATTTTAATTCCTATTCGATATGAATCAATTAATGTTCGATATATTAGTTTTCGTTTAATTCATTCGATATTAACATTGAAACATTCATTTGAACAAGATGAAAATCGACCAATGTTAAGTGCAGAATATCGAGCATTTGAAAGTCTTTTACGTGTTAAATCTGAATCTGATTTAATTGGTGATCCATTAACTGTTGTTGCGAAGATGCGTTCATCATTTGGTATGAGTCATCTTCTACCTCGACCATCTGGATGTTATGTTCGAAAACAAATATTTACTGATGATGATAATAAACATTCAGTGGATACATATTGGATCAATATGAATGAAAAACAATCAGATATGTTATTAATCTATTATCATGGTGGTGGATATATGGTTGGAAATATTGATAGTCATCTAGGATTTCAATGTTATTTATCGAATCTATTTGAAATGAATGTTATTCATGTTGAATATCGTTTAACACCTGAAAATCCATTACCATTAGCTGTTGATGATACAGTTGTTGTCTATCGTCAATTATTAAAAGAAAGCAATGTGTTACCATCGAAAATGTTTGTCATGGGTGATTCAGCTGGTGGTGGTTTAGTTCTTTTAACAATTCAATCTCTATTAAAAAATAAGATCGATATGCCTCGTGGTGTTATTGTTTTATCTCCATGGACGGATTTAACATTGTCTGGTCAAAGTTATATTCGAAATAATGACAAAGAAATTCTTGTCAAAAGAAAAACTGCTCAATGGATCTCTTCATATGTCTTAGGAGTAAATCGTTCTGAATTGTCTCTTAATAATCCATTAGTAAGTCCTCTTTGGGGTTCATTCGAAGGATTTCCATCGATGTATATCAATGTTGGAACAGCTGAAATTTTAGAAGATGATTCACGACAACTTTATCAAAAAGCTAAAGAAGCAAATGTCGATGTTACATTTGAAGAAGGTGTTCATTTATGTCATTGTTATCCCGTTTTCTATTTATTTTATCCTGAATCACAACAAACTCTTGATAATATTCGCAAATGGATTGTTGATAAACATTGATAACATAATAAATAATAACACAATATCTAACTGCGTCATATTTCTTTCTTTCATTATTTGAATAGATATAGAATAAAACAACAAGAACAAGAAAAGAAAAGAAAATAATGAAATTTATTGTATTGAATTGTTTGATTTTAATATTAGTAAGTTCGAAGTGTGAAGATGAATGTCGTGATCCATTGAAATGGCCATTTTTATCGAGTTCGATTTGGAATACACCCATTGGAAGTAATGCCATTTTTCATGATCCAAAGATTTTTCATTCGTCATTTGTATTGCCACATAATTTCTTTTCTGATGATGATTATTTTATTGTCACAAGTGAAACTGATCCAATGACACCTTGGTATAATCAAGGTTGGTGGGGAAATCCAGATGGTGAAGCACATTGCAATATTACAGGACAATTTCTTCGTAATATTCGATTTCCTGTGAATTTAACTGTACGACAGTTTGGTAATAATAATGCTGCTGCTCTATTACAACCAGATAATCATACAATAATCAATACTCAACCGTTATATCGATGTTCATTTGGTTCACCTGTTTTATCTTTATTACGAGAAGATATTGCAGGTCAAGATGATATTCGATTTGGTAATGGAACATGGGGTGCACATGGTGGCAGTGGATTATCTTCCATTGGTGGAACTATTCGATTAGGTGAATTATTACCTCATTCACCACCAATTCGACATGCACTTAAAATACAATTAAATGCAACAGCTTATTATTATGATAAACGACCTGGCTTTGTTTGGCCTGCATTAGGTTGTGATGGTTATGCATTTGATTTGAAAAATCCACATCATTACGGTGGTAAAGATATTTATTTATCTCCTGGTTCTCTTCTTGCTATTCCATCACATATCGATATTCAACTCAAAACTCAACCAGGAAAAAAACTTCTATTTGCATTGAAAAATTATGGTGGTTATATTTGTGATAATACAGTTGCTAATCGTGGCACTTTAGGAACTGAACATGGTGTTACCGAGGAATTCGAATCGACATATGGTTATTCGTTTAATGCTCAACCTAAAGGTTCAACTTCTCAATGGTACAATGATTTATTACTTTTATTTCAATCGTTACATATTGTTATCAATAATAGTAATCGAACGATTGGTGGCGGAGGAATTCCATTACAACCACCATCACCACCTTTCTGTTAGATTTATTTCATTTTTCTATAATAATGTTCGATCGGAAAAAAAGTTGAATTGAAGTAATTGATCGATATTGTTATTGAAAATATATCTTTGAATATAAAATCGAATAAAACGTTTCTTATTACCATGAAAATGAAGACTAATCAAACGAATATTCTCTTGTAATTCATAATGATAAATGATTGGAAATCGATGAGATATCGATATTGATGAAGAATTGAAATATTCTCCTTTATCTGTAATCCAAGTGAAATTTTTCAAAGGTCCAGGTTCTATATTAGGATGTTGAACTTTTGTCAACGAAAAACGTTGATTAAAATGATCAGCAGCATGCCAATCGAAGATTCGACCCGACGAAGAATTATATTTGTCTGCATAATAAACATCATGAAGTAAACGTATGATGAGACCTTTGCCTCGACGCATCATTTGATTATTTCGATGTTCAAATAAATGTGTAAAATAGAACATATCCGTTACCCAATTAGAACGAACATAACCAGCAACATCTGTACGATGAGCCCATGTTTCCAACATAAAATCAATTAACATTCGTAAAGCTTTCAAACGAAAAATAGCACTATGACCACTACTACCAGCTCGAAACGAACTTGCAATCATTCCAACATCAATTGGTTTCAAATAATCGAATTCCATTGTCATATTTCCATAGAGTAGAACATCACTATCTTCTATATAAATCACATCAAATTTTCTCTTGAGAGCATAATTATATGCATACAACCATCGAATTGCACACCATTCTTCATAAATCCATTTATCACGATGATATAAATCGAATAAAGTTCGATTATTTCCACGTTGAAATGCTTTTCTAAAATCATTGACTTCATTTTGTAAATCTTTCGAATTCAAATCAGTAAAATAGATTTGTGATGAATGTAATGATTCAATCAATTGACTTAATTTCATTGAAATCATTGACGAACAATTTGCTTTATTTGATAAATATGTTGAACAAGATCGTTCGATTGTTCCTTTATGATCGTATAAAACATGAATGTCATCATTCAATTGACGAGCTTGCCAAATACTTAACATCGAATAATAGGTCAAATTTGGATGTAAGATTAAAATTGGAATCTTCTCTTTCAAATGCATTTCTCCAAACGATAACTTCACATTTATTTTCATCGGATATTGATAAAAATACAAGAAAATAATCAACACAATCACCAAATAATAAAACATAGAAAAACAACGCATTTCAATCTGAAATACAAAACAAGAACGAGAAGTTTTTTTTATTCGTTAAAAATATGTTAGATTTGGACATGTTTGACGTTGCAATGAAATACCTTTTCGAAGAGCATCACGTATAATAAATGAATGTCTACTATCAATATAGTTCTATTAACACAATCCATGTCACAAGCAGTTCAATTGCTAAATATGAATGCTTTCAAAGCTGACGAATATGACGTTATAAGAATACCAACTGATGAAAATAAATGCATATGTTCGACATGAGATATAGCAAATTCAACGAATAAATGGAATATTCGGAGAAAATTCGGCAAGTTCAATCCTGCAAAACCATTGATTACTAAGCCACATCCTTTTTATTAACAGATATGACACGAATCATATTTCATTTTGCTTATGTAAATAGTCTAGTTGCGTTCTCTCGATTGATTTCTATCGTCATATTATTTTGTCATTGGTGTCTCTCTAATTAGAATTTCAATGATATTTATATTCTCATCGTTTTTTTTCTATTCGACTACGTTTAGATCAACGAATTATTTGTTGAAGAATAAAAAAAAAGGTAATAAGACATATATTGAGTATAGGTGAATCAATGATGTTAATTCGATTGTCATTCGTTACAAGTTCGATAAAGAAATTCTTCTTATTTATTTCATTGTTATTTTCAATATTAACAATTTTGTATTATGTTATGAATAATGAAATTTCTAAAAGGATATGTCGAACATCATCAATGCAAGTGTCGATTATACCATTTGTTCCAATTTTAATTCTCCATCCAAATTTAACGTATTATTCGATGGTAAGTATTTGGCAAGCTCGTCAATTGAATGATGAAATTCATGTTTTATATGATCATAATGCAACTGTTCAACGTACTTGTAATCAATCCGATATGAAAATTGACAATTGTTTTTCATCTGTTTCAACAAATTTAACGATACTTATTAAATCATTGTTGTCGTCAAAAATCTACTTTATCGATTTGAATATTAAATATTTACAAACTAATGTTGATAGTTTCAAAGTTGCATATTCTCAAGGCAATAACAAGAGTTTGTTCGATCAACATCATCCACTTAAATGGATTTATGAAGAATGGTGTGCAATTCGATGGTTGTATGCATATAATTATGCTCTCAAGAGAAAATTTGATGTGTTTTATTTGCAAGATAGTGATGTTTTACTTTATAGTAATGTTACAATGGAATATGATTATTTACAGCCTATTGATACGGCAATAAGTTCAAGTGTTTTTCGACGTAGTACGAGTGGTCATAATGCATTTTTTAAAATCAAAATCTTGGAAAGTTTAATAAATTTAATGTTGGAGACATGGCATCAACGTACTGATGTTGCTGGTTATGTTCGTGCAAATGTAATTCCTGATACTTTCTATTTTGTACATTTATTTGAACATCGAAATAAGAATTCACTTCGTCGAGCAAAAGGCATGATTATCTATTTACTTAATGATATTTACTATAGTAACAAATACAATCGATCGTCTGGTCGAGCATTTGATCGTTATATTGGAGATGATTTTGACGGACGTTATTCTCTCAAGAAAATCACATTTCCAGGTAAAATGTCAGACAATCTGAAGAATATAAGTTGGATTACAGAGACAAATAGTTATTTCGATAGACCACATATGTCTTCGTCTCTATCAGTTCGTTATCCTTTTATTTATCATCGGGAATTACAAGAAAACATACGTATGATTACTTTACATTTTGTTGGTTATCGAAAGAAGTTTATGCAATTCTACACACAAAGATATTTGCAAAATTTCAATGTTGATCAACTTTTGAATTCGAATTTCTTTCCTCATAAACAACTGATATAGAATGACATTGATATATCTGTTCGATAGACATCCGATTCAATCAATTTTCTCTCGTTTCGTCGATTTGAGTGAAAGCATGAAGGTCGTTTTGTGTATTCATTTTTTCTTCGTTTTTTTCTTTTCTATTCATGGTTCAGTAATTTTGTTTGTATTTGGTCATTGATAAGATACATATTTCATTTCATCGATTTGAAATATCAAACTTCAACTAACACATAAACACGTCCTGTAAACATTTCTTACAGGGATGAGATATCGATTCTAAAGTCGATAATCTCTAATTATACATCAGTCAATACTGATGTCATTCCAAACTAACCTAGAACAATTCTGCACATTTCAGCAGAATGATTTTTTCGTTCACATCAGTCATGACTGATGTCATTATTCATTGAATAACTTTTGACTAACACTAATATTATGAATGAAAGGTAGGTCTATTTTTATTGAATATAATATTTACGACGATGGAAACGTCTTTTTCGATGAAAAAGATAGAAAAATCCTATGAAAATAATGACAATCGGTAAAACAAACATTAATTCAAAGAAAAGAAACCATTTAAAACAAGCTGATGATGAAAATGGAATGGAATGGTGGTTTTGAATTAAATTGGCATGAATATAATGAATATTTTTATTTGCAATCGATGTTTGATGAATTGATCGAGTTGAAGATTTGATCGTTGTTGTTGTTGTTTTCGATCTGGTTTGTTGTTTGTCTGTTTTGTGACATTGATTGAGAAAATATTTGTGATTCCAAAGATTCGATCGAATTGAGAGAAGATCAGGTTGTTCGATTTCATTGAAAAAATAATCATAAATAGGAGGATTTCGAATGAATTGAAGATGAATATTCGGTTGAAAATGTTGTAAAAGAGGATTCATTGGACCTCGTGTATCATTAAAATTGAGACCACTTTCTCGATAACTCACAGCAAATGCTTGTCGATTATTAAAATTGGTATATAAGGAATACCAACCTTGTTGAAATGCAAATCGAATAAACCATGGTGTCCACATTCGTCCTGTATTATATCGTGTCATCCACCATTCAGTTGACATCAAACAAGGTGTACATCCTGATTGAACATCGTCTAATTTCATTGAAGACATCCATTTCAAAAACATTTGCCAATGTTTAGGAAAGAATACTGTTCCCCATGTTCCTTTTAAAAACAAAACAAGAAGTGAATAGAAAATAGAAATAAACTTACCAAGTAATTGATATTTGAAAAAAAGTGGAGATCCACTTTGATTGAGTCTTGAAGGAATAGAAGGTAATCGTTGACCTGTAGTTTGTCCAAGAACAGTATGTTGATGTTGAAGAGATAAACCAAACATACGACTATCATAATTACTTTCATTCAAATAATAAAATTGAATTGCTTCTTTGATAAATAAATAAAAGGATGGAGCAACAACAAGATCATCTTCGAAAAAGATTTGAATTTCATTATGATTGGTATCATGTGTCCATTGACCCAACAGACCAATATGTTTCTTTTGTTGAATAATTGTTAACGATCCATGTGGCCAATGAAATGATTGACTGTGAAGATAATTGTTGAGTTGTTGCCATTGTTGATATTGAATTGTTGATGCATGTGTCGATGGATGATCAATAGAAATATCTAAATGAATTCGATCACCTGTATAATTGGCATGAACAAGACTTTGAAGTAAACGTTGAAGACTTTGTAATCGATTGTAAGTTAAAATACGAATACGAATTGGAATTTGTTTTGTTTTATGAAATGTTAAACCTGTATGAATCGATTGACATGAACTTGTTGTTCCAGCTAATAAATTCCAAGATTTCAATCGATTTAATTTATTTTCTAGTCCAACAAGCCAATTTCCATGAATAACAACAGGAACAATGCCTCGACTTTGTGATCGATGTAAATCAAAGAATGAACGACCATCTGGAAATAAATATGGATCAAGAAGATTGATTCGAACAGTTTTCAATTGATTATTAATACATTCTTGTTCAGTAAAATCACTCGGAGGACGTTTCTGTTTGATATATTCTTTAGAACGTAATTGAAGTAAATTGTCATGTTGACAAGTGATAACATCTTGCCAAAATTTGCGACCATGATGTGTTGCATGCAGCACTATGAAACCACCACTCATTTTTGTTTCTTTATGTGTTTGTCCTTGAATAGTAATTGATAAATTGTGTGAAATATATTTCAATGGATTATCCAACCAAATTGTATCTAAATCTGCACTCAAAAAATGATAACCTGCACGAAGAACACGCATAAGAAATTCTAAACGATAAGTCATTGTTATTTGAAATTCATAAGAACCATATTTAGCTTCGTGTTTTATTGAACTATTCAATGATTGTTCATTGGAAATATAAACTGGTTCATGATGTTCTCGTAACAGTCGATAGGATTCATAATCTTCAGCTAAGAAAATATAATTATGAAAATTGATTCGTCTTGCCCAACAAATCCAATTCCAAGCCATAGACATATATCCACTTGTCACAGTGAGAATAGCCACATAATTATTTGCATCGGCTCGTTGTTTCAATAGAATAATTTCACTTCGATATAAATTCTCTTTCAATTGACATTGTTTTTGATGACAATCACCAACTAATATTTCATTGGCATTATGAATAAAACCAAGTTTATAATCAACATTCGAAAGATTCTTCGTTAATTGATCATTGTAGATTGCACCATGTCGTTGAGAATGATGAATTACTTGTTTATCTTGTGCGATTGGTTGTTGTTGATGAATAATGACAGCTGATTGTGTAATATCAATGACATTTACATTTGTTCGTAATAAAATCTCGCTTAACAACCAATTATCCCAACGATAGACACCAACTAGAAATCGAGCCATTCGAATCTTTGAATTGATTCTATAGGCAATGAGATCGATGCCTGTTGTCGAATGAATTTGACTATGATTCAATGCTTCATTTAATATTTGTTGCGAATTCGAATGATTATGAATCGATGAAATAGTAAAATCTCGTCGACAAGCAACAATAAAAAATTGTTGTTGACGTTGATGAATAAATGAAATACTATGAAAAACACTTTGATCTAACATAATATCACCATTGACAAAGATTGATATCGATGTTTGTCTATGTTCTTCAACAAAATCAAATGCACAACTCAAATAAGGACGATGATAACTTTCATGAAAACATTCTTTCTTCGAAAATGTTTGACAAGATAAATTTCGATAAATATTTTTGATATAGACACATGAAGATTCATCATCGACAAATACAATAATATTCTTCGTTGAAATCAATTGAGACCAACTCCAAAGTGAATTTAATTGAATTTGATTTTCAATTGGATCTTTATTCGGCATAGTTTTCAATATTGAAAAGATTGTAACATCTTTGGAAATCGATGAAAACGACAAAGAAATCATTGAATTACAAATCAAGAAGAAGAAGAAGAATTGAATATCCATTTGACGATGAGGAATCATCGTTTTAATTTCGATTTATATACTTTAGCTTTGACCGTAGCGAACACAGAAATCGAAAATATTTTCGTTTTATTTTCATATTAAAAGAGCAAGAAGACAGCAGAACGAACGAACGAACGAACGAACGAACGAACGAACGAACGAAACATAAATGATGAGAAAGAGAACGATAAAATCAATCGTCAAAACTTTAATTTGTTTAATAATCGGATACTGGTTCGGTTATGTTCCATCGTCATCGTCATCGGAATGTTTATTAAGAAATCGAACGATGAATTTCGTTCATATTGGTTTTGTTACCGATGGAAATAATCTTATTGAAATTCATCAAACTTTGAAAAGTCTTTTCCTACATCGTCAATCGAATGATTTCCTTTGGATTCATATTCTTGCTCCTCGAGTTCATTGGCCATATCTCAACGAACAATTGATGTTATGGTCAAATGTCGATGATGGTTTATTATATTCATTTAATTATACATTCTATGATATTATCGAATGTACACAAGTCATCGATGTGTTTCAAATGTATTTCGATAATGTTTATAGTATTTCATTTTGTAAATTGATCTTTCCTTATCTATTAAATCCATTGTTAGTTCGTTATTTACTTGTTTTGGATTTGGATATTTTAGTGTTAAGTCATTTATTTACAAGTAAATGTTGGTTGGAAACAATTGAAAGACTTGATAAACATCCATTTGCAATATTTTCAATTGGTCATCAAGGTAGTCCACGAACAAGACGATTACCATTTCCAATGCCTTATTCACATGATGATAAAGTTCATTTTCATTTTAATATTGGTGTTATTGTATTTCATATCAGTCGAATTCATGATCTCGATCGAATTGATTATCGAAATATGTCGATATTCGATGTTTATCGAGTTTCACCTGGTTCACGTTTATGGTTACGTGATTTTCAATCAGTAACATTGAATTATTTGAGTAAATCTCATGTAAAACATTCGTTAACTCAAGTTGTTTGGAATGTTTATATGGCCGATCGACCATTGAGTTTTGTTCGTTTAAATCAAGGTTGTAATTTTCAACCATGTGCTCAACATACATATGTTGAAATGTGGGATAATCGAAATCAATTTCCTAATATAATCATTGGTCATATTTGGCGAGTTTGTCTCAAACAAAAAACAATGAATAATAATAATAATAATAATAATTATTTGCGTAGTTCATATGAAGCATTAACTTATCTTCCAATTAGTTCTATCAATCGAATAAATCCAACTGAATTCATGTCGAACCCATTAACTTTGCGATGATTAATGTTATATTTTGGTTAACTTCCCCTGTCGGATGTGCTCATTAATTTCTTGTCGTCTGATAAAATCATATTTCTTCGTCGTTTGATTTTTGTTTTCGAGCGTATCGTCCCGTATAAATAGCAATAACAATCTTGTTTTCATTTATTTTTATCGTTGAAAACCATAGTGTCTTTTAGATTTGATCTTCTCATAAAATGTTAACTGATTATCTGAAAGCACAACAATTCTATCGACCAGTTCAACGTGATAGTCGATCGTTTAAGTTTGTTTTTCTTTAATGAATACGTAGAGAGATGATTTTTATTAAATTTAGTCGAGGCGTGGGTGTGTCAATTGCATTATGTTGTTGTGTATTAGTATTAATTGCAATTATTCTTCCACTTGCTTTGATTCCACTTTATATTAAAAAAGAAGACGGAATAACAACGACAAGTTCAAATAGTGAAAGTAATTAGAATATTGAGAAATGTTTGTTGATTTTATTGATTTTGTTAAGCTAATTTGGGCAAAGATCAACAATTACTGTTTCGACTTCCTCAATTAAACAGTTCGTCTAGTTGGTTGTTAAAAAATGGTGATTTAAATAGTACAGGTCTCGAACAATTAAGAGAGATTGTAAGAGAATATTTGAATATGAATCAAATAGATTTTCTTGTTTTTTAGATTCAATCTACAATGGAATCGAGTTCGAATGAAATGATATCAACAAGTAAAATAATTGTAAAACATGCAACTATTCTCGATAGTACCGATGTCAATACTCGAAAGAGAAGACAAGATACATATATCGATGCTGACTTAGCTGATTCAACATCTCAAAATCAAACGAAAACTAAACTTCTTAATGTGACATGTGCACTTCAATTTATTGACAAATATAGTTATTATACTCAACTCGATTATGGATCGATTTTAAATGAAAATGTTGTCACAATCAAACTTCCAACGATCTTATGTAAGTTAGCTTTTTTGTTTTGTTTTGTTTTGTCTCTAAAAGTCAATGTTAATAAAATGTAGTGACAATGGTCGCAGGAACATGTTGGGATACAGTCGGATATTTTGAACCAGTAACTGGTCATACATGTCAAACATATATCGATTATGGTTTTTGTAATGGAACCAATATTTTAACAGGTTCTGCAATTGACTCACAGTTAGCACAACAAAATTGTTGTTCATGTGGTAAATCTCTCTCTCGCTCTTTTTTAATATACCGTAATACATTTTTTCGTCATTTCTCATTAAGGTAAACAAGCATAACTTCATACAAGACAAGAC
>ERZ778023.1182-NODE-1182-length-44330-cov-52.481920_pt1 | contig 44330 bp, 55 predicted proteins | sample MGYA00375753_ERZ778023 | MGnify/ENA primary metagenome ERZ778023 (study PRJEB29350, sample SAMN05389822) | bioreactor metagenome | isolation source: Ammonium sulfate bioreactor | place: South Africa: University of Cape Town | collected 2014-04-04 ... | reverse complement strand
CGAACAGAATCTTCTTGTTTTTGTGAACTCTTGTTAACTTCTGTTAGACGCTCACTACAATTCATCTTTCGAACAACCAAATTGGAGACAAAGGTGCGGAATTTATAGGTAAAGCATTAAAATCAAACTCGGTAAGATTAGAACAAACGAAATCCCATTGTTTTTGTCGAATTCTGCTAACTTCTCATAGACGCTCACTACAATTCATCTTTCTGACAATCGAATTGGAGACAAAGGTGCAGAATACTTAGGTGAAGCATTAAAATCAAACTCGGTACTACAGAAAAAATGAAATCCTTTTATTTTTGTCAACTCCTGTTAACTTCTGTTAGACACTCACGACACTACATCTTTGGAACAATAAAATTGGAGACAAAGGTGCTGGATATTTAAGTGAAGCATTAAAATCAAACTCGGTAAGATTAAAACAAACGAAATCTTTTTGTTTTTTTTCGACTCTTGTTAACTTCTTATAGACACTCACTACACTAAATCTGGAACGGTATAATGGTTTAATATAACAATGGTGTGGTACCGATTGTGGTCAAACTTTTGCAACATTTTTTACTTTGTCTATATTCCGACTCGAGAAAATGATAAACTTTTAATTTTACTGCGAGAAGATAGAACATAAAAGCTATTGTCTATTTTTTATATATCTTGATTTTGGAAAATGATATTTTTGTTTTCAAAAGATATGCCATGAAATACTCTTTCGAAAACTCGAAAATAAAATCATGATAAAGAGCTTTCACAATATAGACATTCTTAAAATCAAGACATGCAAAAAACATGAATCCCATTTTACTTTCTATTCTATTTGTATTTTAAATTGATTCTTAGTTAAGAAAAGATGATTGAATGTCAGTTCATATCTTAAAAGGTTCTCTCTCAAAAGAGCGATAAAATAAGTTGAATAGTCAATACACCTACTCTGTTTTCTTATCTTTTGCATGATTTTTCCATAAACACGCACTATCGAAAATCCTACTCGAACTGTACATACAAAATCGTAAAGAACAACAGTTGTCTTTTCTCGTTTTTTCTCTTCAATTAACAAGAGTCTTGTATCTTCCATGAGAATGGTTAAACCAATAATTCATCAGGTCAGAACAAATGCAACGATGTCATCATCTTCATCACCATGTTCAACATGGTATTAATCAATGTGAACAAATCGAACGGCAAGCTCACATGATTCACCAACGTTTTGTTGAATTTCATCAATCAATTGATAATGATGATAAATTGTCATATATTCGAATTCGAACTTTATTTCTTTTTCAATCACGATTAAATATCTTATTTAAGTTGTCTTTTTAATAATAATAAAAAAAAAGAAAAAAACAGAATTTAACACAATGGTTCTAGTCATCGCCTTCATCGTCTTCACTGTCGTCGCCACCTCCATTTGCTGTAGTTTTTGAATCTTTGGCTGTTTCATCGTCATCTTCACCGGGCAATTTACCAGCAATACCACCATCTAGAATTTCATTCAAATACTGTACTTCAGTTCAACTATATTTGCATCTTCTTTACCTTCATTTTCATCGGAATCTTCGTTATCATCACCAGGTCGTTCAGTATTTTCCATTTCAGCATCCAACATAGCTTCCTAAACATTTGTTGTGTTTTTTTTTGCAAAACTATTCTTTCGATCTTACTCTCAAAGCCACATCATCAACATCGGTGACAACTTTCGGTTCCATTTTGATTTTAAATATACCTCGATATCTTTCGATGCCTATTTTAATTCGATCGATGACTTTGTGTAACGCTGCTAAGCCTTCAGAACGATCGAGACATTGTGCGGTAACAACATAGAGTGGTGGAGCGATAAGATTAATCTTAAACCGGCAAAGTAAAATAGTTTTTTTTTTTAATTTAATTTATTTCGAATAGAATAATTACTTTGACTGGCATTTCTTCGGTTGAGGCACTGAGACCTTCGCGTAGAGCGGCTTTAACAGCATCGACACCTTCATAACCATAACAAGCAACTTCGACATCCGCTCGACATTTAACAGCTTGAGGGGTCAGACGACGACGAATATTATTAACAAGAATTTTTTTGGTATTTTCATCAACTTGACAATCATTTAATTCATTTTCATCACTAGAAAATCAAATAATTCATAAATTCATTTGTTTTTTATTTGAAAATAACAATGTACCTGACTGCTCGTATGAAAACATCGTAGGCTGCACCGTTACGTTTATGTTTTTCATCGTAAAACCAAGCGGTTTTTTCGTATAACTCTTCGAATTCTTCATTGGTTTGAATGCCTAAAACTTCAGCTGTATGACGGAGAATACTGTTCACCTAAATATTCATCAACAAAAATCAATTGAATTTGAATGAAAATAGACAAATGTAAACGAACTGTTTTGCCACGAGCAAATTTTTCTTCACATTTCGCAATATCTTCATTGGATACACGACGTTTAGATAAATCAATATAACCTTTATCTCGATCGACACGAACAACAACAACAACTTCGTTTCGACCGACACGAATCAATTTGTTAATTGAACGAATACGCCGGCGTGATAGTTCTGTGAGAAGAATCATACCTTGTCGATTATTATATTCAAGAAGATTGACATAAACACCCATCTCTTCGATCTCGGTTACCTTCACCATAACTAGATCTTCAGTTTCAGGGAATTGAGTTTTGTAAAAACGGCACGTTAATTGCATTTTGAACGTTTTTTTAATTTTCTAGTAAAGAATGTTCTAGAAAACAAGAAGTTAGGTTTTTATATAGGCAGGGGGTCTTTCTAATTCGAAATGTCTGATGTAATCTTCAGATGAAATTATGTTTCATTGAATAAGCATTTTTAACATTGGTTAGAACACTTTACTAGTTATACGAACGAATGATGTCTCTAGCATCGTTGGATTCGATTGGAGAGTTGATTTTACAATCAGCTGTCTTTGATGATAGTTAGTTAGTTCTGTGTATAAACTTTCTTTTTCGTAGTAGAAAATGAGACAGCTATTAGTACTTCGTCAGACGCTTAGATCGATACGATATTCATCGACAACAATTGCTCATCAAACATCGAATTCACATGTATCAGCAGAAAATGTCGATATTACTATTGCTGGAGGTGGACTTGTTGGTAGTGCGATGGCTCTTGCTTTCGGTAGAAATTGAATTCATCGAAAATAACAAACAAAATGACAACTGATTTCTTTTTAGCTTCATCGCCGATATTTAAAAATCATAAAATCGTCCTTTTGGAGTCTCAATCGAAATTGCCCAGTATTTCCAAAGATAAACCATACAGCAATCGAGTTTGTGCACTTAATAATCAATCGATTAGTCTATTTCAAAGTAGAATTTGTTCGATAGCAAAAGAAAATAATAAGTTCTTATTTCTATTTCTCAGAACTTGGCGCATGGGATCTAATGAAAGCAATTCGTGTTCAAAAAGTTGCTCGAATGCAAGTCTGGGATGCTTGTTCCGAATCATTGATAGCTTTCGATCAAGAAAATCAATCGAACGACAACTTTCTTGCTTATATTGTCGAAAACGATGTTATACAATCATGTCTATTAGAACGATTGAAACAATCGAATGTTGATTTGAGATTAAATTCAAAAGTTAAACAATTCGAATACGAAGATAATCGAGCTATTCGTATTGAATTACAAGATGAGAAGATCAATCTTCGAACGGGTTTATTAGTATGAAAAATATCTTACGGACTGAAGTAATTTGTTGAAAACATTGATTAGGTTGCAGCTGATGGATATCAATCGAGTATTCGAGAAAAAGCAGGTATAACAACAATGCAATGGAGTTATGAACAATTTGGAATTGTAGCTACACTTCAACTAGCTGATAATGTGTGTATTTAAATTTATAAATCAGCCTTTTTTTTATTATTATCGAAGCATATTTAGATGCCGGAGAATGTTGTTGCTTGGCAAAGATTTTTACCTACAGGACCAATCGCTTGTTTACCTGTAAGAGAATATTTAGAAGAAAACAAAAACAACAGACAGATTTTCATTTTTGCTAATCATTAGTTAAGCAATACACATAGTTCGCTTGTTTGGACAGTACCGAAATCAATGTTGAAATCCTTAATGAAACTATCTGATGAACAATTTGTTGATGAACTCAATAAAGCATTTGTAAGAGAAACAAAGAAAAGATTTATTCTTAAAATTCCAGTTGAATTTTTCAAAGACATCAGATGTATATAAACAAAATGGAATTGTTTCCTTAACTGAACGTATTCGTTCCGTTTGGCAACAAGTCATACCAGGTAGACCAAATGCTAAATTATACTAAATCATTCAAATGATTATATTTAGTTTCACCAACAATTCCTCAATATCCACCAGTGATAATTAATATTGAACCGAAAACACGAGCAGCATTTCCATTATCTGTAAGAATGAACTTTAGAAAAGCAAGATGACGATTGAAGAATTCTTTTAGTTGTTAAATGCGAATCAATATGTTCGTCCTCGTTTAGCATTGATTGGGTATGTTGAGTAATATGATATCAACAATTTGAACGTTCGAATTTCAGAGATTCGGCTCATCGTATTCATCCGATGGCTGGTCAAGGTGTAAACATGGGTTTCGGTGATGTTATTAGTCTTGTCAATACACTCGAACGTGCTGTTCAAGATGGTGCTGATTTTAGTATGAGATTAGGTTCTTTTTTGTGCGATTCTTGGATCGATAGTTTTCTTTTGTTAAGGCTCATTAACGTATCTTGTTGATTATGAACGGCAACGTCAAGCACAATGTTTAGCGAGATTACTATCGATCGATTCATTGAATCGTCTTTATTCAACGAAATTCTCGCCAATTGTTGCATTGAGAAGTGTTGGTCTTAGTTTTGTCAATGAATTTTCGCCATTTAAAGTAAATCTTTCATCTCATTTTCATAATCAATTAAATCTATTTCGATTCTAGAATTTCTTTGCTAAACAAGCAGCGTCCAGTTCTTGATTGACTTCATCATTTTCTTGTTTTTTGTATTCATAGGCAAAAAAAAATAAAAAAAAAACTCTGACTGGGTAGTGGAGTCAACCAATAACTTTTTTTGCACTGTCATTGCTGACAACGCAAAAATAAATAGTATATCTTGATTTTTTGTTCATTTTTCAAACTGATCTATCCAATGTCGGATAAAACAGATTTATCAACAGCAGCGAATTGGATTCGGCAATCATCATCGATCTTAATAGCTGCTGGTGCAGGTCTATCTGCTGCAGCTGTTAATCCTGAGTATAATGTCGGTCTTGATTACACATCTGTAGCTGCGTTTCGTCGATTATATCCTCGTATGACTCAAGTTTCGACGATGCGATGCATGTATGATGCGATCGGTAAACGCGATTGGAGTCCACAATTGATGTGGGGGTATTTGTTTACACATGTCAATAAATGCCGATTTAATTGGGGCGCAACGAGTGTTTATCAAGATTTGAAAGAGATTCTAATGGAAAAATCAGAAAATTCTTTTGTAGTCACAACGAATGTGGATGGAATGTTTGAACAAAATCAATTTGTAATTTTTTCAAAACAAAACACAAAAATGCAAAGAATTTATTCTGTTTTTTTGTTTGTCAATAGGATATGAATCGTTTTCTGAGTACACAAGGTGATTATTCTCTTTTGCAATGTTTAAAACCATGTTCAATTGAATCATTCTACGATGTTCGTCCGTATCTTCAACGAGCTCTTCCTCATGTCAATCCTGAAACTATGGAAATTCCTTCAGAATATATTCCTCAATGTCCTCGTTGTAAAGGTCCAATGTTCTTTTGTGTTCGTGGTGGCAATTGGTTTATTGAATCAGCGTTCAAGGAACAACGACAAGGTTATCATGACTTTCTTCATCGTATCTTAGAAAATCAAAATGAAACATTAACTATCATCGAAATCGGTGTTGGTTTCAATACACCGAGTGTTCTTCGTTGGCCAATGGATCAAATAGTTACAAAGTGTAAAAATGCTCGATTAATTCGAATTAATGTTCATGCACCGGACGTACCAGATCGTGCTCGAAAAGAGAAACGAGCGTTAGGGTTCGATGGTGATGCTGCAGGTGTCGTTCGACAATTAAGAGATTTGATTTTGTCAAATAAAACTTGAAAATGATATGTCCTTGCTTCTTTTTTTTTATCTTCTGCTGAGATTAATTGAAATCAGATCGAGATAATTGAATCCTATTATCAACGTGTTTCTTTTTCCGGTCAAGGAAGAATAAATAATAGATTTGCTCGATCTTATTATCATCGGAGACGAACAAAAAATGTAGAGAGAGTGGGCAAGAGAAAAAAAACCTTTTTCCACTCTCATTTACAATACAGATTACGTCAAACTAACCGAGAGTGAGAGAGAGAGATATTGATTTGCACTTGTTGTACGCATTACTCGTTTTTTTCGACGAGCAATAGAAAGTATCATCGTTAAACGCAAGAAGAAAATGCCTGCCTATGGAATGGACATTGCTCTCAATCGAAAGGTAATCGAACTAACTAAAAACATTGATTGTATGGATATGAATGATGATATTAATCATTGTTGACAAAGATGAATAATTTGTTTTCGTTGATATTCTAACACATGAATACACAAGAAAATGCGTTGGCATCTTGTATTATAAACGCCTACATAAAACTGACTAATATATCTCATAGTTGGCAATACAAACATAGAAAAATGATTGTTGCTTTGATGTTTCTATTAAGAAGAATGTCTAGTTATTTATTTATTTATTTTCTTTCTCGAATAATCTTATCTTGCGAAAGGCATCTATTTCCTCGTTTTCCTCTGTGTTCACACAGCAGTAATATAACTATCTCTTAGGAGTACATTGACGATATTTTGTCCTTATATGTTTGCCGTGTACTTTGATCTATTCTGTTCTCTCTCTCATAACCGTGTACATTTTATGGAAACGATGCAATTTGCGATAGAAAGAGAAAGAAACTAATAAAGATGGGCAACATCAGAAAAAAAACCTTCTCTCTGTCTAAAATCGTCACAAGTAATACACAGACAGACAGCTAAGAAAAGGATATCCCTCGTTTCGGCCCATTAAAAAATCATCATTAGCATTCAGGTTACATATATATATCTATATATGTATTATCAAAGACGAAATTCGTTGTGGTAAATTTCATCATAGAGAAGATCATTTCGATTCATTATAGTGAATATGTATGGATATATATATGAAGGAATGACTCAGATACGATGAATTTCTATGCTCGAATAATTAGCTAAGAATGAATAATGCAGACAACAACATCTAACATTTTTCTTTAAATCAGAAATAAGTGACAAAAATAGAATGGACCGAAATAAGACTGGACCGAAAAGAGAGTAATTTCTAAGAAAATTATTCATCTATTTTTTTTCTCTCTCTCTCTATCTCTCTCTATCTTGTTCTTATCTATACGTATATAAACATATAGTCTCGACACTAACTAATACCATTTTTTTGGCATCAGTTGTGAGTTACTGTATTATTTATAGCGTCGACTCTTACTTGTCTATCAAACATGTCTCACATTGGCCCCGCTTATGGATCGTTAGCTGCTAACCAAGCAAAGGTGAACAATACATATTCGAATTCTGTTTTTTGACTCGATAGGATCTGTAGTATCAGATCACTTGTGGGGACATCAAAGAAATCGAATCTATTTATTTTTATTTCTCATTTGTCCTTAAGTGAAACTCTGTCTAACGGATGAGTATTTAGATTGCTGCTAAACGTGATCCAAATCTTGATCAAGAAGCACAAGAATGGATTGAAACCATAGTTGGAGAGAAATTTCCGAGTGGTTCCTATGAGGATGCTTTGAAAGACGGTATTCTTCTTTGCAAGTATGTGTTTTCCCTAGTTATTCACTCGAATCGAATCATATCATCATCACTGTATAACTTAGATTAATGAACAAACTTCAACCGGGTTCGATTCCGAAATTTGCGACATCGGGTGGTGCATTTAAATTACGTGAAAATGTCGCACTTTTTCGTGAGTGTTTGCTTCTCTTGTCGAGTTCACTCGAGTTGTTACTGAATAATTGTTTTAAATAGAAGACGCTGCTCGTTCGTATGGTTTAAGTGATTCGGAACTCTTTCAAACGATTGATCTTTTCGAAAAACGTAATATACCTCAAGTAACACAATGCATTTTCGCACTCGGTCGAACTGTGAGTTGTTAAGAGTCGAACTTTTCTTTTTCATGCTTGCGTCTATGTTTGGTTGTTTTTCTTCAGGCACAGAAAAAGAAATTTAACGGACCTACACTCGGTCCAAAAATGTCCGATGCAAACGTTCGAGAATTTACCGAAGAACAATTACGTGCCGGACAGAATACAGTTGGTTTACTCAACGATGGCATGAACAAAGGTGCGAATCAATCGGGCCAAAATTTTGGTCTCACACGTCATATATAAATAATCGAGTTGCTTTTTTGGCAAATCAATTCATAATTTAATCGATTTTTTTTTGAATACTTTAAATAAAGAAAAAAATTTACGCATGATTCTCCACAATCTCTGTCTTATAGGTGTTCAATGTAATTCTTATTCATCTCAAATAGAACGCGAAGAGAAAACTAATTTGCTTCGAAAAACATCACGCTCTGAAACTATGTCAGTTTCGTCTGAATATTCAGATAGTTCGATTTTATCTGACGATCGCCGACGTCGTCGATCATCACAGCAACGTTCATTAAGTAGCTCATCGCTTGCAAATCTTCTAACAAATCTACAAAATATTGAAATACCATCAGCAGCAAATTTACTGACAGAAAAATCTGATAACGACCAAAATCATCTTCAATTATTAATTAATCTTGCACGAGATACGGAATCAACACGAATCGATAAAGTTCAACAACTTCATTTTTCGATTGAAGATTCAATTGGAATGGTCGAATTACTTAGTCTATTTCGATTTATTAAATCATCGTCGAAACGAATTTCACTTGCTGAACCACCACTTAATCTCTATTTACCTATTTTACCCATTCTGAGTGCTTTGATTTTGCTTGAAAATGATATTTAATCTTCAATAAAAACTATATACAGCCATAATCAATCTCAATCAAAAAGAAAAAAAAGAACAGATATGTTCCTATGTTTGACTATATTCGATCTGACGTAATTTGTTTACAGTAACTATCATCATAAACGTTCATGTAGATAAAATCACTAATGTTTCTCTGTAATACAATCGAATAAACGATTTTCATATATGAAAAAGAATAGCAAATACTTCTTTGATACACTTTACTTGTATATATCTATCATCTTGAGGTTAGAACATTTTTTATCCATAATAACGAGAAAAAAAAAGCAAATTCTCCAAGTGTTTCTCTCACTTTTGCTAGAAGTAATCAATAATGTCCTTGCGATAATATATCTATTTCTCTTTTTGTGTTTTGCTGTTGTTCTTTTTCTCCTTTGACGCCTACGATTATCAATACACGTGTGTATATCTTTCTGTGTGAAAAAACAAACTGAATAATCAGTTGGATACTCAAATAATTATCATTGCACAGTATTTCTTTACTAAATCATTAGTTCTTTCATGTCACTTGAAAACATATGAAATCAACAAATGCATTCCTATGAGTATAAAGATCGTCAAAAATATCATCATTCGATTCGAGCACACATATTTTTGTTCTTTGCAACTAAGCATAAACGAAGGAGTTTTCTCGTGAGATATCAACGACGAGAAAAAGGTCTATGCATATATTGATTTTTCTTTTCTTTTTTCCTTTCGCCTTTTCTCGATCAAATACTTGTCTGGCAATCATTGATATATAGAATTCATAAGACGATTGCTTAGATGTCGGGAGGTAAACGTAATCCAGAACTTGATCGAGAAGCTCAACAATGGATTGAAGCTGTTATTGGAGAGAAATTTCCAAGTGGTTCATATGATGATGCTTTGAAAGATGGTATCATCTTATGCAAGTAAGCTTTTCTTTCGATCGATACAAAAATAAAAAAAGAATTCCATCGATCAATAAATCGACAGATTAATCAACAAACTTCAACCAGGTGCTGTTGCCAAGATTTGTACATCGGGCGGAGGATTTAAATTACGAGAAAATGTTTCTGCTTTTCGTAAGTCATCGAATAAGAATAATTTCTCGACATCTTTGTCTGTCATAGAAAATGCTGCTCGAGCTTATGGTCTACCTGATGCTGAACTATTTCAAACAGTTGATCTCTTCGAAAAACGTAATATCGCTCAGGTTACACAATGTATTCATGCACTTGGTCGACAAGTAACAATCGATCTTTGAATTGAAAAGATATTGGCAAGTTGTTTCTGTGGTTTTAGGCACAGAAAAAGAATTTCAATGGACCAACTCTCGGTCCGAAAATGTCCGATGCAAACGTTCGAGAATTTACCGAAGAACAATTACGTGCCGGACAGAATACGGTCGGTTTACTCAACGATGGCATGAACAAAGGCGCAAGTCAAGCTGGTCAAAATTTTGGTCTCTCACGTCACATATAACTGCGTCTTCGTCTTCTTCTTCTTCTTCTATTCACTAATTAGATAAGAGTTTTCGATTGTTTGGGTTTAGTTTGAAAAGAAAATTAATTCAGAATATACGTATATATCTGCTTTTTTACTTTAATGAAAAACAAAAAAAATACAATATTATGAAGATGTAGGATATTGATAATAAGACGAGGAAAATGAATAAGGTGAAGTATATCGACCAGCTGCCGCTGCTGCGAATGAAAATGGATTTGTTCCTGCTGGCGTCGATGCCATTGGCGTGTAAGCAAAAGGATATGTTGGCGTAAAGCGAGAATAAGGCGATGCATACAAATTTGGATCGTAGAAATGTGATTGAAATTGTTGATCGTAGGAATCGTTGAATGCAGTCGATGAATCAGGAATATTATCAAACGTATTTTTCGATGGTAAAATACGAGATGGAGGTATTTGATCTTCTTCATCTGAACTGAGTTTTCGACGTTTTGTTGAATCGTAGATGTTTTCACGTTGATCGTAGTCATCGATGTGTCGTTTTGCAGCTTTATAATCTCTACAAAAGATATTTTATGATAAAAATAAGCATCCGTTAGAAGAAGAAAAAAAAACTTACTTCCGATTCGCATGACCATTGTTATCACGAAAACCTTTAGCAAACTAAAATATCAACAAACTATATTAAAAGATCATATTTACACATTGTTATGAAAACTTACGGGATTATTATCGATTTTTAATTTAGTTACCTAAATAGACGAAAAAAACACAGAACATGACTTTATCGCATGATGAGAGAGTTGGCTTACATTTTCATTCTGATATGCAGTCACAGCAATGAATTGTGTCTCAGGAAAGACAAAAATATTGACATTATCAAAGGTTGCTTTCGATGCTTCGATAATATGAAGACGAGGAATGTATTTATGCATTGAATTGAGAATTATCTTAAAATACAATTTATTTATTTCATCAAACTGAGAATATATTTACATGTCCGTTTTGATCAGCTGGATTATTGGTTAATTTGAGTTTACTGAAAGATAATGGTTGTTTCATTAATTGTGCACCGGTTGAATTACTATCGGGATGTGCATAAAATTGACCGGGATCTGCCGTAAAACAAATTCAATAAATCATTTCGACTCGATTTTCATATCGATTCAAACTTACAATGTGGTTCAGCAGTACCCGTGACGATCCATTGATCATTATGATGTTTATATCGATGCTGATCAACCGGTACAACATCAACATAAACAATGTATTTACTTGTAGGTTCAAGACCGGTTACCGACACTTTGAATATTGGAAACATACGTCTTCCGTTTTTCGTAATAATCATTTCTAAATTAATTTCAGCAAAACGCTTCCATAAATCGATGTTTTCTAATTTAGCATCAATCTTTGGATCAGCACGTTTCGTCGTATGAGCGAACGTATATGACATACGTGATGGATCCATCATATGCATATTGAAGTCTTTTCCTGCAAATGATGACATTTCATCATACAGATTAAATCCAAATCCATATGCTGTTGGACCCGATGGATGACCGTACGACGGAAATGGCATCGGTGATCGATGCTGTAACTGTTGTTGTTGCTGTGGATATGAATAAGAAACACTGGGTGAATTGAAAACCACATCACTCTCATCTTCGGTTCGATATGACGATTTATTTGTTTCATCGGAAGTTGTCGAACACATTGCAAGTGCCGAATCAGATGATGATAATTGAGCTTGCATGGCTGATGTTGAATGGGAAATCATTTATGACGCAATTTGATCGAATTTGTGAACAGGTATACCTATATATGAAGGTGAAAGATGTGACACGAGAGAGAAAGAGAAGGAGAGAGAGAGAAAAAAACGAAATTTTTTTGTCAACCAACCAATCGATCGAATTGACCAATAAAATTTTCCGCGAGCAAATGAACATTGTTTCACTTTCTTCTTTTTTTATGATGTGTGACCATAATCATTTAGGAATCGAACGAAGAAATACTTTTAAAATATTCAATTATATTTCGAACATAAATTTATATACAACAGAAAAAGCACAACGCTAAACTTCACCGTTCAGAAAAACGACGGATTATAGCCATTCGGTGGATAATAATAACCATAAGTTGCGCTTTGATCGTAGCTTGGAAATTGTTGATATGCAGAATAGATCGGTGGGAAATTGAATACAGGCATATCATGAGTTGGTTCAGGATACGGAATGTTTGGATTTCGATACGTTGGTGTTGTTGGATCGATCATTGTACTGTGCAGTGGTGGTGAACTTGAACTTGGAGAGTGTAGTGATGATTCGCTTTTACACAAACGTTGAGCGTCTTCATTGGATTGAGGTTTTTTGTCGAGTGGAAGACTTGATTGAAGACGTTTCAATCCTTTCGATGAATTTCTATAAAACAAAAATCAATTGTTCAGATATTTTGATCGAGCTAAAGGTCGTACTTTTTTCCATGAGTTGGTTCACGAAAGCCTTTAGCAAATGGATTATTATCAATTTTTAAATTTTTAATCTAAAAAAATAAATTATAGATTCTTTGGCAAGAGACTTTTTCGAAAGGAACGTACGCGATCATTTTGATAGGCAGTAACTGCGATAAATGCTGTTTCATCGAAGACGAATGTACTGAAAGGTCCACTTCGAATCGAACAATCGTCCGATGCTTCGATAATATGTAATCGAGGAATATAACGATGCATCGAATTCAATAAAATTTGCTCCGGATTTTGCATTGGATTATTGGTAATTTTGACTTTATTGAACAATATCGATTGTTTCATCCATTGTGCACCGGTTTGTGGACTATCGGGATGAATGTAATATCTAGAATTCAACCAACTAGAAACATATTCGAACCATACATCAATAAACTTACCGTCCGTAGATATGTGGCTCAGCTTTGCCGGAAATAATCCAAGCAGATTCTTGAAATTTATAACGATTGTCATCCATTGGAACAATATCTAATAGAAGACTGTATTTTGTATTTGGATCGAGTTCAGTAATAGAAACACGATAATTCGGAAATAATCGACGACCATTTCTAAATAGAAAAATATGTTCGATTAAAGTTTAATTCTTTGGTTAATTAACTAACTTTGTAATAATCATTTCAGTACCAATGGAACTAAATTGTTTCCATAGATCTGAACTTTCGAGTTTGACGGAGATTTTCGAATCGAGTCGTTCACGTTTGACTTCTAGAAACAAGTCGAGATAGACTTATTTTGAAATTGTTTATCAAACCTACCATTTGAACCGAAATAATTAACTGATTGATCACAATTGGCGTTCGCTGTTGGATAAAATGAATTATACATATTAGCTGCAGCGGTAAACGCAGCCATTGATGCATAAGCTGATGAAGCAACAGCAGCATGAGGAAAAAGATTATTTTCGTTGATCATGTTTAATATTGATCTATTAAATGACTTGAATTCGAGTTTGTTTCTCTTGATATACCAATGAAAGTGGAGAGAATGAATGTTTTTTAACTAGAGAAAAGGGAAAATTTATATAAGTTTATATTTTGTTCGATTTCGTTCGATTGTTGATGCAATTAGTCAGCTATCTATTCCGAGTTGTCGATCTAATCATCATTGAAATCGATATTCAATTAAGCCAGCTGTATATCGATTAAGTGTTAACAAGCTGGAACGATCGTCTTTTAATGATGAGCTCATTAAAGAGAACGAAACAAGAGTGAGATCGTGAGAGACTAGGAGACAATTGGATGAGTCCAATTATTTAACTTTGATAAGGAAAAAACCAAAACCGTATGTTTTCTCTGAGATTCACGATTGTCTGTGATGTAAATCGGTTAGTTTTTTTTTCTCAATTGTCAGTTTGTTATTGTCTCACCTATTGACTTGTGTCGGACGAATAAAAACAAGATTAAAAAGATGAGTCGATTTGACAGCATTACATAACAATCTGATGGCAATAGGAAAGAAAATGATGCTGATCGATTTACGCATCTCTCTGTCAATTGTTTTTAATAATCAACTGTGTAGTTTAGGCAAACGAATTATTAATTGACGATGAGAAAAACGTTGCAGGGCATTTAGTTTGATCACGAATTTGTCTATCTGATACGACCCCTTGTTCAGATAATGATCATCACACGTAATTATACATTTAGATGGTCTCTTTTTCGTTGGTCTGCTAATATTATTCGTGTTAGATTCGTAAATTCAAGTCACACGATTGAAGTGTAAAGAGAAAAGACTAATTTTCAGTAAATTAAATAATTGAATGTGAGAAATGGAAAAGTTCGTTTTCTAGAAAACGATCGATTTTTAGTGTCTTATCAATTGACGATCAGTTTCGTGCCGCTTTTCTTTGACATATGTGTGTATTGTTGAAATTGGAATCAACAAGTTAGCTACTTGCTGTTTTAAGCCAGTATCACCTCGATTTTGTTTTTCTTCTTCGATCGGCTACTGCTGCTGCTGTTTTTAACACGAAAATATATTGCCTTTGATCTTTGTCGGATATTAAAGTTGTCTTCAAAAAAAAACGAAAGAGAAAAGTTTGAAAAAAAATGTGTCAATTTAATCGTTCATTATATCACACGAATGAATATATAGTTTTTAAACGAAAGAGATAACTGAAACGAGTCAATATTTAGCATGAATATTAGTAAGGTGTTGAATGACCGGCAAAGTCAAATGTCTTTTATCTTGAAATTTTACGCGTTAGTGTCGATTGACCGTTGCCTTACTCGAATATGTTTAAACAAATACAAGTGCTAACTAATCATTATTGATTTGGGTTCGGAAAATGTACAAATTTATTTAAAAAAAACAACAAAAGAACAGATTAAACTTGACTGACAAGTAAAGTTGTCGATGATTTCAATTGTTGTGCACGTATGCGTGCGGCTTCGACTTGTTCTTGGGTGAAACGTTTTGACGCTGCTGATCGTGGTGATGGTGGTGTGTTATTTCTCAGAACAAGAATACCATTCGACGGTTTCTCTTCGTGATTCAAAATCGAAGGTTTATACAAATTCGAAACAGTTTTTCTTATTGCTTCTCGATATTGTATTTCATTATGATTTGAATTCGTCGTTGGCAGAACAGTCGATCGAATGACAATATCATTTTCATCGTCGTCATTATCAAACGTAGCTAACATCGTTGCTGCCTGTTGATTTGCTGGTAAACTCCAGTCTTTCGGTCGATTTCGATAGTAGATTTCCGATTGAAATATTCGAATTTTTTCATACGGTTTTTGATAGATCGTATCCGATAGTCGTCGAGCCGTTTTGTCCGATGCCGATGAACATTCGCCATGCAATTCAGGCATTGAAATTGCTGTTGGTGGTTGTATCGACGAATTTTTAACCGTCAAACCACTCGTCGACGTTGTCGATGTCGAATTCATCTGTTTAGTTTGAAAATGCCAATCGGTTTTTGTTGTCAAATAAATCCACAATGCCAAAACAAGTAGAACATGTACGATTTCGAAAATAAATGTTACAAATAAAATTTGCAAATGTGTTTGAATATAAAGTAGAAATATGTCATGTACAAGTGGCATTTTACATGATGTATATAAAAGTAAAATAACAATTGCAATTAAACTCGGACAATAATGTGAACAACGTTCGTAACATGTCGATTTTGAATTGAAATTTTCATGAATTTTAAAACGATTGTATGCGTAATAGTAAAATGTTATCGATGAAATATAAATAAGAAATTCAAGTAAAAGATAAAGAAAAAAACTTGTATACGGTTGATGTAAAAGTAAATAACCAACGTTCAATGTTGATTCAAGTGTATTAAAACAGATATTTTTAATTAATAATTGAAATGAACAATACATAAGACACCATTGAATAACATTGAGAAGAAGAGCAAATGAATAGATAAACGAGAATAATTTTGATATCGACCAGAAAACTTTTGGTTCACGTAGAATGCATATAAATGACGCAAGAAGGAAATTAACGAGAGATAAACGCGTATATGATTCAATAGAAAATGATAATGTTTGATTTATTGATGATGGTGGTGGTGAATATTTGATCGATGATGGTGCTGATGGTGACCAATCAGTGAGCAGATCGAAATCTGTACGCCATAATAAAGCTAAAATGAGATGGAAAATTAACAAATAGATAAAATATGGTCTCTTTTTTACTTGAATCTTTAAGTCCGACCATGATTTGTTTGGCGTCGATTAAGATTGTTGAAATAAGAATGAGAAAACTCATTGCGAGATGAAGAGTACAACTTAAAGAAAATGAATGATGCCAAAGATGAGCACAAATTGATGTCGAAGATTTCTGTTTTTTGAAATCATTATTTGTTAGTTGTTGTTCATCATTGGAATAATTTCCAATGCGAAATAATGCCGGATAAATAAATAGAAATAAAAGAACAAATGATGTTACAAGACATAGTTTTTGTATGTATAATTCAATTGTTGCCGATGATAATAGACGAGATGTTTTTGGCCATGTTAAACGATCATTAAAATAACATTGTTTAATACCAAAATAAATTAATATTAAATGAATTATGACGACAAATATCGTGTACCAAATACGAGTGAGACTGATAAATTTGGCTCGTGCCATCAGTTCAATCAATATCTAACCGACTGATAACATGTCTGTTCTCTTCCTCGTTTCTCTTTTCTGCTGAATAAACGCATCGACCAAGTGCACATCTGTCCAGTCGATCGACCGATCGTTGCTGCTGTTGCTGCTGCCTCTTCTTTTTTTCCTTTCGATAAATATATTTTCACTGCTCGTGCATACGCATTCAGCAGACATCGACTTATCGGCTAAACAGACTAGCTAATTAGTCGAAAAAAAAACACGTACTCATGTCCAATAACTGGAGAACATGCTTTCCATATTTATGATCAATTGATTAGATTCGCTTTTTATTTCTTTTTTTTAATGCATTCAGTTTAAATCTATGACCTTTGATTTCTTTTTTTTTTGAATTATCCTATCGATATAAATCTTCGATTGATGAAAGACAAAAGACACATTGTTCCCTTGTGAAAATATCTCGATGAATTTTCTACTTGACCTTTTTTTGGCTGTGTGTAATAAATGTTTATTATGACGCGATCGATTTGTTTATTTGGTAATATGCCTTCTAGGCTGAATAGATCTTTAATATGCAATCAATCGGAAATGATTTTAAGTAGAAAAGCTTCGTCGTACGTCTGTTTTTTTAAAATTGCTTAAAATTTATATTGGACTAAAAAGAAAGAGAGAGGAAAAGAGAGAAAAAAACAAATATTCAGTTAACTCGGTATAAATTCTAGAAGAATATGAATTTAATAATAATAATAATAATAAAAAACTATCGAGAATGTTTCCACTGAGAATTGCTTTCGGTTAATAACTAAGAGAAAATATTTACTTTTCCTCGTTATTAATTAAATTAGAATATTTCGGTCTCTGTCTATCTTTTGTTGTAAGGTCATTTTCTTAAAACGACGATCGTAAGTGTTACATCTCGAATGATTTGCGTGTTTGTTTGTCTGAGAAGAAAATAGTGGATAATAAATGCCATAGATCCGAGCTCAATAGAACATTAATCATTCATAACGAACCACGCAATATTAAAATAAGAAAACAAAGTTTTTTTTTATCTCTTTAGTTGACTTCAGCATGACCTGTCAATCATATTCATTTCTACGTTTTCGTTACATTCTCCTTTGGTTATGTTTAACAATGATTGTCATTCAAGTAAAATTAATCAAAAAAACAAATGAACAAGAATATCACTTTGATTTGGTTTTTTAGTTGACAACAGCAGCAAATTCGGATGACGATTCGATGTCGTCATCGAACGAACTTGCAATGGATCATTTGTTAAGTCGTCGTAATTCGAGAAAAGTTGCTCAAATGTTACAACAGATTTTACAACGAGGCGAAATGCAAGTCGAACCCCATCGTATTCATGAAGCTCTCCATCGACTTCATCGTCGTCAAGCGACTCTCGATTAGAACTGTCCGAAAATTCAATAATTTCATTTCTTTATTTTATTTTAATTCCGAGAAAAAAAAACATGAGAAAGTTTGGTTTTTCTTTTTTTTCCTCAACATGACAAAGAAAAAAAGAACCTGAAAAAGAAAACGATTCATATATAATGTCCTTTCACAAATCTACATGTGATGAAAATAGTATTAAAATTTCGCAGTTTGTTGTTTTTTTTGTTTCAATTCAAAATTGAGCAAGCGTTTAGCAAGAAAAACAACACTTGTTCTTAAGTGATTTTGGAGAAAAGAAGAAGAAGAAATTAATTGCTAAGAAATGGACAAACACACACGCACACACAAATACACAGCAAAATGTAGGATAATGAAGAGAAAAAAAAATGAAAAGTATGTTTGCCGGCCAATTACGGTGTCGAATCGACACATAAACTGCAGGATCGATCGATACCTCCCTAAAAAAATCAAGAATATGAATTTGTTGAGGATGTTGAATAAGCAAGATAAGTGAGGAGTTGAATCAAGAGAGAGAGAGAGAGAAAAAGGCTGCACACCCACGGTATTATTCAAGTTCGGAGATTTTCATTGAAATTGAAATCTTTAGATTTGGAGAAATAGAATGAGGGATAAAAATGCGATTGACGTACTTTTGTTGGCGAACTCGGAGGAAGTTCAGAACGTGTTGGTGAACGATGAGAATTCGCTCTAAATAAAAAGATTACTGGATTGTAAAGCTTCAAAAAAAGAAAACCTACGTTGCTAATGGTGAAGTATTACGAAAACGTGCTTCGTAATCGATATGTGATGTTAAATCCGAGAGTTTACGTAGATCTTGTGCTGCTTTTTCTCTGAAATTGAAAAAAAAACAAAATCAACTCGAGATATTCCATTCGAACGAAACGAACCGTTCGAATCGTTCGCTTGTCAACTGTCGTTTAAGTCGATCGTTATCAGTCTCAATTCCGATGATTTGCGCACGTAATGCTGCGATTTCTTTCGATTGGCTTTGTCTAAATATCCCAAGAATTTTCAAGATAAAGATTCGTTTTTTTTTGTTCTATCCTTGGATTCTTACACTTTCAATTCATTCATATTCGCTCGATCTTTAGCTAATTGTAGTTCGGAATCTTTTTCCTGTGCTTGAATTTGTGATTGAAATTCTTTTTCTCTCGATGAACCGATGATATCTTCGAGACTATGCACCATGGCCTTTTCGTTATTCAATTGTGTTCGTAACATATCGATTTCCATTTTGAGATCACTTAAAGCAGCTTGTAATTGTTCGTTTTCGATTTCTTTGCCTGTGAGTTGTCGAAGAATTTGTTCTTTCTTGGTTTCAACTGTTGTATTCAAATCTCGAACGTTGGTGATTTCATTTGCATAGTTTTGTTTGTCGAGTTGAAGTTTTTTCACGATTTCTTCGTTTCGTTGCAACGAACGATTCAAATTCGACAGTTGAATTTCGTATTCTTGTCCGATGGATAATTGTTGTTGAAGTTCGCGTTCGAGATGTTCGATACGTTCGGCTAAACGTTTCATATCCGATAGTTTGATTTGTAATTCTTGTCGAAGATTAGCCGCTTGTGATTCGATATCGGCAAGTGTCAATTTGGCGTGACTTAATTCGTTTGTTGCTTCACGGTATTGTTCGAATAATGTTGTTCGATCGTTTTCCTAGAGAATCGAAACTTTGGAAATGAATTTCTCTGCGTATTTTGATATTTTACTTTTTGTGCAATGACATTTTCGCATTTGGCTACTTCTTTGATGTATTCTTGAATTTGTAGTTTGAGATTTTCTTTGTCATCAATGGCATGTTCAAGTTCTTGATGAATTGTCTAGACGAAAAAAAAACGATTAGTTTTTGAATTCTTTGAAAATTTCGTATTCGAACTTGATTTTCCCGAGTCACAGTTAAAAGATCGTCTTGCAAACGTTTGTTATCTCTTGAACTTAAGTCAAGTTTACGTCGGTATTCATTCAATTCTTCGAGATTTCGATCTAATTGCATTCGCATGCTGGTGATTTCTTTGAGTTTTTGTTTGGTATCGTCTTTCGAACGGCTGAAAATTCAAAAATGAAATCATTTTTTGTTTTGTTTTAATTGAATATTTACTCAAGAGCAGCTTCTAATTCCGAGATCATCATGCCGAGCTCCTCGATACGACGTGTTTTCGAGTTCATTTCTTGAATTAAATGTAAATTCTCCTCGGCTTTCATATCTAATTCGCCACATAAACGGTCTTTTTCCTTGTCCAATGTTTGAACAGTCGAACGAACGATATGAAAATCATCTTTGATGCCTTTGTTAGCTTCTTGTAATTCATCTAGATCGAAACGAATTAAGATTCTGTTTGTTGAATTCAATCTTACAAAGTTTCTTTTCAAGTCGAAGTGTTTTATCTTCTTGTGCTCTGAGTTCTTCTTTTTTAAGATTCAATTGTCGTTGATTTTCTTGAACAAGTCGTTCGGCTTCTTCGGAAAGATATCTCAATTGTGATGATGTCGTTTTTTGATCGTTTAATTCTTGATTTAATTGTGAAATTGTAAACGATTGTTCGTCGAGTTTGCTCTCGAAATCTTTGATTTGCTCGCGTAATAAATGATTTTGTTGGAGAATTTCTTCACGATCATTATCAAGCTTGAAAACAACAACAACGACTAAAGAAAGATTTTCACGAAGAAATTGAATTTTACTTTCTGTAATTCGATTTGTAGATCTTCGATTCGTTGTTCAGATCGAGCTCGATCGGTGATACTTGAATCGTTTGCAATCTGAAAGAGAATTTATTTAAAAGTTGAAGTTTTCTTTCGAAAGTCTTACGTGTAAACGCTCGCGTAATGAATCACGTTCACTAGCTGCATTTCGTGCTTCGATAATGGCTAAGAAATTTAAAAAAGAAATTAGATGAGAAGATGATTGAATGAAGAGATTCGTACCAGCATCACGTTCGTTTTCGACTTTTCGAAGAATTGATTGAGCAGCAAGAGATACTTTCGGTGTTTGAACATTTTGAAGAAGTTCATGACGTGCTCGTTGTAATTCTTCTTTTGTCTATGAACAAAAAAAAAGCAATGAATTTGATTCGTTAAACAGCAAAGTTCAACGAACTTGATCGTAAAGAACGCTGAGATTATCTCGTTCGTTTGTAAGAACTTTAATATTGCCTTGAATCTGAATTAGAAAGCCAAAATACTTCGAATCAATGATTTGATTCTATTTCAATTTTCATACTTCTGCCATATGACGTTCGAATTTATTTAACAACAATTGTAAATCTTCTTTTTCCCGTAGGACTTTGCTCATTTGTGATTCATCGAAATCTTTATTCGATCGTTTGTATCGACTCAATTCCCGTCGAAAACGGTCTCGTTCTTCTTCGACATTCTTCAATTGACTTTCATATCCCGTTAAATCCTACAAAAAACCTCAATTTTCGATTCGAAAAAAACAAACAAACGATCATTTACCTTGGTCGGTGACGATCGATTTCGATTGATTCCACAGACGGTACATCGTGTTGGCGATCGACTTCCGTTGCTTGTCGAACGTCGATTGAGTTGCGCGACAGGTGAAGTTGCTGTGTCACGACGAGCCGTCGAACGCGAGCCAGGCGTTGGCGAAACTGATCGAGCACGTAAACGCGATGGCGATGGCGACGATGTCGTCGTACGTGATTGTTCATTGAGAAGTTTCTGTAGAGTTTCTGTTTCACTTCGGTACATGTCACGTTCGTCTTCGACATTCTTCAAATGAATGTCGAGTCGAGCAGGAAGAGACAGTTTCTTTCCGGCTGTGGCGCCCGATGCCGTCGGAGTCGGAGCTTTGGTTGTACGACGACATTTTTGAAGTTCTTGAAGAAGATCTTTTTCTGCAAAATCAACGAAAAAAAAATGAATATTTTGACTTTTGAAAATTTTTTTTTTACCGTTGAGAACAAGTTTTGATACACGTCGACTGAGTTTAGTTTTATCGGCTTGAACACGTTCGAGAAGTTCTTTCAAACGAACGAGTTCGTTATCACGTTCGACATATTTCGTTTTCAATGTTTCGAGTTCATCGAAGAGATTTTCTTTTGCCTAATCAAATCAACTCTCAAGACTTTGTAGAACAAAAAAAACAAAACAAATACATACAGCAGTTAAACTAGCGACTTTGGCATCGAGTGATTGCATTTCTCGATGATTCGATTGGATTTCAATCTAGAAATTCAGTTGTTATTTTTTCGTTTTCGAAAAACAAATGTTCGTACTTTGGCTTCATTTAATTCTCTATCGGCTACATCGATCGTATATTCCTTATCTGCTTGTGCTTTTCGTGCTAATCGATCGATATCTTTTAAATCTCGTAGAAGGTCACTATTTCTCAATCGTTCTTCGAATTGTTTGTCAGTTAAATTTCGTTTAAGTTCAGTTAATTCTTGAAGACGTCGTTCCAAAGCACGATTGGTTTCATGAAGAAAATCGATCTGATTTCATAAATTTCTCATTTTAAATTCGAATTTATGAAATATTTACCTGTGCATTTTGATTTGCAATGATCTTTTCATTACTCTTCAATCTCGATTCGAGAGAAAGCGTGTCGGCTGAACGACCACCGTCGAGTACACGATGCAATCGCTCGATTTCCCGATCACGATTTTCGACCTTTGAAGAAAAAAACAAACAGAAATAAACTTTCATATTTCTAATCAAACAAACAGAAAAAAAAGAAACGAAACGGGCTATTCGTTATTTTTATTCAACAAACCTGATTTGCACTTGGCAAACGAAACGGTAGTGTTCCTTTGAAATGATTCGTTCTCGGTCGTGTTGAATTTGTTGTGCTTGTTGTTATTCTCATCGATGATGACACTGTATGATTATTAGATAGATCATTACGTCGAGAGGCGTACATATCTTTTCTTGAGGGGGGAAATACTTATCTATTAGGAGAAAATGTCCTTATCGAAGGCGAAAGTTGTTTTCTTTTTCTTGTTCGTATGTTTCAATCGACAAGTAGAAGAAAAAAAAAAGAAGAAAATGAAATTTTCATTCTCATCTATGTTTATTGTTATTATTCACCGACGTTAGTGACCATGAAAGACGAACAAAAAAAAAAGAAAAACGCGAAGAGAAAGTTGTGGCTTGCGGTAGAACAGAAAGAATAAGAATGAATAAACCGAGTTTAAAAAAAAAAGAGAATCGATGATATACTCAAACTGATTGTCTGTTGATTCTTTTAACCGTACAATCCATTAAGATTTACAACTTTTCTCTTCCTTTTTTACACTCGAAAGCGAAGAACAGAACCGCATATATATATATTGTCAAAGCAAAAGATTGGCTTCGTTCTTCTCTTCTCGTCTTTCAATCCTATGTTCACTTGCGGTTTTTCTCTCATTAAAACAACTATCAAAGGTAGAGAAAAAAAAACAAGTCATTAAATAATCTAGTTAAAAATCGTCTAACATTTACTCTGTCAATAAGAAATAAAGCGAGAACGTTTTCTTTTTTTTTTGCTTCATGTTTTAAATCATCAATAAGATCTTTTATATCAATAAACTAACAGAAAAAAAAATATATTATTTTTTTGTCCTTCTCACCTGATATTTAAGATTCGACATATTTGTTTCGATCTCATCGGTGTATTTCTTTTGTTGTTGTAATTCGATTTCTAATTCAGCAATACGATCTTCAGTCACTTTAACAATATCAATGATATAAGGATCATTGATATATGGCAATTGTTGAGCTAATGTTCGTTGTGTTGACGATGATTCTGGTAGCATTTCGTCGATATCTAAACGTTGACGACGATAGGGAATCGTATGTTTATTTCCGCCGGGTGTTTGAACAACGGCTTGAAAGTTTTTCTCTTGTAATTCGAGAATTTTATTGTCTTTTTGACGAGATTCTTTTTCTAACGAACGTAAACGATGAATATACTGTGTGTTAAGAAAACGTAGATCGGCATTTTCATGTTCTAATTTTCTTAATTGACTTTTGAATTCTACGAAGAAAAAAAAACAAAATGACCGTTGGATTTACATGAAAAAAGCAACTCGAACCTTTCATATGATGATCGAGTTGTTCTCGGCATTTGATCAATTCTAAATGAAGATCATTGTTTTCTTTGACAAGTCGAGCATTGTCGTTTTTATAGGGATGAGCTGATGAGAACCCATTCGATGAACTTGATGTTGTTGTCGAAGTTGGAGCAAGAGCCGAAACTGGTGGATTCTATTGAATAAAACGATTGTTCGTTTAGTCGACAATACGATTTTAAAAGTCACATACTTCTTTGGCTTTTTTAAGTTCTTCAGTTGTTTGAATAAATGCCTGGAATAGTTTTTCAACTAACGGCAACGATTCGATCGCCAATGGTTGTTTGAAACCGAATTGATCGAGACGTTTTCTTAATGTTAAATATTTCTGTTCGGATAACGATGCCATTTGTTAGTCAGCCAAAGAAATTCATTCAAAAATCGATGGATTTTTGACTTTCTTTTTGTAAACTAAGTGGAATAGAAGAATGAAAACAAAGCAACCAATCAGATTTACGTTCAACCATCATTCCTGTCGTTCACATGGTGATGACAGTTAAACATACAGACAAATAATCGAACGAAAAGAAAATAGAAATTTCAATAGAAGAAAATAGAAAAAATGAAATTTGATTTGATTTTTCTCCGTTTGATTTTCATTCGAAATCGTTCAATAGATGTCCTGGAAAACATCTCTGCAAGCAACAATTGACCGACTTAAGGTGTCTGTCACTTTTCTTTTCTCCTTATCCTTTAGGCATTATTATTCAACAAGACAACGGGTGTTTGTCTTTAGAAGAAAGCTGGAATATGTTTTTATTTGATAGAAGAAGAAGAGAAAAAAAAAAGAAAGAATACAGAGCAAACTTATAGAACAATAGCAGAGACAGAGAAATGGCTGGATTTGAAGAGAGCGAGAGAAAATGTCAGTTGTGTAGTTTAAGAGCGTTCTTTTTTGATTAATTTAAAAGTTCAGCAAGTGAGAGATTTTTCTTGTTGACTTTTGGTGTAACTGATTTCGCGAAACCAACACGATTGTTTTCGAAATCGAAGATTGTATACCAAGGTCCAATAAAAACATCACCGAGAATCCAAAGTGGACCAGCTGGTGGTGGAATATCGATGCCAGCAAAGCCCGATAAACAGATTGTTTTATTCATTTGACTGACTTGTAAAACATATTCAGGACCATCCAAATAGAAATCATTGCCATTGATAGTAAAATGAATACGAGGTAAACTTGGAATTAATTTACAATCGAGCATATACTATAAAATTCAATAAAATAGAGAGCAAAACTTTAGTTTCGAACACATACTTGACCGCCAGGGATGGGAATAGCACCTAATTTTGAATTGAGACTGGAGATTTCTGATTTTGGACCGACTAAGAGACTTGTACCGGTATCGGCGATGCTAAAATATCGAAGGAATTCGAATGAAGAAGCGTTTAATCCGATGAATTCTTACGCTTGGCAACCGCCTTGACAATATTGATTATTATTAAAGCTGATACCATCGAGTTTAAATTGCCAATAGGCTTTACGAGTGACTTCAGCATAAGTAAATTCGCCTTCATATAATTCAGGATCAGATCCACCTATTGAATGACAAAACAAGACAGAATTTAAGTCAAGTTTGTCTTTATGAAAACGACGATTTTCTACCGAAGATAATTTCTCCACCACGTGGATTATTTGGATCACTAAAAATGTCAAAAATGAAATTCTTTCGCTTTTTTTTTCTCTCATCATACCGATCAAGCCAGAAGCTAAATGCATTTTCTGGGATTAATTTTTGATCCCACAAATTATTGAACACGGGATAAACGCCATCGACAGAAATCGATGGATAAGCAAGACCGAGAATACCTTTGAAAACATAGTTTATTATCATCATCTCCTTTTCAAAAATCATTTACCATCGAATTTCGCTGCAATAAACGCGATTCCAGGTTGTTTAATAGCTTCAGCAAAACCTTGACTTTTCACTTGGGCATCACCGATCTAATTCATAGAAAGAATTTCAATTCTTGCAAATTTCACACTGAAAACTTCTTCTTCTCCTACCGTAACTGTATCGACACTGACATAGCCTTGAAGCGAACCAGTACCATATTGAATCTATACAAATCATATATTTTCGGTTGAATTTCAAATCGAAAATCTACTTTAAATTCTGTACCATTGGCAACATAAGTCGATGATTTGCCTCCATCATATTTACGATGTAACTCTACGAAATAATTAACATTGACAGACAAAAAAAAACAAAGTCATTCTATCACTCACGACAAGCGATATCCAAAAGTGAACAATGAACACTAAATTCAAGAATATTATTAAATCTTTTCTTATTATCACAAAACAAGAATAATTCACCTTGGTACCCAAAGATTCGATGAACCAGTGCTAAATCAAACAAATCAATGTCTTTCATTCAGATTTCAACAAGAAAATCTACTCAAAAACAACACGAAATGTCTGAGCCGGTGTGCCGATTCCAATATCACCGTAATATTGTGCCTAGAGGATTGAATTTTAATTAAAATACAAACAAACGATTCAATCAATGAAATTACGTCTAAATAGTTGGTTAATCCTTCTGGAATCGGTCCGCCGAGACCATATTTTCGTTCGAATGCAATCAATCGGTCCGAACCCGATTCGACCAATTGACTATGGACTGATTGGAATTTTTGTAATTTCACTCTGTTCAAACGAAAGACATTCATTCGAATTGAAAATCAATCTCAACAACAACAACAAACCGAGGAAGTCGACCTTGAATTCCAATTGCTAAACAAAAAATTATCGCAAGACAACGAACGCCTTGCATGATGAAGATCGTAGTTTCTTTTTAGTTTATATCTAGAAAATAATATGATCACTGAAAAGACGACATTAAATAGTACATTTTTCCTCCCAAGCATATTTATCAGATGAGTCATGAGAAAAAAAGAGCTGATGTGTAATTTTAGTGATCGATGTTCGGACAGCAAAGTTTTTATTTTAAATGAAAATTTCTTCTTGTTTGTTTCGTCTCGATAACAATAGAAAAACAACAGAAAACGACAAAACCTAGAATTTCGAGTTGTTTAAGATTATTGTCATCAATAAGAATTTATAATTTGAGTTTAGTACGACGCCAGTGACGACGTTTGCTGTTGTATCGAATTGTGTTGCCTGTACGCATTCGAACCTACAAAAAACAATCGAATTTTTCTTGCAAAAATATTCATTTAGCTTTACCCATTGTGGTACAGGTCGGTTTTGTTTTTGCTTTTTAGCGAGGACTTTTTTGATCTTGAGTGTCTTATGTGAAGGCATCTACAAAGCAAGTTTAAATAAAAACGTTAGTAAACTATTATTCATTCGTATTAGTGAAAGAAGAAGCAAAAAAAACACAAAGTTTATCCGATTCGTGGCTCGACTGTGACGATATTTTTCTCATCGACAAAAACTCGAATACGAGTCGGACAGAATTCTAAGTCAACTGGCGAATTATCACGAACTGTTTCGACATTCTCAAAACCTGAAAAAAAACAAAAAGAAATTATTCATATTGATTATTACGAATGATCGTAACAATTCAACCTGATTCAGTTTTGATGATTTCTTTAGCTGAATTAGCATCTTTGCCGACTAATTCAGGCCAAACACGTTTTTGATTTGCCGACATTCGACTTTAAAATTTACAAATAATGTTGTCCATGTACTCTCTCCATTTGTTCATGTTTACGGAACCCAATCAAATCAACTTTCTTAAATCACAAATCAAACAATTTCTCAATGGAAAATTACTGAAAAAATTTACATCGAATTTATTTATTTGATTTTTTTTTCGTTTTCAAAACTATTCAATCAACAGATGTCACTAGTCGTACTTCACGACTATTAGTCAATGATAGTTTGTCACATTCTGAGTGAAAACAAGCAAAACTAACCTTTGATTTTTATTTCGAGAAAAAGAAATGAGTACATTCGATCATCACCCTCATGAAAACAACGGCAATGGACATAATGGTAATTCTCGTGATGATGAAATTGATTCCGGTAGAACAAAAGATCTTGTCTAGTGATTGATTTATTTATCTTTTTTCTATGTTGAACAGAATTAATCGAATTAGAATCAGCTTTGAACGACATAGAAAAGGCAATGGATAAGATCGAAACACAAAATTCGAATATTCAAAATAAACTACGCGATCTACTCGAATCCAATCGTCAAATGGCAAAAGAATTTTCAGATATTCGTCGTGGAATGACAAACAAATTGAAAGATGCAACGCAAGAACTCGAACAAGCTCCGGGTACATCACATGACCTCGCTGCTGTCACAACAAATACATTGAATAAAATCGAACAAGAAATGTCGTCAACAACTATTTCGCAATAAATTCCATTGTTGTTCTTTTATCTTGATTCCTTTTTTCTTTTTTTTTATGAAAATAATAACAACTAACTGGACAAATCTATTTGATCGTTTTAGATCATGTCTATTCTTTTACGACGATCGATCGTTGTTTTGGCAACACGTCGATTTGCCAGTACAGTTGGATCAAATCCTCAAGGTGCTCAAGATGATCCATCATCAGTTGCAAATGTCGTTCCTGATTTTACTTTTCCACAAGGACTTCAAGGCGACATTGCCAGTGGATCGGCCAACGATGCTATTTGTCAATTATGGTTACAAAAATGTAAACTCTACGGTTTCAATGATTGCGAAGAACGTTTACAACAATTATTAAAATTGGATTCGATTCAAGAACAAAAATAATAAAAGAAAAAAATTGACGTTTATCCATTTCTCGTTTCCGTTATAGTAGTTATAATTTCCTCTGAGTATAAATTATATATGTGTATATGAATCCTTTTTCTTTTTAACAATAAAGAAATTTAAAACTTGAGTTTCTTCTTTTTTTCTCTTTGTGCGACATGATCAAACGATCGAATTCAATGAACAGTTCTTTGTTGACCGATATTCGATATCATTTGATGCACTGTCTGGTCATCATCATCATTTTTTTCTTCTTCGCCTTATCAAATTAAAAGCTTATGCAAACCAGCCTTGAACTTCCTTCCAATTCAAATGGACTTAGAAGACAAAGCATATATATATGTATAAATATATACATATATAATACTTATAATATAATGGTGATGCAATTTTTTTTTCCTAGTAGTAAGTAAAAGTAATGACAGCAAACGAAATCTCAATTGACACTTCGATGATGAGAGAACGCAAGAGAAAGAAGAAAAAAAAACGTTCGAAATTTGTTGTACAGATTGTACACCCGAAATGATTACCAGAGAAATAAGACATTTCATCAATTGATGGACGTTTTTTTTCCTGTCCTAATAGAAACTGTAGAATTATTTGCACAAATTATACCCTCAATTTTCGTTTTCTTTTACATATGAACAAAAAAAAATCGGTCTTGTCAAATATCTATAATTACATATATCATCTATTTCTTGTCTCAACTAAGTAAGAATTCTCTCTCGTTTTTTTTCTCTTTTTCTTGAAATATGATGGTTCATTAGTGAGATTGGTGATGTAATTTATATACAGTTATCATTTTCGAAAAGATGATAAAATTGAATATTTGATTAAAGGCTTTTTCGTGTGTTTTGTCATGCGAAACACATTATTTTGAATAGAAGAAACAATCTATTCATTTCGTTGAGGTGTAAAGAGCGGCTCGAAAAAGAAAACAAATCACTAAAATATTGTACATATACATAAAATCAATTAATTGAGAGATAAAAATTTTTCTTCTCGAATTTTTTCAAATGATCAAATTGAAATAAAAAAAAGATTCAATTAAATGATGCGTAGAAAATGGCAATATAATGACCCAATGAAACGATCCAATTTAAGATCAATTGAAAAAGATGTTTGATTTCGATAGAAATCGTCAGAGAGAGAAAGAGAGACATGTTACATCAGTTTGTTCTTTTTCTCCTGCTCTCTCTCTTTTTTCTTCGTCTTCTCCTCTTTCATTGAATATATATGTATATGTGCAGTTCATCATCCGTATTTGCTCATCGGTAAACAAGACACCTTTGTCGTTTATATATTTACATAACACTTGAGAGATTTCTTCGTCAGTTATTATTCATATCCAAACATCCTGCGAAAAGGTAAGATGATCAAGCAAAAACGATTAATTGTTTTCTGCCATTAGAATAAGTCAACTAAACGTGTGCGTGTGTGTCATTGATCACATTCTAATCGTTTCATTGTCACGTTCAATCATTGAACATCTCTCTGGATCGTCTTTGTGTTTTTTCACGCATTTTTGCTAGTTTCAACATATCCGTCTCTATCCCATTAGATCAAAAACAATTCGACGCACGTACATTGACATAGATACATTGATTTTGACCTCTGCTAGTTCGCACGAATGTCCTTGATAGAGAAAATCAATAAGTAAAATATTTCCAAGGTTGATCTTATTCTGAAGAGGATGATACTACAGCACTTATACATATGTTTGCTGTCGTTACCATTTCATTTCTAGTTGAATGAAGAAAGAAAGGTGTTCTTTTTTTCAGGCCTGCTTGATTGTAGTGCCTTTTTCTTCTTTTTTTTCGTTAAATTTCAATTGCATGTATATGTATTCAAGCTATTTCAAATTCGTTTCTTTTTCCTTTTTTTTCCTTCTTCATCTTATTACAAATAAAAACTCGAGTTGACGGATTAAATGATTAATTAAAGGATTGGTGCCGTTTTTTCTTTTGTAAAATATTGTTAATAATAATCATCATCATCGGTTGAACGTTTTTCTTTTCATAAGCGAATCGTTGTTTACACAAATTACTCTCGAGGAATTCATCTAACAGAGAGAAGGAGAGAGAAAAAAGCGGAGAGTCTCGATTATACGAACACATAAACATAGACACACTCGAAAACGATGCAATGTTGATCGAAAGCGAGAGAGGAAAAAAATTTGCGAGTAAAAAATCGTATCGTAGCCGATTTGTGGGTAATCATTTTGACTGATTTTATTTTCTTTTTCCTCAGTTGTGTACATAAATATGTTTATGTATTTGATACCTCTAGTCAAACTTCTATTTAGATTGATGCTTATTCATTTTGAAATCGATGAGCACACTCATCATGGTCGGATTCAATCTCTTCATTCTTTCAATCATTATTATTCCTTTGACACAAGGTATTGTACTTAGACATGGTATTGGCATTTCGGTCTCTCGTTTTTTTTGTCTGTCATCAAGAGATGTGTGAAAGTTGATTTAATTAGTATTCATTGAATACGACTATGTCAACAAACAGAAGACTCACCGTAACCAGAGGAGCAAACGAATGAATAGAAACAAAAAAAAAAGAGGTTATATGACTTAATACTTCTAATGAAAGCTTTTGTTTTGTTTCTTTTTATAAATATCTAAATCGATTTGAATGTATTTCTTCTTCGTTTCTTTTTAATTAAGCTCAATTATGTACACTTCAATTTCTTCCTGCACTTCAAATAATAACCATGCGAGAAGATCTTGAAGTTGGCCAATTGGTTGCACGTTTACAAATAACTGGTTCACAAACTGAAATCTCTACACGACTTGTTTACAATAGTTCAGAAGTTAAAACCAATGGGACAGATTATTTTACATTAAATTATACAAATCTCTATTTGAAATATCGTAACGATGAAAAAAAATCTTTGCACTAAGAGAACAGATTTTGAATTGCTTTTTTTCTTCTTCGTAGCTCTTGATTACGAATGGTGGTCATCGAATAATCAACCGAATCCATTTCGTTTTATAGTCGCTTGCACAATTCTTTCAAGTCAAATAACGAATAATATTGATTTTCAATTAGATCTCCTTGATGTCAATGATAATCCACCGATTTTTACTCAAACAAACTATAGTATCAGTATTTACGAGAATACAACCATTGGTACGATTGTATCATCGTCGATCTTAGCGACTGATGCGGATTGGGGATTCAATGGAATGATTAATTATTCTCTGAGTAATTCATCGGATTATGTTGTAAGTTGAGATTCGATTGATAGAAAGATTCAACGAAGTTTACTTTTTTTTAAAAATTTAGTCCTATTTTGAATTAGTTAATTCAACAAATGCAGGTCTACGTTTGATAAAAGCACTTGATTATAATTCGATGCCAGCTGATTTTACGTTAACAATTATTGCACAAGTATAGATGATCGATTTTTTTCCCTTCTTTTTCTGTTGAACAAAGATCGACTTTCGGAGTGTTTTATTACCTTAGGATCGAGGAAATCCATCTCTTTCTTCTCAAGCACTTCTTTCCATACATTTAATCGATGTTGATAATCTACCTCCGGTATTCAATTCAATGGCCTACTATTTGAATATATCCATCGATACGACAATTGTAATTAAATATCGCAAAAATTGAAATGATGAAGGTCATTTTTTTTCTCTCTTCTTCTTATTTGTAATTAGGGTTCACAAGTCGTTCCAAATCAAGGCCAAATATTTGCTTATGATCAAGATCGAGGAATAAATGCAACTATTAACTATTCAATACTCACATCTAGTAAATCAATAAATGATAAGATGTCTTTTTATTCGAATACCAACAATTCTGTTTTGTTGTAATTAGATAACTATCTATCGATTAATAGTTCAACAGGAGTTTTAACTTTAAAACAAGAGTTCAATTCGACAATGTCATTCGATCTTTGGATAAAAGTAATCTTTGAAATTTATTTTATTGGAAAATTGTTTTTTTTTGTGTGAACAGGCTGAACAAACTGATAATCCTTCTCAATCAGTAGATGTTATTCTTCATGTGAATGTTTATGAAATCAATCTCTATCCAGCGACTTTTTCAAATCCTTCCTATACAATGCTTGGTTATACAACATATACAAATAATCTAGTGCCAACTGTGAATGGAAGTGTGATTGATAATGATATAGTAAAAACCACATCGAAATTCGATTGTTTAGACAATAGTTTACATTTTGTTTTTATCTAGAAACCGAGATTAAGCTATGGTTATACATGTGTAGACTCATCGTTGAATTTAAATATTCGAAAGACGAGGTAATTGACGAAATTTTCTGATTTTCGTTTTTGTAATTGAATGAATAGTCTTCGAGATTTTCAAATCCAAGCTAATTATTATCCAGCATTACCAACTTGTCAACCTTGTTCATGTTCACTAAATGTATCCGATGGACTCTATGTACGAATTTCCTACAAAAAAAATAATAACATTCGAAATTTCAATTCTTGTTCATATTTAGTCATCTCAATCAAGTCTTACGGTGTTTTTCTATACTCCAATTTCATTCTCTCAAGATGTCTATCTATTCTCAGCTGACTATCCACTAAGTAATCCTTCGCTTGTAATTGGTAGTGTTCAAGTATGATACGATGTTCTTATTCCTACGTTACAATTTTCAAAAGAATTTTTCTTTTGTAGACGAACAATGATAATTATTGTTCGGTGCAATATTATCTTAATGGAACATACAATTCTCTATTTTCAATTTCAGCATTAGGCAATCTAACATGGTCGAATCCTTCGACTGCACCAACACAAGAAACCTATCAAACGAATCTTATCGTTCAACAGAATTGTTCATCATTGATTTTACTTCGATCGACGAATATTTTCATAACAATTCGTAATTTTCCAACGAACATCGCAACATCAACAATAAGTTCATCACGACTTGACAATAGTACAATCTATGCAATCATAGCAAGTGTTGGTGCATTCATTTTAATTATCATTGCCGTTCTATTCATTATTATTTATTATAAAATTCAACGAGCTAAACATCGTGTTCCACCATTTTTTCAAATTCGAAAACGTTCACCAGCGCACGGCTTAACATTCTTAAAATCTCGAAGTCCATTGAACGATTCATCGCCGTACACATTAGGCGTTCGCGATGATGATTCATCGAATAGTACAACAAGTGACCAAACGATGTCATCACCATTAAACAATCGTCTTCTTTCCGGTCATTACAAAGTCAATGAACCACCAATGAATACAACTATTGAAGAACTATTATCTTCGTATGACAATCGTTCGACAAGTAGTTCATCGAGTTCATCGGGCTTAAATGATCATATCTTGTCGACAAATATCGGTTCATTTCGAACGACCATTCGTGAAAGCAATGATCATCCACATTTAGATACAATTAATGAAGATATCCAATGGGTTAATAATCATCAACAACAACGACGTGTCAACGGTCTTAAACATTCATTTGTCATGCCAGAAGACTCAATGGATATTATTTCTGAATCACACGAGGTAGACAACACTAAAGATTTACGTGTGTTTACTAACGCTTGTTTGAATTGCTTGAATTCTAATTCGATTAATCATGTGTGTTCTTCTTTTTCTTGTTCATCATTATTGAGCACATCAACTCACTTATTATTCTCTTCCTCTTCATCCTCATACTCAGGTTCGACAACCACTGTTGCTGCTTGTCAACAAACAACAACAACAACATCAACAGTTGAAGTAGGACCCAATCGCTCTTGTAGTCTATCTCATGCTCAATTCAGTCCAAATGCTTCTACACGTTGCTAATTTTCTTTGCTTTGCTTTTTTTTTATTATAAATCTTACAATTAATTGATTATTAATATATTAATATGCACATATAATTAGCTGATTTTTGTTTTTTTTGTTTTGCAATTACGTTATAATTCTGATTTAAAAATCAAAAAACGAATGAATATCTTTTTTTGCAGTCATCAATCAGCGGAAATGACATTGGCGTATCGTCATTACTACACCAACAGTCCACTTCGAGAAATGTTCTCAGTCGAAATCTAAACGAATATTTGACAGTATTTGTGTGAAAACGAAAAAAAAACAAACAAACAAAATTTGCAGTCAAACAATATTTTGTTTATTTTTAATCTCAGTTTAATGATAGATCATTTGTTTGTTTTATGTTCTTAAATGTTTGTTTTTCTGTACTCTTTATAAAAAATTTGTGTCTACTAAATGATAGATCGTAGAATTCTGCGACATCTACTAAATTCAAAACTATCAGTTAAAAGAAAGTGTCCAACTGCAAAGGCACTTTGAAAAAAATATATCATCAAAAACATGGCACGATCGAAATGTTTCTTGTAATGAATGCGATTATTTCTCGAAATTGAAGCTAAACGGTGAAATTTGAATTATTTTTAGTGATATAAATATCGAAGATAAACCATTAGGACGGATTGTCTTTACAGTTTGTTGAATCAAATTAATTTGATTATTAAAAATAGAAAACTTTTGTTGTTTTTTTTTAAATCTCGTAGCTTTACAGTGATGTCGTGCCGAAAACGGCAGGTTAAAAATAACAATTCTAGTCGAGTACTCAAAAACTGAGAAAATATTCTTGTTTAGAAAATTTTCGAGCATTGTGCACTGGTGAACGAGGCTTTGGCTATAAAGACACGTCATTTCATCGAGTAATTCCGCAATTTATGTTACAAGGTGGTGATTTCGAACGACAGTAAGACTCAACGAAAATCATTCTTCGATTTCTCTTGGTTTTTTTCTCAGTAACGGCACAGGTGGATATAGGTGAGACGAAAATTACTCGGTTTTCTTTTGGTTTAATGAATTAATTCATATTCGATATAGTATCTATGGCGGTAAATTTGAAGATGAAAGGTGAAATTCTATTTAATTATTTATTCATTGAAAAAAATTCTCTTTTTGATTTAGTTTTCAACTTAAACATAGCAAAGAAGGTTTACTTTCAATGGCCAATGCTGGAAGAAATACGAATGGTAAATGAGATTGACGTTTTTTTCCTTGAAAATAAATGAAACGAATGATCTATAGGCTCACAATTTTTTATAACAACTGTTACAACACCATGGCTTGACAATAAACATGTGTGTATATAATCAACACGATATATCTATTTGCTTGATTACGAATGATGATTTTTAGGTCGTTTTCGGTGAAGTATCAGAAGGAATGGATATTGTTCGAAAAATCGAAGCATTAGGCTCGCAATCCGGTAAAACACAAAAACGTATTACAATTGGTGCTTGTGGTGAATTGGATCGTTAGACAAGCAAAAGAAATTTTCATCTCGTTGGCGTGTGCTTTCTTTCTCTTATGTTTTTTTTTCAAACAATTGCGTGAGAGAAGATTGATCTTAACATCTCTCGTTTTTTTTTCTTTTTGTTACTTTGCTCAACCGATACTTTTGAAAATAAAAAAAGAGTCAAAGATTTATGTGAAGTATTTCCGATTGAACGGGAAAATGTATTCATGTTCAATGAATGTGATAGATGTCGTGATTCAGATCCTAATTGATGCTAATTTAATTAACCTGGTTAATTGTCGATGTTCAAGACTCGAAAGAACGCGCGAGTCAGAGAGCAACATTCACTGAATATCGAATGAAAACTCATGTTTTTAAGCATAATAAAAGAGAACTCAATGCTAACAATGTTATCATCAACTGACTTTTTTTATTGGTGGATATAAGACAACGGTAGGCAGTATATCTTCATCCGGACAGACAAAGAACGACCGACACGACGGTCGTCTCTTGTTCTTCATCTCGTTCCCATTTTCTCTCCTTTTTCTTCTCTTTCGGCTTGATTACAAACGCATACATCTAACTAACTTAGGTAAGAATAATGAATGCATGCATACCGTTATATGCCTTTCCGAGCACATAATAAAAAAGTACTATAATAGAATAATGTGCATCTATCATTCATTTTCTATTTCTTCTTTTTTTTTGCATCTCCCTCGATTCATTTTTTTTTCTTCTTCATCATTCAAGTAGATAATAATCATGGACTATCCAACAAGCAACCATCCACCTCATCCACCACCGCCGATGCATCATCAAATGTCGTCACATCCAATGCATCATCCACCTCAACATCCACTTCTCTCAAATCAATTACAACCAATTAATCCCGATACACATACGCACACTTCGATGTGGCTCGAGGATTCCTATGTTGTTTCGAATGCGCCAACATCTCAACGAGATTCCGGCTTCAATTCTCGACCAGCATCATTACGAAGCATCGATTCATCAATTACAAATACAACAGGTCCTCTACATCATGGATCGGTACCACCACCGCCTCCGACAATGCCGAATGCTTATGATCAACTTCCGCCACCACCTCCTATTCCACCTGATCATGAAAATATGCATCCACAATATACAGAAATGCAAACGGCACATCCGCCAGCAGCTCGACCTGATCCGAGACAAGTCATAGCGGAATTGCTCAATCTTTTAATGGAAGATGATCCAGTTATTGTTCTCGAATCGATTGGACTTATTAATATGTTAGTTAAAGAAGGTGGCGAAGGTCGATCTGAAGTTATTCGTCATCGTGAAGTAAAATTTTTCATTATTCCATTGTCTTCTTATTTTCTGTCTCGTTTTTTTTTAGTTAATTCATCATCTATTAGAAAGTTTTTCTAAAGACATCGGCGACAATAAAATCATTCATGCATTAGCCAATTTATTTCATGCTCTATCTCAACAACAAGAAGGTCTTCGAGCCATACTCGAATGTGGTGGCATACCAAGATTAGTTCAACTTCTCGAGTATGTTTAATTATCTCCGAAAATCTTCGTGTTTCTACTGTTCTTTTTCTACAATCTAGTGCACCTGATAATATTGTTAATTATGTTATAACAACACTGCATAATTTTCTCATTGTTCTTCACGAACAATCGGCCAATGAAATCGACCGTTGTAATGGCACGCAGAGTCTCATTCATTTGCTTCATAATACCAATGAGAAACTGTTAACATTAGTGTCCGATTCTTTGCTTAAATTGTCAACTTATAGTTATCATTCGAAAATACAAATTCAATCAAGTGAAGAATGCGTTCAATGTCTTCTCGGCATATTCGATACGAGCAAATACGATAAATTGTTATTAACAATTTCAAAATTATTTCCAATTATTTCATCGGGCAATGAAATTATAAAACGCGTGTTTCTTCAATCGAATGCATTGAGTATATTCGAAAAGCAAATTCGTGTTACACGAAGTATTCGAATTCGACACAATTGTCTGATTGCATTGAGAAATATTTCGGATCAAGCCACACGTATGCGCGATGTTGACACATTGATTCAACAGTTAATTTCAATACTTCTCACTGATGATCAACAAGCAGTTCTATGTTCTTTGGGCATTCTCGGTAATTTAACAGCTGATAATCGTGTTAATAAAAGTTTAGTTGTTAAATTCAATGGTGTACAAACATTAGTACATAAACTGATGGTTAATACGGATAAGAATGATGAAGTTATCGAAGCTACACTTTGCACTTTACGACATATAACAGCTCGGCATGATTTAGAAATTGAAGCACGTGAAGCAATTAAGAAAGCTTATGGTATAGGAACGATTGTTAAATTATTACGAGAGAAGAATTTCAAAGAACATTGGGGTATAATTAAGGCAATCGTTGGTTTAATTAAAAATTTAGCATTATCACCTCAAATTATTCCACAATTATGCGAACAAAATGCATTGAGAATTTTAATTGATCTATTGAAAATGATCGATCAAGAACGAACAAAGATTTCGATTGAATCGAAACAATATTTGCCACAATTTGATTTTATGATCGAGATTATTATTGGTACATTGAATAATCTCGCTAAAGATCCATCATGTAAAACAATTATTAAAGAAATGGACGCGATTTCTGTTCTGATTCGTGTAAGTTTTCTTACTATTGAATTCAGAATTTATGATTGACGATTTCGTTTTGTTTTAGTGTTCATATTTACCGGCATGTTCATTACAACAAGTATCAAGTAATCTGGTTAAAGAATTAAATATTGATCGCGATCGATATTCGTCGAATGATTATCTCAATCGTTAGCAGTGACTACGCAAATCTCTCTCTCTGTCTCTATTTTCTTTTGAGTATCTCGATTCTCTGTATGTTGTCTCAAAATTGTGTGGGCCTTATCTGTCAGATGTTGTTTTTGTGCGCTTGTCTTTATAAATGTATACATATTGTGTAATTGAATTCTTTTTTTTTCTTGTTTCATCAATAATAATCTACTTCTAGATATGTCGAACCAAAATGTTTTCTTTGATATTTCGATTAATGGTCAACCAGCTGGTCGAATTGAATTTCAAGTATGACGATTTGATTTGAAGGAATAGCTTTGATTTGAGTTTGTTTTTCTTTTGAAAAGCTCTTCGATAATGTAGTTCCGAAAACGGCAGGTTTGTTCGATTGAAAGAGTTGATTGTTGAAATCTGATTATTTTGTTGTTGAATAGCTAATTTTCGAGCTTTATGCACAGGTGAAAAAGGTTTTGGATATAAAAATTGTCCATTTCATCGTGTGATTCCTGGGTTTATGCTTCAAGGTGGTGATTTCACTAAACAGTAAGTTTTTCTTTTGTGTCTGATATTGAATTGTTTATATTTGTGATGTAAAATAGAAATGGTACCGGTGGCAAAAGGTACGAACAGCTGTTTAGTTGTGATAATTTATGATTGAATTGTATTTTTAATTTAGTATTTATGGTGAAAAATTTGCTGATGAAAATTTTATACTTAAACATAACAAACCAGGACTTTTGTCAATGGCCAATGCTGGCAAAAATACGAATGGTTCGCAATTTTTCATTACAACTGTTGTTACATCATGGCTCGATGGCAAACATGTAAGAAATTTTATTAATTAATATTCTTTTTCGTTAATTTTGCTTTTATATAAAGGTTGTATTCGGTGAGGTTGTTAAGGGTATGGATATTGTTAAATTAGTCGAAGGCTATGGTAAACGTTTTTTTTTATCTGTTTTGAAAATAATCGAATGATATTTTTAATGAATTTCAGGTACACAAGGCGGCCAAACAAAAGCCAAAGTTGTTATTGAAAACTGTGGTGTAGTTCAATAAGCCTGTGATTGCAAATTTTTTTCATATGATTTTATTTTAAAATTTATAACGTAATTTGTTTCGTAATTATTTCAGAAGAATAATTTTATCTTTTTGTTTTTTGATTGAATAAAAAGAATATGCATGTTTTGTAATTCGATTGAGTTAAATATTGACCTTAGAACTAAGGGATTATGTAATCTAATATTGAAAAAAACAAAATACACTTTAGATTAGTCAGAAGAGCTTCAACTGTTCTACATTATGCGAGAATATACTATTTGATGACATAGAGAAAAATAAAATGGTATCTGAAGGATACAGGTTAACAATTATCTGTTTTGTCCAAAATTGTCTGACGTTTACCTTGTATGTTGCAAGCACTGCTTTTCCGAATTGGTAATACTTTAGTTTATAATTCCAATCTTTTTCAAAACTTATTGAGAATTATATTTATTTCAGGGGAATAGCAACAGTTAGATATGGATATCAAGTACCAAGAATTCTTGGTTTATGGCGTCGATGTTTGTTGAAGTGGAACGAGACAAGATGCTTTTCTACAGCAGATTGGTGTTCAAATGTCGGATCTTTAAATAATACAATATGTGCTAAAATGAAAGCAACTCAAGCATTTATGATTATTGCTTGCATTACATCAGGATTAACAATTCTTACTTTCTTTGCATGTATTTTTATGAAAAAAGACTGGTGTCGTATGGTATTTCGAATTAATTTGATTCTACTACTTGTAACTTTCTTTGCGGGATTAATCGGAGGATGTTTAGGCATCAGTTATGTTAAAAGTGCAGAATTCGGACTTGATACATCAGCAATTGTGGAAATTGTTGCATTAACTATGAATTTAATTTGTTTCTATAGTACTGTCGCGATTTCTTCACAACTCTAACGAATCTATTGGAAAATTTTTACTTGATCTTCTCCATCAGACCGAATAATAAACTATCTATTTTTATAAATCATTTGCACCCACTTTTCATACTTGTTTTTGTAATTTCGGGATGATTGAAATCATGGTCATGGTTGATTGACATACGAAAGAAAAATGCACTTCCAGTTAATTAAATAGTCACAGTTATCATTTCTTAATTTATTCATTCATTCATTCAAAAAAATGTTTCTAGTACAAAACTTGCATTACCTTCGTCTATACGTTCTCTTTCAATTGATGAATATTCAATACAGAACCGTAGTAATAGCAACTTGGCCGTCACAAACATCTTCCAATATCAGAATCTTGGGTCTTTTTCCCGATGCTGAAAATACTTCAGATTCAACTGATTTGTCAGTTCATTCTCGTGCTATGTTCAAAACAGCTGTTCTACTTTCTCAACAATATAATTTAGCCATTGAAGGACAATTCATTGAATATATGTCATCACAAACGAACAGCAATGTTATCAATGCATTACGAGATTCATGTGAAGCCATTTCAAATACAAGTATATTTGGTATTGTAGGTCCAGCCTTCTCGAGAGAAGCTCATTTAATTAGTGAATTTGCCGAGGAAATTCAAATTCCCGTTATATCCTATGCTGCAACTGATCCTGATCTTTCGAATAAACTAGCATATTCTACTTTCTATCGAACAGTTCCTTCCGATAACTCTGCTGCCTTGGCACTTATTCGTTTATTCGATCGTTTCAATTGGTCTTCGTGCATAGTTATCTATCAAAATGATGCATTTGGATCCAATGGTGCAAAGATCATAAATGAAGCATTCAATGAACATAATCTAATAGTTCGAGCAACACTTTTCTACGATATAGCATCAAGTCGAATTCAAGGAAATTTAAAAAATACTCTAGCAAAAAGTGCAGCTCGAATTGTTATTCTATGGGCTGAATCAGTGAATGCAGCTGATATTTTAAAACAAGCTATCAAATTAAACGTTGTTGGCCCATTATTTACATGGATACTAAGTAATCCGATTGATTTCGATGATTTTAATGAAACATATTATGATGCATTAACCGGAATATTAACTATTGAACCTGCAACTGGAAGTATTGTCGATGCACAAATCAATGCCACATTATTACAATCAGCATATGACATTTGGCAACAATACGAACTAGAAACATTTCCTGGTCCGACTAAAGTGAATAATTATGCATTATTTGCATTCGATGCTGCATGGTCACTAATTCTCGCGTTGCACGAATCATGTTCGAAAACATCGACTAATTTATCATCATCCTGTGTTTCATATAGTGGATCATCGTTTTGTTTTAATCGTCGTTTTGATCAATCGAAATCATTATTCAATGCATTGACTCAACTGTCATTCACTGGTGTATCTGGTCCAGTAGAATTTAGTATGAATTCAACTGATCGAATAAGTGGCTCGTATTACTACGTACAAAATATTCAACGTCCGACAAATATTTCACGATTTGTACCTGTTTTATCGTATTCAGAAATCGATGGATGGAGAAGTTATTCGGATGTTAGTTATATCATTTGGCCAGGTAACACTTTAGACAAGCCATTAGGTCGTGCAATACTTCGAGGTATTGATCTACGAATTGGTGTGATAGAAATAGTTCCATTTACTATCGTTAAAAATGAAGGCAATGTAACAACTTTCACGGGTTTTGTGCATGATCTCATCGATCTTCTTGAAGATAAGATGGGCTTTAATCGAATTGTTGCTGTAGCACCAAATAATCTAACTTATTCTGAAATAATTGGATTGGTGGCAAATGGTTTTTATGATATCGTGATTGCTGATGTTACAATAACAAGTCAACGAAGAGAAATAATTGGCTTTTCGAATTCAATATTCGATAATTCACTACGAATTATTATGAGACAATCCGAAGATGCATCAATTGATCTTGCTGCTTTTTTGAGACCGTTCTCTCGTGGTCTCTGGTTATTATTATTAGGTGCGTGTGTGTTTGCTGGTATCCTATTCTGTTTAATGGAACGACATATTAACAAAGATTTACAAGATCGACCGTTGAGTTCACAGCTTACAATGAGTATCTGGTATTCATTTGGAAATATTGCTGGTTATGGTGCTGGTTATGAAGCAACGACAGCACCTGGTCGTTTACTAACTGCTGGTTTATATGTACTCAGTATAATTATCTTGGCTACGTATACGGCTAATTTAGCATCGGATTTAACATTACAAAAGACAAAGAATATGATTTCGAGCATTGATGATATCAAAAATGGAAAAATTCGTCCGAGTCGTATTGGCATTACTGAAGGAACAGCGATGGAAGAATATTATTTACGAGAAATTTCAGGACAAAGTAAAAATTACTATCGTTTGAGATCGCAAGAAGAAGCGTACGATCGTTTATTAGACAATACAATTGATGTTTCATTTATTGATGAAGGTATCGGTGAATATATAACGAATAATATCTATTGTAATCTGACTTTAATTGGTGATGATTTCGATAGTGGTGCATTCGGCATTGTTACAGAAAAAGATTGGTTGTATGCACAAGATTTAGATGTAAATATTTTACAAATACGTGAATCAGGCGAATTAGATGATTTAAGACAGAAATGGTTTCAAGGAAGAAATTGTTTGGATACAACCGAAACATCAACTGCAATGACAATCGAACATTTGGGAGGATTATTTTTAACATTTGCTGTTATATGTATTTTATCGGTGATTTTATTTGTTTTCAAGAAACATCGAATTATTGTGAATACGATCAAGAAGACTTTCGATCAAACGAATCCAACCGAAGAACCGAATAATGAAATACAACCTCAAAGAGAAAATTGTTTCTATTTTTAAATAAAATATTTCTCTACGAACAAGAATTTTACGTCGTTATTTTCTTTGTTTTCATATTGTCAATTGTTTGTGGAATTTTGAAACAAGTATATATGATGAATAGAATATACAAC
>ERZ778023.1175-NODE-1175-length-44519-cov-54.222112_pt1 | contig 44519 bp, 59 predicted proteins | sample MGYA00375753_ERZ778023 | MGnify/ENA primary metagenome ERZ778023 (study PRJEB29350, sample SAMN05389822) | bioreactor metagenome | isolation source: Ammonium sulfate bioreactor | place: South Africa: University of Cape Town | collected 2014-04-04 ... | reverse complement strand
ATATATATATACTTTCAAATGACTTGCTCTCGACAAACACAAATCAATGATGCTACATTCTTTCCCTCAAAATTATTATTTACAACAATCTGTTTTCGATAGAGCGAGACAAAGTAAAGGACAGAATCGACTGTTGATGAGATTATAGTTGTCTGATTGTACCTATTTAGATCATATGATATACCATTCGAAATATGATGCCGATCTATTTATGTTTAAAAAGGTCCTTGGAGCTGGAGCAAAGTTGTTTTTGGGTTTTTTGGGATTCGCATTTGGCGCTGCGGAATTTGTTTTGGATATTATCAGTATTTAATCATTGATAATATGTATTTTTTTTTCTTTCTGATTCAGTCACATGCATACTTTCGAACTTTGAGATCGATCGAATGCTTAAAAATAAATATTTATCCTTGAGAAAAGACGGTAACGCTTGGATAACGATTAGTCTTATTACGTATTTCTTTTCATACGTTCTAATTAAAAAAGATATTTTGAGATACTTGTTTACGCGAAGGGTAAGACTAATATGAAATAGACAGCAGCTGTATGCTTTTCATACTGAATTCTATCGTTTTTGTTTTTTTCTAATTACTTATGACTGACAGTATTGATTTCTAAAGATATTTTCCAGTGTTTTTGATATTGTTTACATTTACTTAGAAATATTTAATAATGGCTGTGAAAATGCATGTATCTTTACTGACAGCGCCTATCGAACTAATCTATTTGATACTCGACAAGTTCGATCTATTGACTATACATACATCATTTCGAAATGTTTGTCAAAGATTCAATCGAATTATTGATTCCTATCCGAGATATCAAGTACTATCAAGTTGATATCGATTGAGAATAGCAAAGCAGAAATCTGTCTAATTTATCTAGACATCGAAAGTGTTGAATCTTCAACGACAGATTCTTACTGAACACAAATTCTCCTGTCTGATAGATTCATTGAAAACTACTCAAGTGATAAAATTTAAAGTCTTCATTTCGTTTTATCTTTTTCTTTTGATACTCAGACAATAACAGAATTAGATCTCAGTTGTAGTCAAATCAATGATGAAAAACTTAAATATTTTATTGATGGTCTGCCATCATCAATCACAATCTTAACGCTTTATGGAAATAAAATCACATCAACAGGTGCACAAATATTATCAAGTGTTTTAATGAATAATCAAGTTATAATTCAAAATCGATTTTATATTCAATCTCATGAATTATTTATTTTAGACTTTAGAAAAACTTGATCTTGGTTGGAATCAAATTGACTCGAATGGTGCACAATATATATCGAACATCTTTTATACTAATAATGTAACAGATTAACTTGTTTTGAAAAATAGAAACATTTTTTATTTAGACATTAAGAAGTCTAAATCTGCAGCTTAATGCCATCGGTAATATTGGAGCGGAGCATATTGCTCATGTCCTCAAAAAGAACATTGTAACATTAAGTTTTTTATAATTAAAACCAATTTATTTCTTTAGACACTGCAAACATTGATCCTCTCAAATAATCAAATCGATCCGACAGGCGCGTATGCTCTTGCAATAATGTTAGAAACTAATACAGTGAGAGAACGAGTTTTTTGTTCTTGCGATATCTCAATCTACATAGACGCTAACTTCTTTGATACTGTCAGATAATAAAATCGGTTCTGATGGTGTTCGATATTTAGCAGATGCTTTGTACAAAAATAAAGTAATATAAGAATATTTTGATAAATCCATCGTAATATCAAGATTTATTATTAGACATTACTTGAAATAAATCTTCGTATGAATCAAATAACATCCATAGGATTTTCCTATTTGTCAGTGGCTCTTCTTGAAAATAATGTTGGATAGATTAACTGAGAAAAAGAAACTAAAATTGAATGATTTTCATTTTTCAGACACTAAAAGAACTTCATCTCGGTTGGAATTCTATTGACAATGAAGGTTTAGATTATCTATCAAATCTATTACAAAAAAATCACGTCAGATTGAAGTTTAATTCTTTCTAGAGAAAAATATTTTTGTTCTGTTCGTATCTTTACAGACAATTATATTCATCAATCTGCAGTCAAACAAAATTCGTCCCCAGTGTACACAACAACTGACTCACTTTGTAAATCGATTAACAATTCATTGAGGAACTTCTTTTTCCTTAGTAGAAAAACCAATGTTTATAACACATATAATTGGTTTTTATGTCGATATGTTTATTATTAAAATGACAATATATAATACTTAGGAAAAAAAATGAATCTAAATCAATATTCACTCGTTAAAAGCTTTCATTTTGCTCGTCAATCAGTAGATTACGCCGTCCGTATTTCGTATTACCAAATCGGCGTTGCCGCTGTAATAACGCCATATCACGTAGAAAACGTTTGTAATATCGGTCGATCCATCTCTGACCTGGTTCATTCTCGAGATTATTAAAAACTTGATACCAGAATGAGACTGCCTGTTCATTTTCAGCATCTTTCAAAGATGTATCAGGAGCAGGCGTTGTTGGATACGAATAAATATGCGAACATAGAACGAATAGAAAGAGCGCAAGATAAATATGAATATAATTCATTGTTAAATCTAAAAACACATGAAAGAAATCAATTGTTTGTCGTTGTAAATGCACAGAAAATATCTTTTTCTATGTATATATATATATATATATAGATTCGGAAAATGGCAAAAACATTTCTTTTTTCTTACGTAGGCGAACATTTAATGTCTTCGACTTCTTCTTTAATTAGAATAAATGCACGCAAACATAGCATTGAAAATTGTTTGGCATATCTGTTTGTCAATCTGACAGACAAAATCAGAGGTTAAGTCATTTAATGGTATATATCTATATATATATATATATATATCCATTTAAAAGAGAATCTTTGCAGATATCAATGATTAATTCCACCCACATGACAACAAGAAAAGAAGTACGACCACTTCTATGTGAGGGAGAGAGAGAGAGAACAAAAGGTTCGAGAATAATCTGTCACTATATTTCAATCAGTTATGTTTGTTTATTAAAAGAAGAAAATAAAAGATGTTTGACATTATTTACAAACGGACTATGCGAGATTCTGAAGTTAAAAGTCCTAGACGAATATACACGTCAGTGCCAATGCCATACAATGTCTCGAAATTTAATGAACCATTCAAATATTCACAATATGCACGAGATGTTGCAACACCAAAGCCAAAACTTAAAAAGAATCGTTGTTAAATATCAAAAGTTTGGTTTTGTTGTTATCTGATTACCCGCTCATTGGATTGGAATGATTGCCCATGACAAGTTGATCATATAAATGATTATCAAAATCTGTATAAGATAATTTTAATAATTCATTTGAAGAAAAATCATAATTGAAGATTTTTTCGAGTAAAGAACGTGGTATACCACCGCCATGATCTCGTATTCTAGAACAAAATTCTTAGTTTGACACTTTTTGTTTTCTGATATCCTACCGAATAATTAGTTCATCATCATTAACAGATATGGTGACTTCAATATTCGGTAAACTGTCATCAGAATTTCGATGATGTTCAACAGTAGCTTGAAATGCATTCTTAAGCATTTCTGGAATAATATAACAGAGCGGTGTTGGAATGTACGGAAATGAAACATCAACATGTCCCGTAATAGTCACACTTGGCGCATGACCATAGGTCAACCGACATATTTTTCTGTTTAAAATATGGAAAAAACCAATCTATTTTATTTTCGAGAATCTTACTGAACATATTTCGCCGATGATTCGATCAATTCTCTCGGAGAAAAACTCATACAAATAGCACCTATATAATTTGGCTAAACGAAATATATTCGAATTTTATTTCAATAAAATAGAATGTACTTTATTTTTACGTAATTCAATATGATGTTCAATAAGCATTTTGATTGCTAATCGAGCTGTTAATGCACGATCGAGAAATTCTCGTACGAGCATATCTTGCTAAAAAACATCGAACTTTTCCAATTCGATTATTTGAGCAAATCATTTGTACTTTGATATATCGTTTCGATTCTCGAAAGCCTTCAGTTAGTAATGGCAACGTATCTGCACTGCAATTTAATGTATTTTGTAATAATTCAGTATAGATTTTTTCTTGTTCAAGTGTTTTGATCTAATTGAATATAAAAATGAATAAGAAAAAAAACAATAAACTAACACAAACTACCGGTGGAAATGAATGAAGTGTATGAAAAATTTTAATAAAACGTTCGTGCTAAAATTAGCAATTGTGAGATAAACGAGAAGGAAACATAAGGATATAAGCATACCACTTCTAAAAGATGTGGATTACATGCTACAACAAATGGCAAATTACGAAAGTCGTTTATTCGATGAGCGAAACGAATTGGCAAATCTTTGTGTAAATATTCAGCCGATCGCTACAAACACCAAGAAAAAAAGATAAGACATTTTCAATATTTCTCTTGCAAATACTATGAGATGACGGCCATCTTCGGTTTTATTGATATACATCATTGTTAACGGTGAAAGACGTGTTGATTGCTAATAGAATCAATGAAATCCTAACTCATGATTTCAAGTTCAATGAAATAGAAATACTTTGAGAGCAAGTTGTTCAACGTCATTTTGACAATAAAATGATGTTACAGTTACATTGGACAAATGTTGATCACGATTTTGTGCAACATTTGCTTGATGACGAATGAATGAAATCAAATACTTATTTGAAAATAAACGAGATAATTTTCGTGTTAACATTATCATTCACGTAGCAGTATAATCGGAGAACAATGATCTATTCGATTTTATTTATTTTCTCGATTGGTATTAGCCTATAAACCGGTCCAATCAAAGATTTAAATAAGGAACGAACGAACGAACGAACGGAGAATTTATTATCAAAAAACACACTTAAAAGCTATCATGTGTCAATCAATCAGGTTTGTAAAAATAAAAGTACGCACACACAGCTACGCTGAATGATATGGATGAAAAAAAGTTATTATTGTTCAGGAATGATAACCATGACAACTTTTCCCATTGTTAAATTATCTTCCATGTATTTATGTGCTTGGGCTATTTCTTCAAAAGGCCATGTTTTGTCAATGATAATTTTGAGTTTACCATTAGTAAATCCTTGTAGAGCTTCGTCTTCAAATTGTTGAATTAATTTCGATTTATAATCAATTGGTCTTGCACGTAAAACTGTTCCAGTGAGTGTCGTTCGTTTTCTCATCAATACGCTAAGTGATAGATTATCAGCCTTAGCGCCACTTTGACAACTATATACAATCCAAGAACTATCAATACCAATCACTTCTTGATTTGCTTCGACATAATCTGCGCCAATACTTTCATAGATAATATCAAAACCTAGATTAGATTTGCTAATCGACAAAAAAAATAAATATTTCATTGTTTACCATCTTTATTCCATACTCGAGCAAATTCTTTCATTTCATTAACCCTGAAACAATTTCATCGTAAATATGTTCAATGTGTTCATATGAAATTCTTACCAAGGTCCATGTTTATAATTAACTGCTTTATCTGCACCGAGTTTCTTACAGTAAGCAACTTTTTCATTGGTACCAGCAGTTGTTGCGACTTTTGCGCCGAAATATTTCGCCAATTGAATAGCAGCTGTGCCAACTCCGCTATTAAATTGATATTTGAAATGAAAATTTGATTTCAGTTATTTAATCTACCTGGCACCAGCATGAATAAGTACGAGATCGTTTTTTTTAATGTTACCAATCAAACGTAAACCTTGAAATGCTGTTAAAAATGTTTCCATTATGCCTACAAACGATAGATTTACTCGAAAGAGATAACGATCGAATATTATTTACCAGCAGCTTGTACCATTGAAAATCCTTCAGGGATTTTTATTGCACAATTCATGTGTACAGCAACATATTCTGCATAACCTCCACCGGCGAGTAAAGCCATAACTTTATCACCAATATTCCATTTATCTTTAGCTTCATTGCCAACACTGACAATCTCTCCTGCTGCTTCTAATCCGATAATATCTGTCACACCAGGTGGAGGTGGATATAGACCTTTACGTTGCACTGTATCAGCCCGATTGATACCGAATGCATGTACTTTCACAAGAATTTCACCATCCTAAATATCAAATCTTCGTCGAAAAACAAATCACTATTCGTTATCAATGATAATTTACTTGTATTTGCGGCACATCTATTTCACCGATATACATATTATCTAATCACAAGAATTTCAATTACATTAATCAATCGAATCAATCAACGTTCTTACCTCGATCACCGAACTCTTTCAATAGAACTGCTCGCATTTTCTCAGGAACAGACATAATTATTATTATTATTTCTCTACAAGAAAGAAAAATAATTCCCTAATTATTCCGGAGGACATTGTTTATTAAATTTTTCGGAAACAATTATAAAGATTCAAGAAGAATAAAAAAAAAACAAAACAATCAAGGAACTACATATACGGTTGAAGACGTTCTTTAGATGTGGCAAGAGCATATAAGGATGCTATTCCAAGACCATAAAGACCACCACGCAAAGAACTTTTCCAGCCGGCAGTTGATCGATAGAGGAGTCCGGTTAAACCACCACTTGCAACTGTATTCAATTCATCATCAACACCACGCACTTTGCTAATACCGGTACCGAGTAAACTGTAAATCAACGCAATAGAACCAAGAGCAGATGCTGTTGTCGCACCTTGACGTGCAACATAATTGATAATCCTACAAAGAATAAACAACTGTTAGAAGAACTCGATTTGTTGATTTCGAAATCATCGTACTGTGATGTCCGAACAGGTCCAGTTAACTCTTTCGTTTCACGAATACCTCGATACAATCCCGATGCACTACCAATGAAACTTCCTACAGAAAATAAATAAATAGACTTTCAATTTTCAATGGAAGCAAACCAGCAATAACTGAACCACCGATAGTAAAAAACATCAATTCCAATCGACCACGTTTTTCACTTTGTCCTTCCGGTACAATAAATTGTGAATTACCCTTTAAATTCATCTTTAACCTTCGGATAAACAAAATTTTTATTTTTTTCTTACTGAATTCAATACAGTTGGATCGAAATTTAAATATGGCGATATCGAATTCATTCCCGGTGTTGAGTGTACTAAAATTAACAAATCTTCATATATAATTTCCATCACAGAATATCGTCAATCTGTACCCGGTATATTCGGTGTTGAATCATACATATTATAATTTCCAAAAAGACTGAAGCTTTTTTTATTTGAATCTGAATTCATTTTTTGTTTTGTTGTTCTGAAAAAACGAAAAGTATTAGTGAGCAATTATTATTATTCTAGACACAGAAACAAGAAAGAGAAGAAACAAAAGACAAAGGAAATGGCTCGTTTTTGTTTTGTTTTTGAACAAATATTCACATTCAAGAACGAAAAGAAGAAGAAAAATGCTTAAACAACTAGATAATAATAATACAAATAATATTTTTGGTAAAAAAAACGGACAAACAAAATGAGATGTTTGATTTGTTCTTCGTTTATCAAGCGATTGTATTGAGATATGAAGTTACGTATCAGATGAAAAATAGAAAATATATCACACGCACACACACAGCGAAAGAGAAAGAGATCATGGAAGACAATAAACAAATGCAAATCAATTGCTAAATTCAGGATTTTCGCCTGTATATTCGTTTTCGAGACGATATTGTAGCGTACTGAACGAAGGTCGATTGTCGGGTTGAGCATGCCAACAGTCACGCATGATTTCATAGAGTGACGGCGGACAATTTGAAGGCTGCGGCAAACGATAACCTTGATCGACTTGTCGGAGAACTTCGGCGTTTGTCATGCCGGGATAAGGCGTTCGACCGAATGTAATCAATTCAGTCAAAAGAATACCATACGACCAAACCTAAATTTCGAAGAAAATTTGAGAAAAAAAAGAGGAAAAAATGAATTTTACATCGCTTTTCACAGTAAAACGATTGTAGAGTGCGGCTTCAGGTGCGGTCCATTTAATGGGAAATTTAGTGCCTTCTTTTGCTTCGTACATTCCACCAGCATATTCCTAAAAGAACAAAAAATCGTCTTGAAAAAAAACTTCGAACATTCCGTTGTCGAACTTTGATTATTCTTGCTAGACCAAAATCAGCAATTTTAACTGTATTACTCTCTCCGACGAGTACATTTCGAGCAGCGAGATCTAGAAATCAAATCTCTTTTTTTCGATAAAATTCAATCGATGATTTACCTCGATGAATATAATTCTGTTGTTCTAAATACGCCATTCCTCGTGCAACTTGCGTAGCAATATAAATCAACGCCGACATTTTCAACTGTCGGCCACGAGGACTCTGCAGATAGTCCAGTAAACTTCCGTTTTTCATCAATTCAGTGACAATATAAATCGGTTCTTCAATCGTACAAACAGCGTACAATTGAATGAGATTGGCGTGTTTTAAATTCTTCATAATCGACGCTTCGGCAAGGAAATCCGTCGGATTCATCGAGCCTGGCTTGAGAGTTTTGACAGCAACGGGCACATTTTCCTTCCAAATGCCTTCCCAAACATCACCGAACTGTCCGTGACCAAGTCGACGAACTAATTTCACGTCATGTCGAGAGATTTCCCATTTGTCAACGAGATTATGTGAGAGACCATCGGTTTCAGGCTTGACAATTTGTAGACAAGGCCGTCGGAGATTGACGCACAAACCATCGGAATGTTTCGAATAATGAGCAACTAATTCCGGCAACGAACTGAACATCGTTCGACGAGCTATGAAAAATCGTCCGTCTTCACTCTGACGAATTCGATAGTGTTTTATCGAATCATTATCTCGAATCGACAATGAAAAGTCCGTTTTCTTCGTTTCACTATCACGAATGAGAAAACTTCCATGTTCATTACCATCTGACATCAGTTGTTTTTCAGCGTCAATTCGACGATGTGATTTGAAATACCAGGGAAACGACTCGAGACTGTCTCGTTTGGCAACATAATTCGATGGTATCCAACCCTCTTGTCCATGTTCATTTCGTGCTTTCCACCAATTGGCCGCTTTTTTCTCGAGAATTTCCAATAGATCGCCTTTTCGTAGTTTCAAATCGTCCTCAGCTCGTCCCTCGTAGTCGAACAGAACGACGTATTGAAAACGTGTGTTATCTAAATTCGATTTCGATACAATAGCAGATGTGGTTGACGATGAAGCACTTGAAACGCCTGATGACGATGGAGTAGCATTGGCATTGGTCGTCTGACGATTGAGCGTGAATTGAACAGATGACGGTGAAAGAATCGGTTGAAGTTGTGTTTGAGTGTGACTCAGCTGTGGCCGAGAACGATTCGAATTAATACAATTTCCCATGATTTGCTAAACGACAAACGAAAAAAAAACAAGGTCTTATTAGAAATTCAATGGTATCGAATTTCACTCGAGAAAAATAATTATATCGTTCAGTTCTATATCGAATAAGTCGTTGGGATCGTTCGACTAAGAGTCTTGCATCGAGATGTCCAGCAAACTCGGTGGGTACGAACTGTTCGATATAGAATTTCGAACGTTCAGCCATTTTGTATTACTTTTTTATTCTCTATTTATTACGAAACAAATATTTCTACATACAATAGATTTCTTTTTTAGTTTCTCAAGTGCGCCTAGATGTAATTAAATTTCTACGTGTTCAGTTCACATTTTCACCCGTTTTTTTTTTCATGTTTGTAAAACAAGAGAAAAGAAAAGAAGTCAATCATTCTATTTTCTTTCGTTTTTTGAGTAAGTCTTACCAAGAGAGATTTTTTCTTGTGTGTGTTTATGTTTCGACGATGAAGAAGTTCATATTTTGATAACAGATCTTCTTCTTCATGTCGGAAGATCTAAAACGAGAATGAAACTTCAGATGATCGAACAACAGTTGTTACATAAGGAAAGAAAAATTGTGAAAATTGATCTCACATAGGAATTTCTTTTTTTTTTGTCGACACAAGTAAATATGTATATGAATTAGATTAATAATTCAGTGAGTATTTCTGATTTGTCGACAGCATATGTTTGACCTTCGTCGAATAACTTCTCTTTTTTTTTCGACATCTAATCATGCCTTGAGGTAATAAGTAATGGAAATGTATTTGTAAGAACAGATAAAGGAACACAAATCATTGACCTCTAAGATTGTCTATTAAAGAATGCTGATTTAAAGACAAACAGAAATGCGTATAATCTGCAGATTTCGTTTTGATTATGAAGAGAAAAAAAATCGATTAGTGTTGAAGAATTATCTGATCAATTCTTTGATACAGCACCGACTCATTAGACTAGTGATGACATGCATTGTATCAAGCATGAGCAACGTACAATCTATTGTTTTCAATTTTTTTATTGGTTACTGACCAAACGAGCATCGTACAATAAAAACAGACAGATGTCACTACACAGCAGTTGCACTTAAATAGCATAACCGTGATTTACTATTACAGCTAAAAATCCAGAGATTAAAATATTGAAGGAGAATATTTCAGAACTGAAAAAATGAATCTGTGAATGAATGTCAATGCTTTAAAGAATTTAAATAGAAAAGCATCTGCTATTTGCGTGAAGTGAAGCTAAATTGATAGGTGGAGTTAGTTACACACATAGAAAAAAAAACGAAATTTATTATTTAATGAAAGCGTGATAATAGATATATTAAAATGAAGAAAAAAATTTTATCTAAATAAATCAATTTTAAAATTTTATTTTAAAATATGTCAACAACGACGGCGTCATAGAAACAGTATTTACTATGATTGCAGCATGATGCCATAGTGTTCTCATTATTTCTTCTTCCGATGACTTCAGAATACTGTATATAATGTGCATTCTATCGTTGTTCAATTCATTATTTTCAGATCTTGTTTTATATACATATATTCAGTCCAAACCTAGTGAATTCTTTGCTCATTCATCATGGTCAGTCGATTTCAAATAAAATCATAAATAATTGTCTTTTGTTTCTATCAGGGATTACTCGATATTTTACGCAAACTTCGTTCAACACCACAAGAAGAATTACGTATATTACTCTTAGGTCTTGATAATGCTGGCAAAGTATGTCAACTATTTTCATATTCTACTTTTAAAATACAATTCAATGATTTAGACAACATTATTAAAAGTTCTTGCATCCGAAGATATATCTCATATTACACCAACACAAGGTTTTAATATAAAAAGTGTGCAATCAACTGGATTCAAACTTAATGTTTGGGATATTGGTAATAAAAATGTTCTTTTATTTGTTGTTTCACTAATTCGTTGTTTTTTAAAGGTGGCCAACGAAAAATTCGTCCTTATTGGCGAAATTATTTCGAAAACACCGATGTTTTGGTAAGAAAACAAAACCAAATTCTTTCGATTCAATCATGTAAATTCATTTCTCATCTAGATCTATGTCATCGATAGTTCTGATCGAAAACGTTTCGAAGAAACAAATCAAGTATAAATCTTTTCTTGCTTTTTGCTTGAGAGATGATTAACTGAAATTAATTTTCTGTTTACAGGAATTGAGTGAATTATTAGAAGAAGAGAAACTACACGGTGTTCCACTTCTTGTATTTGCTAATAAACAAGATTTACTCAATGCATCAAAAGCTTCAGAAATCACTGACGGACTTTCTCTACACCAAATTCGCGATCGACCATGGCAAATTCAAGGCTGTTCAGCCTACACCAAGGAAGGTGTTAAAGTAAAGTTCTTTACCATCATTTATTGCCGTTTATTATTCATTATCTTTCGTAGGAAGGCCTCGAATGGATATCGAAGACTGTGGCTAAACATAAGAAATAAAAACAACAAAAAAACCAAACTGCTGCAAACAACCGTTCGTTTTTCTTTCTTTCTCATTTCTGTGTGTGTGCGTGTGTGTATCAACTATTTATTCATTTTTCTGAACAACATCAATGCATAGAAAACAAAATACCAACTTAGTATGCATATCTATTGTGAATTTTCTTCATTGTTATATCGAGCATTGAAAGTATGCTACAATCGTGTCGTCGCTTTTTATGTGTGTGCGTGCTGATGATGATTTTCTCAGAAAAAATAAATTTAGGAATGTCAATCATTTATTTCAAATCATGAAATATACACAAAACAAAACAGACTAGGCACAATCACAAGAAAATAGTAAACAAAAAACAAAAAAAAAGGTACCTTTCATTTAACTAATAAAAATAATAAGAATTCGTTTTATCATCGGAAAAAGCGCAAAATAGAAACTAATCATTCTCTCTTTGAAAACAAAAAAAAATCATCATAAATAAATAGAAAAGTTAATAAGGAATGGAGTTCTGTTGATACTGAATGTAATCATAGAGACGTGTTCGTAAACTCAAAGCACAACGGTTAATTACTTCATGCATATAGCGAGCTGCTTCAGCTTCGCTTGCGTCAGGTTTCAAGCGTGCATTTAACTGTTCTAATGTATGACCACGAAAACATGGCAGACCCGTATCAAGCATCAAAGCAACGAGAGTTATGAAATGTTGTCGGTAAGGACGCAAAGCTAGGTAACCTTTGATGCACAATTCTTTAAACCAATGAAATGCTGGTGCATTTAAATCACCCATAATTAAAATCATTTCAGCTGTCAGTTTAATATCAGGTTCAAATCCAATATTACCGCCAGGTGATGATTCGAACATAAAACCAAAATCTAAATAAATCGAGAGAAATTATTTTTCTTCTTAAATTCTTAATCAACAAACCAATATGAATGATGTGTCCTTCATCATCAATCCTAAACGAATAAATCAATCGATATAGAATTCAAATTGAGATATTTCAACGAACATGATATTTCCATTATGTCGATCTTTGATTTGCAGCATAAACAATGCAATTGAATATGCAGCCATGCTCATGACAAAATTTCGACGAGCTTTTTGAAATTTAATCGAATCATCTTTGCCGTAGACATGTCGAAAATAGTCGAATAGGCCAACTTCAGTATTTCGACCGATATCTTCACGAGAACGTGAATTCGGAACACATTCAATCACTCCACACTAAATCAAAATTCATCTCAGATCGAATTTACTTTTCTTTTTCAATCTCTTACGCCAGGACTAGTGGCAATAACACGATAAGTATACAAATACAATTCTAGACCTTCTTGTTCGAATATATTATGAAATAAGCGCATCAATTGTAAAGCCAAAATATCCTTTTGAAATTTAAAAAAAAACAGTTCGATTTTCTTGTAAATTAACTCTTCTCTACCTGTCGAACATCATCACCAACTTTGAAAATAGCCATTTGAGGATATTCGTTCGTTGAATCAGGTATAAATACGTAATCCGGATCGGCACAATGTTCAACTCGTTCAATGCCAACGGTTTGCACACGAAATGTTGCACGATAAGGTGCTTTGGCCGCACTAGACAATCGAACGATATGAATTCGAGGCGATAATTCTCAGAATATGACAAACCTTTGCATAGGAGCACCACTTTCCGGTAACAGAGATGTCACAATTGCTTCAGGATTTGATGGTAAATAAACACCTGATGGAACTTCACTGCCAATGTCTCTCAATGCTTTGAGACAGGCTGATGAAAAAAAAATTGAGATTTATATTTTGAATAAAACTCGATATTGTTTGTACCTTGTTTACGTTCGTTTCCTTTCGGATAAACTTTGATAATATCGGATACTTTCGTTAATTTATCGGAAAATTCAAAAACTCGTTCATAAAATTTCTTGGCATGCGGTGTTAGATTGTTTTCAATTTGTTGAGCTATAGGTTCTAACTTGACTTTCATTTCTTGATCAGGCGTTGTTTCATTTTTAAATATATTCGTTCGAATATTCCAGATCAATTGATGAGCTAACAGATTCGATTTTTGCGAGAGAGCTAAAATCAATCGACGAACAAAACCCATCTAAACAACGACAGTTTAATTCAAAGTAGAAGAAGATAAATCAATCTTCTTACATCGTCATATCGAACAGCTTGAACAAGTTGTGGAATGTAGAGAATCAAAGCTTCGGATTTCGTTGTATAGAGTATTCGAGAAGCGAATTGAATCGTATAGGAATTCGCTACTTGATTCAATCGTGCACGAGCAAAGTAAGAAAGTGCAGCAACGGGATTGATCGGTGCCCAAGTAAGAATATGAGTTGTCTAGAAAATTTCATGAGAAAAAGAATCTCTCTCTTTCTTTGATAATACTTCGCATTGTCGATCATTATCAGATGAAATTGTGAATATACTCAATGCATCGGGAATGTGACGAACTTGTAATGGATATGCTTTGACTAATTTTTGAATTTCATTTTTTAATGATTCTCTCGGAATTCTAATGAATAGAAAAGTATTATTTATGTATTTCGAAAATAAGAATGTGTGTACGTGTAATAGAGATTAATAGCTAAATCTGGCGAGATGAACCATGCAAGTCGAGCATATTCTTTCCATGCTTTATTTGAGATTTGATTTAAATCGTAGAGTTTCCAATTCTGATAGGTCGATTGAGTATCTTGATCGAACTGAAGATCCGAACGACCCAATGGATTATGAAAGGTTTCTAATCGTTCGATTTCATACGCCTAAATAAAACATAGATTTCATTCTTCAATGATTCTTAATCTTATCTTTGAAAACCTACGAGAATTGTTAATAATAAATTGCGTTTTTTCAATAAATCTCTTGTTAATAATCGTATATCATAGCTTTTGTCTGTATTTTTACCCGATGCTGCTAAACGAAAACAAATGATCAACTTTCTTTTGTTTGAAATCACAAAACAATCATCATTAATCAATGGAAATTAGTATTGAAGCTTGTGCGGATATGGGTGAGCGCAAATGCCTACCTCGTAGAGATGATTTACGAGAGAATACTTAGGGAAAAAAAGAAATAATATAATCAGTCAATCGTACTCCTAACAAGGAAATATGTTTTTCTTTTCGAAGTTTTTCTTCGTACCAGATTTTCGACTGAGCGTCGAATGTCCTCCAGCACCTGCTGCAGCACCTCCGCCACCTGCTAAGGAATTAATAAGACCAATGGGTGCACCTCCTTTTGATGAACTTTCACTTGTACTGTGCGACATAATATTTGCACCGTCGACTAAAAACGAGAATCTTTGATTTTAGACAAGAAACGTTCCCAATGAGACACAAACTTGTAAAACTCGGATCATTACAAAATTTCTTCTCGCCATGAACCAACGAAAAGAATTTTATCAATTTCTGTATATCATTTCGTAGTTCGTTGTAAGTTTGCGTAGGACAACGATGTCGAATGCTAATCGACGAAAGAAAAATAGTTTTTTTTTGTCGATTTTTCTATTTTATAATCCTCTTACGTAAAATAATCAAATGCAGTATGATAGATTTTCTCTCGAAGTAAATATTTACTAACACCATTAGCAAGATAATCACTTTGTACGAGATATAAAGCGAGATATAAAATACGGAAACGTAAGCCAACAGCACAGACATGTTTTGTCATTGGTGCTTTAGGATTATCGGAAATTAAACTAAGTGATTTATGAAATAGATCGACTAACATTTCCATTTCAATGTCAGCTTTATGCATACAAAGAGAAACACGTTCTTCGATGAACTATAGTTCAAAGAAAATAAAATTAAAATCAAAAGTTTGTCAAGTATAAATCGATATACTTTGAAAAATATTCGATGTGGATTAACAGAAGGTGGTTGAGGTTTTAGTTGTTCTTTTTCCGATGGAGCTAATGGCGATGGTTCAGGTTTATCAACCGAATATAAACCATGACGTTCACTGATTATTCGTTCCCAAGCTTTATAAATTTCTTCGACAATCTGAAATAGTTGTGTTTTTTTTCTTTTTGTTTTGTTTTTGGAATTCAATTTACTATTAATTCTAATTCTGGCCGACCAACAATTGCCCACGACCAACAATCAACAGCTGCTTCCATGACTGTCGTCGTAAACATTTTTATTGGCAGCCAAACTATAGCATGTATCATATCTCGATCCAAAGCATTTCCTAAAGTAACGACATTGAATTCGAATCTTTTCAATCATCAATCAATCAACCTTTTTGTGCATTGATTCGGTTCGGTGCAGCACCAATTGCTGTAAATGTCATTTCATTTTCATTGTCATTATCATCTGGTTCAATATTTCGAATTAACATAGCTGTTAATTTAAATAATCCATTACGAAAATTACTATCGACTGTAAAATAAAACGAGATAAGTTTTAAACAAAACGGTGAACTTCTTACAAATCGCAATTCGTTTTTCGAAATCGAGTGCAACATTTTTATCATTCATCGGTGCTACAAATGACATTCGACGACGACGTTGTTGAGATGATTTGAATTTATCCAGTGAATTCAAACGATTCTGTATCGCATGTTCCATTTCATCTTTAACGACGCCTAAAGCTTCACGATAATCTTCACGATCAAGTCCTTCAACCTGAAACATCGACATCAATTAGTTGATTTCATTATTAATCACATTCGATATTTACAAATCCAATCGCAGCATTTCGTTCTCCTAATGAAATCATATAATCCGCAAAATCATCTCGATATTGTAATTTATTTGTCGTCTATACAAATTTGCAGATCAATTCATGATTGAAAAACAATCAACTTACATTATTATCCGTTGATTTCGAAGACGTACTCAAATATTCCCACATAACCTATGAAAATCACAGTTTGACCAAACGAAAGACAAACATTTTCAACTTACATGCAAACCTTTATGTTGTCGAGCATCATTCGAATTTCGTTGGCCTTGTTCGAGCTTCAACATATATTGCTACAGAGAAACAATACCATTTCGAAATACAGTCACGGTTATTTAAATAGATTTCTACTTGAATACAAGATTTAAGCAAAGTCGGAGAGATCATCAAAGCTTGTTCAATAAACATTCGTCCAAATTCAATAAATTTATTGTAAAGTTCCTAAATTCAAAGGAAATATTCGTCGTAATTTGTCATTTCAAACAAACACAAACAAACCAGTCGTTTTTCGTACGTATCAACAAATTGAATTGTATGTTCCGTATCGGGCACATGATGATGAGCTATTACTTTATGTAGATTATCTTCATTTAACGAACACGCAAGGATGTTGATGATGTTCATTAAAGTTTCAATTACAATTGAACTGCAGAATAATTGTGGAAAACTAATTAGAAAGAAGAAATTGAGTTTAATGAAAATGATTTCGATTTAAACGAACGCATTTTTCGATAATAATTGATGCAAATAGAGTTTAGCTTCTTCTTGAACTTCTTTGCGAACATGAACGCGTTTGATCATGAAAAATTGACATTGTTTTTCGAGATTTTTATTTCGTTCAGGAGATTTCGACTAGAAGAAAAGTTTGATTTGAAAATCTTCAACAAACAAATCGTTGTCTACCATTCGTTTCATTTCATCAACGTAAATTTCAAAACTTTTCCTTCCAATAGCTGTCATCAACACCCAAAGACCTATTCAAAACAGATTTGTTCAATTCTTCAACTCAAATTCATCGTTTGCTACCGTATTTATCTCGAATTAAACCTGGATCTTCGAGATATGAAAATATAAATTGAAATGCTGACGGTACAAGTGAATGTCGAACTCTAGAGACAAATGATAATTCTATTGAATTTTTTTCGTATTAAATAAAAATAACAACCTCAATGTCTCGAGATAATACACTGAAGCTGTATAAGCACTTTGTTCAAAACCAAATTTATCAATATAAGATTTGGCATTTGGAAATGCCGAAAAGATACTATTTAATTTTAATTTCAATTCAGAAATATCGTCCTAGAAAACAAACAAACTTGTCTGTTTTTTAAAAAATGCACAAATTAATTTACTTTTGTTATTTGTTCAGTTTTTAAAGGCATAGCTGATTTCAATGGAACGTAGGATAGATTTTGTGCAACTAATACCGGTGATTTAACCGCTATTAGTCGAATACAATCGTACCATTCTAAAGGCCAAACAGGATTCTCCCAGTAAATAAAACCGTACAAAACACAATAAAACCAAAAATGTTGAAATAAACGAAAGACTCGTTCTGATGGCTCGGTTATCACATTAATTCGACTCATAATCACAGTTATAACGGGCAGTAATTCACCGAGACTACCCGCAGTATTCGAAGCCTACGAGACAAAGAAAAACAAAAACGATTCAAATGAAAAATTAACACATGTCATCACGGGTACTTTAAGTGCGCTTTTCGTTGATTTTTCACTGGCATCTTTTGCTCGTAGACCAAGTTGAACAAATAATTCGAGTGTACTCGTTAACAAATTCATAATTTCCAATGAACCTTGAATATTCGCTGCAACATTAGCTAATACATTGATGACTGCATTCGATGCTTGTCTAAATAAATCGATAGACAACAAGTTTACGTTGTGGTTGATGGATTGACATACTTATATCGAATTGGATCTCGACCGATTGTTGTCATTGTGTTACTTTCATGTGTTGGAAAATTCGAATCAATTATAATCTCAGTAAATAATTTAATAATTTCTTCATAGGTTGTCTGTGGCTAAATCAAATAGCGTTTTAAAAGTGCATAAATAATCAGTCAATCGATCTTACTAGATTAGAAATCAACATACAACCAATTTGATTAATAATCAATATATCCAATGGTGATGGTGGTTCGCCGAGACGCTGCTGAAATCTTGCTAAAATCGCCTGTTGTGTATGTTGAACTTCTTTCAACGTAATTGCCATATGGCCCAATGTTAAAATCGTATTATGTGAGACCAATGATGCTTGCCTAGAAAATACATTCAACAATCACAAGTCCCTCAAATTTTCTTGTGTTTAAATGCGCATAGCAAAAACAAAGACAAAACAATAACTAAAGCCGAGCAGAATAGATCATTCCAATTGACTTACAAAAGACTTTCGTATTTTTCTTTATCTACATCGTGTCCTTTCGGTGTACGACGTTTATAAGGTGCAGCATCGAAAAGAACAAGATTAAACACCCAATTCGAACTGCAAAGATTTATCTCAGAAGTGAATCTATTTTGAAAATCTCCTCTTTTTTTTTATTTCAACATACTTATCATCGTTATGGCCCGATGCAAGTCGAGCTGATAATTGAGTTAACAGAGCTTCAACACATTTCGGATCGGTATTTAAATGAATCATCAACGATCTAGATGAATTCGAAAATTGAAATCGAAAAATTTTTTCATTCAGAAATTGTCTCACCGGCATAAACCTTCGATAGCTGCATCTCGTAGTTTTTCAAAGATTTGAAACGCTCGAAATTCTTTCGAATTCTTCATTCCGTCGTTTAAAAACGCACGTTGTTCTTCGGCATCTAATTTTTGACTCGTATGTCGATACAATTTAAACAGCAACGGCGATGGTTCCGTTAGGAAATCGCACAGAGCTCGAATGGCATAGTTTGCTAATGCTTGATGTTTTTCAGCTAATCGACTCAAGACCTTTGTTAAACGAAAATATTCATTTGAAAATCAATTTTTGTTCTTTTACTTCTAACGAAGTGGCAAGTAAAGGCACTTGAGCTGCTAATAATTTCATAGGTATTGTTTCTTGACTGAATTTTTCCGCACATTTCGTACACAATTTTTCGGCTTCTAAAAGCACAAATTTAAATATTAATCGAAATCATTTGTTTCCTTTTTTTCTCTCGAACAGAACATTGAAACGAAGGTGTAGAGAAAGAAACAAAGAGAGATAGAGAGAGCGCTATGAAGAAGTTAGATAATCGAACATGTGTTCAATAAAATAAAATAAAAAAAACTTTGTGATCACCAAAAGAAAACAGACAAGAATGCACAGTCTGTTGAGATATACATACTCAACATAGTTCTATTTGATATCTGTTGATCTTTGATGAGAAATTTCGAGAATATTGTGAACAAGTGAGAGAGAGACAACAATGACAATCGAAGTACCTGTTTCGTCGTCACATGTTAAGCCGAGCAACTCCAAAACAGCGGCATTGGCATCGACACGTATTCGATAGCGATGAGAATTTTTCGAATATTCATCATGATCGAGATCTAAGAGTTTTATTATAAATAATTGTTGAACAAATAAATAAGTCGATTTTTTAATTCCATTTAATCGTTCTAGTTCAGCTTTCTTTCGTCGTTCTTAAAAAGAAACAATTTATCATTGATTCAAAAAAAAATGAATTTTAACTTATTACCAACAGATTTAATTAATAATTCTAAATTATCTCGAAATAATTTGATAATACAAACGATGAGAATATCACTAAAATAACTATATGACGAATGACGTTTGGATTTCGAATGGTTCGATCGTGAACCATATTCGATTGTTGCAATTTGATCCAGATATTTCACAACATTATTATCAATTAATTTGAATGTCTAAATAGATTTCAATCGAAGAGAATCATTTAGAAAGAAGACTCGAATCTACTTCGTGCAAATGTTCGAGAATTGATGAACTGATACAAACATGAAATCGACTAGGAATCGATTCAGTTCGACGTGGATGATAAGTCGAAGCGATAGTCGAGAAAAAAATTGTATGAATCGGTCGATCATCTTCTATTTGATTAGGACTTTCGATGGATCTAAAACGAAGATCAAGTTTTCGTTCGTTTATTTTTGGATCGAATAACATACGATTGTGCAAAAGACGCTTGTAAATCTTCGTTAAATAGAGGTTGCTGAGTATTTGACTGAGACATTTGAGCAAGATTGTCATTTGTTGTCGAAAGAATATTTCTCGAAAGAACTTTCGATGCAATAGGTCGTAGGGAAATCGATCGATTAAGAAGATTTTCATTCGGTTGACAATTTGTCGAATGTGTTGATGAAGAGAAATTTATCGGAAATAATTGAGATATTAAACTTTGATTCGATGTCGATAGACTAAAGTACAAAAGATAACCTTCGTACTCAAAGTTCAAAACAAATCAAATTCATCTACCGGCCAATAGCTCGAAGTGCCCCGAGTAAAAATGGAACTTCATATCGATAAATTGATGCATTTTTTTCTACATATATGTTTACGCACAATTAAAGCAACGATTGTTTTAGGTTTTTGTTTTACCTTTTAAATTTTCAGACGCAATATGTCTTAATTTTTGCACAAATTCTCGAATTAAATTTGCAATTAGTAACATAATCTAGTTGACAAATCAATCGATTAGTTTCGAAATAGAAATTTGATCACAATCAATCCTACGTGTTCTCTTGTTTCCTTATTTCCTGCTGTCGCAGCTAATTCAGTTAGAGCAGTATGAAAACAGAAACTGAATACTTCAGATGAAGGTAATGCTATACAAAAAACAAAAAATAATAAAACAAAAATAGGAAATCAAATTCATGTTTACAATGTTTGTAATTAGACGAAATGAATTCATCATATTTCGCTTTCGGAAGTTTTTGATAAATATCAAGTAGAACATTAACAATCTCCAATCGAACCTTTGTTAATGAGAGAAATAGAAAGAAAAAAAAGGTACGTATATTAAATGAATACTTTGCATTTATCATCAAGTTCAACAGCTAGATATGCAAGTGCAAGAAGAAGATTTTCTAATCGTTGATTAAGAACGAAATTTTCATTCGATTGATATCGATCTTGAATTTGTTTTATTAGAGAATTAAGTAATGAACTTGATCGCTAGAACATAATTAAATTAATTTATTATCGAATTAGTAAACTTATTATTTCTATCGGCTACTTTATTATTTGATAATAATTGATCGGGATCATTTGACTTGCAAATCGAACGTACAAATGATAAAAGTATGTTGAAATGTTGAAACTCGGTAGTCATCTTCGATTGAGTTTTTTGACAAAAAAAAATAAAATTCACTCAATTCATCACTATGAAAACGAGTTCATGACAAACAGCGTCAACAGTTTTAATCGTCAATTGCTTTTTTTCTATTAACCAATAAAAAAGCATTACTTACAGATTCTTTTTTTGACGACTTCAAAGTATTTAAACATCAACTAGTGATATCTATGAAACTAACTCTCGAAAATCGTCTTTGTAGTCTCATTAATCATCGAACAAAACAAAATCTTCAATAATCGATAAATCATTTTCTTATTTTTTTTCTTGTCTTCTCTTATTTTTGTCAGCGAAATCGTGTCTGCTAATCTAATTATTATAGTTCGACATTTTGAATAGACGGAGAACAAAAGCGAACGAGTTGATATTAATAATTGTCATTTGAGTTATTTTCTCTTTCGTCCTCTCTGTCTGTTTCTCGGTTTTTTTTATGAGAAAAAAAAATCGACGCATAATTTGAAAATAGATATTAGCTTAACTATTCACATGCCGGCTGATGCCATTTGTGATAACGAGATAAAAAAGAAAGAAATATTCAAATTTATTTTACACATCGGTAAAGAAAACAAAAGCATCATTTCGAATTACAAACATGTCATTTTGTTTTCTTTATGTGCGACAGAACAGTCAAGTAAAAAGATAGAATATTAAGTATTCTTTTAAAAAAAACGAGAATAGAGAGAATAGAGTATGATTCCTAATAATAGACTTTCCTGTTAATATTAAAGAGATGTTTAAAATAGATTGTTTTTCTTCTTCTCTTTGAACAACAAAAGACAAACGAGAAGAATTACATGAATAGAAAATAAGCAAACTCATTTAAAACGTATTGACTACATAATTAGCCATGTATTGTCATGGGAAGTATACCAGTGAGACTGTTGATAGGTATTATTTGCCTAAATCAGTCATCAACCTCTTGATTAATGCCAGTTCTTTTCCTTTTCTCTCACTTTTCCTCATATCGTGAAAAGAACTACTTAGATCTACGAAAACAACATTATTTCTTCTTTCTTCCTTTCGTTCTCCGAGATTTGCTATTTTTTTTTGCAACTTAATTAATATATAAAAGGAAAAAAACTTTTGACGTGGCGGTGATATTCTATTGAGCTCGTTATAGAAACGAGCAATATGACTTTATAAATAATTTATCAAAAAAATCCATTCAGTTGGTTTTCTTCTTTCCGTACAGAGGCTCGTACAAACACGTATCTCCTTCCTATTTCTAGACGTGTCAAACGTGTATAAACTGACACTAATTAATTTTGGACGTTGTCATCGTTTTTTTTTAGAATATAGAACAAAAGCAAATGTCTATTGTCAATATTGAGATAACATTAGCGTACAAACAATGTCGAATTCATGGCCAATTTTAAATTCAACTGAAACTACACCAGCAAATATCTATCTCGTACCGACAATATCCACACCGAGTGATATCTATGATCCACGTTTAACACGACCATTTGCATTAATTTGTTTATTTATCGGTAGTATTGGCAATTCATTATCGTTTATAGTTTTTTCACAAAAACAATTACGTACACATTCAACATTTCGTTATCTTGCCTATCTATCAATCATCGATCTGATTGTCCTATATTTAGGTTTAGGAAATATAATTCTTCGAGATTATTTTCTATTTGATATACGTGAACAAAGTTTATTTCTTTGTAAATTTCATACATTTTTAACATATGTTACAACGCATTTATCATCATGGATATTAACTATCGTTTCAATTGATCGTGCTATCGCTTGTACAATCGTACAATTAAATAAACGTTTTTGTCGACCGAAAACAGCCGATCGAATATTTGTTATTATGTGCCTTGCTGTTTCATTAATTAATATTCATATATTATTATTCATGGGTTCAAAGCAAACTTACACAAACATAAATACAAATAATCATAGTCAAATAGTATCCTATTATCATCGAATTGTCTGCACACATAATACATCAAAGATTTATTTTCAATTTTTTGAAAAACCCTATAATATTATCGATCTGTTCTCGTATGTTCTTATTCCGTTTATTATTATGACAATATGCGCTTGTATTATAGCTTATCGTCTATTTTTTTCATTAAGTAAACGGACCATGCATAAAACAATTAAAGGTCGAACACGTCACGGTACACGACGTGCCAAACAAATCTCTTATATGTTGTTAATTTTGAATATTGTTTTTGTTCTTCTACTTTTACCAGCTGTACTCGGACAAATTTTTCAAGATCTTAATCAAGAACATCGCTATCGAGTGTATAATTCAATCACATTATTATTATCCTATTCGAATCATGCATTGAATTTTGTTCTATACGGAATTGCATCGCCACAATTTCGTTTGACATTAAAACAATTATTCGGCTTCGGAAATCATGAGCTAAGTCAACGACGTTGGCATACAATAGGCTTTTTTACTTCGACTGGTTTTTAAAGAGAAAGGAGTATTCAGTACACGATGTTTTTTTGTCATTTAAAATAAAAAAAAACAAAGATAGAGAGAAAAACTCTAATATTAGATGATATATGCCTTTCATGAACTAATAAGATTTAGCTGTAGGAACGAAGAACGGATATTATTTTCTTGAAAATTTCAATGATTCTACTATAATCAGATTAAATAGATTTGAAAACATTCTCGACCTGCTACGATCTGATAATCTACTTTTCTTTTTCTTCGGAATAAAGTCGATAAACTAATTAGTTTGAATGAATAACAAAAATTCTTTTTTTTATTAAAACAACAGAACAAAACAAAAAACTATTAAACCAAGGTTTTGGTTAGATTATGATAACCAATTCCAACTGCTGTGAGAAGAATTTTTGGTGAACCAGTTCTTAATTGTTCATCATCATCATCATCCTCATCATCATCTAATCTTTCATCTGATTCAGATTTTTCTTCATCAGATTCTTCGATTTGTTTGGGTATTTCTTGTGCATTTTCAATTTTGAACATAATTTGAAAGAATTGTTTCAAATAACGAAGATATTGCATTCTAAAGCAAGAGCATTTCCATCATAGTTTATCATTTCATAGATTATCAATCTTACGAATAATTATTCAATGGTCCAGTGATTACTTTCGATACATCAGCTTGATTAAGTGCCATGTAATTAAATGTCAAAGCTTGTCCAAAGGAATCGACTACGCCTGCCTGTAAAACTTTTATTATTTAAAAATCTAATGAGCTTATATAATTTTACTTTATAAATTTCATCGAGAAGTTTATAGACAGCTTCTTTTGCAAGTTCTTCAGGTATGGTAATCACAGTTGAATCATTTTCATCTGCTCGAGGTTGTGAACAACTTTCTGCAACAATAACGGATCCATTCTTTGTCTCAGCAGCTAACGTTAGACCGTATGCAGGCGATCTAATTAGTAAAATATTATTCTTTCAGTTTGAATCAAATAATAACAATGATAAACACGTACAAACCAGCATTTGGTCCTTTCTGATGATCAACATAGATATACACATCTGGAAGAAATTTTAATAGTAAACCTTTCGCCGTTTCAATTAAACGATTGGCTAAACTCGGAGACACACGCATTGCATAACTAGAATTTAACCAAAAAAAAACTAAGTTTGAAGTGATGAAAATTCTAAGAATTCATTACGCAACACCACGAATACGTTTGATTTTTCCAGCATCTGTCCATTGATTAGGTCGTAGTTTCATTTTAGCTGGACAACGAAAGATAATTTCGCCACCACCGTTCGGTTTTGCACCACGTTTGAGTACCTAACACACACACACAAATTAATTTCAATTTTCTGTTTAAAATCATACCTTAAATTCTAAACCATCATCTGATCCAAGAAATCGTTTCATTACTGACATAGCTGAATATTTAATTAAATCAACCTAATACAAGTTGTTGTGTGTGTGTGTTTTTTTTTTGGAGAAACAAAATCAATATTACCGATGGATCATCACGATCATTGGTAACGCCTTTCAAACGAAGTTCAAGTGCTGTTTTCATAAAAGGAGCCATATAAAGAACGAATTCCAAGAAATAACCGATACTACGTTGAAGTGAACATTCATGTTCGACAACACCACCAGTTAACGCACCGGGAACATAGTAAAGTGATGTACCTACAGTCGAATACAATAGATCGATCGAATTCAATCAATGTTTTGTTTGTTTTACCAGTAGAATTGATTTCGACTTTACTACCATTTGTTAGTTTTTCGAGTAGATGTAAGAGATTGATTTCGAAATCTATTTCAAATGCAAATAGAACAAGGAACTTTCAAGATAGAATACAATTGAAATACCACGTAGTCCAGGTTCGTTTTCTTGTATTCGAATGTTTTTTATCTTTATCGGCTGACAGCTAAGTGTGGATAGAACGAGACGTTGTCGAAAAAAAGCACAACCATCAAATTGAAGAGTCATTTTCCTATATTATCAATGAATAGATTCAAATAAATGTTGTACGATCTTTGAATGAATTGATATTCAATGGACTCTCAAGTTTATCCATTCAGAAAGTATTTTATCTTTTATTAATAGTGACATCTACAAAACGAATACGGTATATCAGTCTTTTTCTAGTTCTGAAACACAATGATGACATTTGCAAATAAAACCAAATGTTGTTTTCAATAAAGTTTGACGTATTTCTACAGGAAGGTTAGAATTAAAATAACTAATGAAAACCTGTTGACCCTTTTCAATTGTTTGATTAGCAACAATCGACATACGACCGTGTCTATTTTGAAGATATACGGCATTTGGACAACATGAATGATTTAAAAAACTGGTAAATGGATGAAATTTTCCATTAGCTGGCTTTCTTAGTGCTGCATATTCACCAAATATATTACATATCAATTTGTTACTCAATGTATAATAGACCCAAAAATCAAACTTAGCACTATCGCGATACGGACAAAGTCCTAATGTTTCGAGTAGCTCAATATAAAATCCACACGAACGATATATATCCCAGGATGTTGTTTCATTGGTACCGATTGTCAGATATTTCACACCGATAACTTCTAATGGATGTTGATTGTTTTGAATTGCAATAGCTAAGACACGTAGGATAACTAAATGTAATAAACTGCTGCATGAAATTCCTCGAGCTACATAGGCCATAATCTTTGATAGATCTTTTCCACATAAAGCTTTATGATAACTGTCAAATGCTTCTTGATAGCAGTCGATACTGCAGAATTGTTGTCCACATTGTTTACAAGTAGATTTACTATCAATTTTAGTAAGAAAAATATTACAATGATTGCATTTGGGACCATACAATCCATTGTTGACGAGTATGCCAGGTTCATTAAGAATAATTTCTTTTGGTTTGATTAGTTCACGAGTGATGACACCTAGTTGAGGTCTTTTTTTAGTAGAAGATCGTGCTACTGGAGATGATTCACCAATGTACTGCGTTGGATCATCAGGCCTACAAAGTAAATATGTCATTTTCAAATTCTAACGAACTAGAAAATTTACATTACATGCAAACAACTGAGAGTTTTGGAGCAAATCGTTCTAGGCTTGAATTAAGTTCTTTCAATACAGTTTCTGTATCACTTTGTTCGAATGATTCAAATTCGTCCCATGGATAGATTACTTGATGCATACGACCAAGGTCTGATATACGTTCAGGATCTATTGGTATATTTTGTTTTTTAAAAGATTCTGTTGTTTCTTTGACTTTTTTCTGCAATTCATGTTTCTTGTCAACAATTTTCTGACGAATATTATCTTCTAATAGGTGTGCGTTTTTTAATAATCGTTCAATGTAGTATAACATCGCATTTGGGCTGTCTAAACCTTCTGCTGCTAAGAAACAACTATACAAAGCATCGACTTTCATAATCACTAAATAGGCGTAATCATCGTCAGATATCTTTGTTTCAGGAAGTTTCTTATCAACAAGTTGTAAACATCGAGCAGCATCAGCAAATGACAATTCAGGATATCCAAGTTTCAAATGAACAGATGCTCGATAGTTCCATAATTTCAAATCATATGGATCAGATAAAATCAGTTTTGTAAACAAAGTACGTGCTTCTAGATAATCTCCTGTTTCTAACAGTTCTCTTCCACGGTTAAGAAATTCTTCAGTTACTGCTGTAGCCATTGTTCTGAATATTCTTTTCGTATTTAAAGTAAGATATCGTCAAAAGCAACACGAGTTTTGCAATTCGAGTGATGTTTTATCTCGATGATGAATATCAGTGTGCAAATTCAAGATAAGCAAGCGCCCACGATCATCATGTTCGATTTATTAACTTTTATTGAATTGAAACTTTGGCGAAAAAAAGTCTTTATTTTATTTGCATAATACATATACGTAGTTTACAGAAGTTCTTATCTATTGATCGATTTGCATGAAAACTTTCGGTTTAGAAAAGATTTCAATTGCTTCGTCTAATTCCACGAGTTTCTTCTCGATTTGTTCTTTCGTTTGTTTGATACTTAAAGAATCATTACGTACTGGTAAATGACCAAGTTTCTTTTCTAATTCCGTTCGATCTAAATCAAAGTCGAAAGATTTGTATTTTACCGAAAATATCCGATCGAATTTACTCGACTCCAATTGTTTCAATGTTGCTACACGTTGATTATCATCAACTTTGATGTGACCTGGAGGACATTCTGGATCAGGCGCATTGAGAATCGCTTCAGTCAATGCTTGATCACGTTTTTCTTTGATTTTTTCGATGCTAATCAAAGAAAAATATTTGTTTTTTGTGTTAACATGGCTTCGAAGAATGTACGCACTAATTTGGTACACGTCCATTTTTTTGTTCTTGATATTTTTTAAAATCACTTTTTTGTTTTTCTCGTGCTTGTTTTTCTGCCTCGACACTAATTGATTTCTGCACTTGAGGTATTTGTTTGACGTATTGAGAATTGATTTTAACGAAATCTGTTTGAGTTGAATTTCGTCGTAGATCATTGACAGATTGAGATCGAAGCATTTTCGGACCAGTATTTGCATGTGCTTGAAGATACTTTCCCTGTGCTGCTGACTGTGGTCGAGACGATGATCGTTGTTTGTTCTTGTTTTTGCGAATTAGACAATCGAAATTATTTCAAATTCAAAGTCAAAATTACTTCTTCGAGTGTTTGTTTAACTTTCGATTGAACATGATCGTACTGTTTCGAATGCCACAATGCTTTGACAGGTATTGGTTGTGTTTGAGCTTTTTTATCTTGTCGTTTTTGACTGTCCCTCATGATTCGCCGGATTCGTTTGAGATTTTCATTCAAATGATTTTTCGTTGTCTGTCGGTTTTGATGTAACATTGATTTACACCCAACATCCAATTGAAATGGAGCGCCGTCACTAGCAGTTGCTCGTTTGTAGATACCTTTCGCATCGGTACCATGAAGACGAGGAATACGACCTGTACCACTAGATGAGAAGATGAGAATGAGAAGGTTTTTTTTGTGATTTGATAGGTGATAAATACCTAAATGGACGAATTTCATCTCCGTAACCAGGATCAGCTGGAATCGGACTTCTTAGACGAGATTTGCCTGTAGAATTTAAGAAAATGATGCGCTATTTCAAGTGAGAGATCGAACCTTCGGCATTTCGAATTGATTTATCGAAAAAATCTGGTCTATCATAACTATCAGCTACGATTTGATCTGTTTGAGTCGACCATCGTAAAGGATATTCAGGCATCAACATTTTTTAGGTAGCAAATTATTTGACTTAAAAGAGAATAAGCATCAAACGCTTTCAAGATGACAACCATTAAAATCGCTATTGCTATGGATTGAAATTGAATTGAGCTTTTTTTTCTTTAGTCAAACGAGTCAATCAATTTCAAATTTCATCAAAGAGAATGCTAAAATTATCGAGCTTTTCTCGAATTTTTATTTGATTAAACTCAATAATAGATGTCAGTGTGTACATCTGATTTTCTACTGCTCAAAAATCAATCAATAGTACTCAACAGAACGTTTCAGCAGTCATCATCCTATTCTTTTTTATTCTTTGAATGCAGTCAATCAATTAATTGTATGCCAATATAAATAGATATTTTCACAAGTCTATCGATTATGAATAACAATTCACTTCGTTCACTTGAATGTAGTGTTTGCCTACAACCATTTAGCAATCCGGTGAAGTTACCATGTGGACATTCATTTTGTTTTCTTTGTGTCAAAGGAGTAGCGACTAATAATCATAATTGTGCTCTTTGCCGGTTAGCAGATGACATTGTGTTTAACAAAAAAAAACCAAACTAATTACTTTTGTTTTTTTATAAATAGAAAACCTTTTCCACGTGAATTAATCGACAAACCTAATGTTCTCGCATTGGAACTTCGTGATGATGCATCGACGTCATCTCATCGTCATGTTTGGTAAGTTCGATTGTTTTAATTGCATCCAGCTGACGCACTAATTTGACTTTTTTTTAAAAAAAAAGGTATTATGAGGGGCGAAATGGTTGGTGGATGTACGATCAACGAACAAACGATGAAATCGATCAGGCATTTCGACAGGCTGAACGACGTGTCGAAATACTTATCGTTGGACAATTGTATGTGATTGATTTCGAAAACATGCAACAATATCGTTTGAATGATACACAACGTCGACGAAGGATTAAATATGATCTTATATCAGCACCGAAAAAAGGTGTTGCTGGATTGAAACTTGATCCTCAAAGGTAAAATTTACTCAAGGGATTTGCATAAATTTTACGATATACATATGTGTATAGAATAAATGAATCTAATGCAGACCCTGATCAAATGCCAGTTGTACCATCTTTAGCATCATCCGTGCCATCGATTATCGCTAATTCTTCTCCTTCAGATCAACCTATGGTAGCGAGGTCTCGTTCGAATGCCGATGGCGAAGAACCACCACCATTATCACCTCCTCCTCCTTCTTCTTCTTCTTCGTCGTCAGATGATGATGATGATGATGATACAAATCGAACAAACATTCGACAGCCTGCCGATGGCCTTGGTAATCCGAGTACAGTCAATCTTTCAACATGGCGAACAAGTAATCATAATGAAGAACAAAATGTTCTTTCCTGGAGTAGCAACGATGATGATGATGACGATGATGTTCCTCCATCATCTCGTCTTCGACCTGTACTTATCGGTGGTGAAGATAACACGCAATCTCATCATTCCAATGATGACGATCTATTGATATCTAATCTATCATTGAATACTAATAATTAAATATTATTAATACTCGTTGTGTTATTTGCTTTCGTCTTGCTCTTCTTTATCGCTTTCTCTCTCTCTCTCTCTTTCATATTTATGGTCTATCAAGATAAAGTAAACAATAGTCATGATGATGTCGAGAAAAGGAAATCAAGCAAAGCAACAACATTTTCTTGTTCTTTTTCTTTTTTATCTGTTCGCAATTTTTCTTTATCGCCTTTCTTCTCTATCTCATTTTCTATTAAAGAACAGGCATGACTGTATGTATATATCAATATATCTATCTATCTATCTGTCTTACGAAGAACATCCTGACACACAAGATCTCATCGATGGACTAGTGAAATTCACAAATGAAATCAATTATTGGAATCAGCTAAACGTTCTGTTACTCGTTCGTACATACAAGAGGCCATTTATCAAACCATTTAGCTGACAAAGACTTTCCTCTCTCGTGATTTCGGTTATATATGAATAAAAAACAACGACATCAACTGACATTCCAGAATTAAAGAAAAACGAACGAATGAAAACTCAATCATAAATGGACAAAAGACGTCGACAGGTCATAGTGTAAAATACCTTCGTTTTCAAACTCGTTTTTAGTTCTTTTCTCTTCCGTTCCTCCACGTGACTTGTACACATGGAAGATCCACTAGACAATAAACGTGGGTGTATATGACGGTTTTAAGTTTAATTTAAATAATTGTTTTTTGTTGTTGTATTGTTTGAGTATAGCATGCCATAACTGTAAAACGTCGGCGAAGAAATATTTTGTTTAACTTACAGAAAAAACTACAGAATGTAGTCGACTTTAATGACATTATTCATCAGTCTTTTCTATCACTTCCTTCGTTTGTTTTTTAGGGCGTACGAAAAAAAAAAAATTCATTTTCATTTGTTGTTTTTTTTTCATTGCAGATTTGTTTGTTTTTCTTCTTCTTTATCAATGTTGAACAAAAATTATGAATGATATCGAACAGTCGACTCGACGAATTCATATCATAAGCAATCCTCTATCATTCACAACACGATCTCGGTAAGAACGACGAAAAAAAACAGCCCGATTGATTTTCATTTTGTTTTTTTCTTCATGAAACATTCTGATTCACGCTTCTATTCATAGTTTTCAATGAGTCACTTGTAAATATTTCTTTTCTTACGCGAAATATTTAAATATGAGAGATAGAAGAAAAAGAAAGAAAAGAATAAATAAATTGTCTTTGCCTGTAAAACGAAGAGAAATTATGTTGAAAGTTGATTTTAGACGATCACAACGTCAACGAATAAGTCCAAGTCCTGAACCGAAACCTAATCAATTAGTATCAATTGACATAAATCCCAAAATGATCAATCAATTGAGTGCAAAAGAAGACGCTGATCCAGCAAAACCTGCTGAACCCGATCCAGTCGAACGAAAAAAACAAGCGGCTTTAATCAAAGCTGAAAACAAACTTGAGAAAGCACAACGTCTTCATCAAACAGCTCAACAAAGTATTGAACAGAATATATCCGAATTTCTTCGCGTAACAACCATTCCGGGTCTACCCAATGAATCGAAAACAACGAATGCAGCCTATGAAAAACGAATTCGTACTTTACAAGAAACGAAAAAAGAACTCGAGAAAAAAATAGCCAATTATCAAGCTGATATACAACGAATTCAATCGGGCGATATACCACGACATTATTCGTCATCGAAAGATATTCTTAATAATATTAAAAATAAAGTTTCCGGTTCGAATTCAAAACAAAATTCAGCAACCGATATCTCAACTCTGAGCAATACCAATGAACAATCGCTGATCGATCATGAAAATCAACTCAATCTACCGACGATATCGACTGTTAATCAACAAAATTTCCTTTCAAATAGTCAGAATAGTAATACATTAGATGTTATGCGTACATCACCATCGAATTCCATATCAAATGAAATTGGAAATTCACAATTCTATATCGACGCTAATTGTACGTTCAATTAAAAAATCATCAGAGAAAGAGAAAAAAAGTCACAATTTATCTCTTATTTAGACGATCAAAAAACCCATGACACCAGTATTCCAAGTCTGCATCAACAAACCGATGATCTCGACAAATCTCCTTCAACAAAACGACGTTTAACGTAATTCTCTCGAACTTCTTCTCCTTTCTCTTTCAAAACTTCGTTCGTTTCTTTTTCCAGTGATGATTCCAATATCGAATTCAACGATCGAATATCCGACCATTCGAATGATGATCGATTTATAAGCTACAATAATTCCAAACGAAACACTATGGTAAGCCGATTTCTTCGTCATTTTTCGCCTATTTTTTTTTGGTTCTTCAGTCATCAAGTGAACATCATCAATTATTACTTAAACTTGATTTTATGCAGAAAACGATCGATCGTTACGAGCTTAAAATCCTTGATATGCAAAAACAAGTCGATACATTAAGTCAAACGAATGAAGTACAAAAAGAAGAAAATGAACGTTTAAATAACGAACTAACCGATCTCACAGATATTCATCAAGTTGAAATGTCATCAATGAAAAATGATTTGAAAAAATTAGAAGATAAATTAATCTATAGTTTCAATGAATATTGGACAGAAATGGTTGAGAAACTCGAAAAACTCGATACAAGAGTATGTATTGTCAATGATTCGAGAGCGAAAAAAAAACGCTAAAATTCATTTTTGATTTCATTAGACAACGAAAGTCGAACAGACACAAACACATTCACTTGAAACTGAAGAGAATACCCATCGGATAATAACAAAATTTGTGAATATTCTACTGACTGTCTTTGCAATAATCCTTCTTCTCTTATCGACAATTAAGAATCTTGTTCAATCTCGGTAAATAGAAACGAAGATTTTTGTTAAATTCATATTGTTCTTTTTTTTTCTGTATTAGTGTACATGCAGTTATCTTACTGATACTCGTTTTTACATGGATAGCAATTCATTATTTACCAGAGAATTACTTTCAAACAAGTAAAAACAAATTCAAATTCGAAACGAATCAAATTCTTTTGGTTTCATTTTCTAGATTTTGCAGCGATTTTTAAACGAACATCGTGAAACAATAAAAATGAGAATCTTCTCCGAGTGATATTCTTCTTCACGTGCAATGTTTAGTTTAAATGCCAGCTGGTCCGGCTCGATATGTGCTAGTTTTAGCTCGAATCTCTCTTCATCAAACCAAATCGTTCGTTCGTTTTTCTTTCGTTCATGTTCTTTTTCTATCTAGTCGTTTCGTTTTCTGTACGTTTATTTCTGTTTGTCTGTCTGTTTCTCTCCTTTGTATAAATCGTAATGCTCAAAACATAATAAATAATGTCGCTATTAGACGGCGTTCAAAAGAAAAGTCTTTCGAGATTTTTCATCTATTGGTTGACAAAATTCTATAAAGACAGCTGACTGACTGACTAACTAACTAACAAAGATAAGAAAATGCACAACAACACAACAGCGACAACCTGTCGGACGGGCAGTAAACGAAAGAAAATAATAAAAAAAAACGAGAATTCGAAGAAAGAAATTATCGTTATATAAATCGGACTAATAGCTCGTGTTTTACGTTACGACATCGATTATATAATCAAATAGAGAACAAGAAACGAATATTTTATTATGTACCCTATAAAATGAATATATCATTTACGATTTCATATTTTTAGATTTAATAAAAAAAGAAAGAAACGTTTTGTCATGGTATCAGGTTTACTTGCACGTTGCATCATGTATGTATGAAAATTAAATTCTCTGAAAGAAAACAAAGAAAAATTCTTTTGTCACAGTGTTACCATTGGAACACTCTATCCAGCTTATCGATCGTACAAATCGTTAATTAATTCCGATTTACGAGAAGTGGTAAAGCGAGATTATTTTGTTTTCTGTTTTCCGAAGTAAAATTGACTCATTCTTGTTTACAGGTCAATTGTTTACGTTATTGGGTTGTTTTTGCGATATTTATTGCATGTGAAACAATAACAGACATTATTTTGTCATGGTAAGCCGATTCATTGTTTTCTCCTTCTTCGTCCTATTTCGTTCGTTCTCAAGGTTTCCATTTTATTATTGGATTAAAATCGGTACTGTTCTTTGGATAAGCTCACCGCCCGGCTCAACATTTATCTACAAACGTGTCATTCAACCATTATTAAAAGAACGCGAACAAGTCAATTGTTTCACAAATTTCTTATGTCAATATTTAGACTCGTCTTTGCAGGAGATCGATCAATTGATTGAGCATACGAAGCAACAAAGTTATAGTGCAATACTTGATCTTACGAATAAAGGCTTTCGATATGCATCGAACGTTTTTTTGAATACGGCTGTATTGGTAAGATAGAAATCAATGATAAAGAATCGATTGGATGAGTTGAGATTTTCATCTAGGGTCAAAGTTATCTCGGTGAACATTTAAAACGTTCGTTGAGTACGAGTGATATCAATCGAAATCCAACACGAAATGCTGCTAATCTACCAGCAACTGTTCAAGAAGAAAGCGAAGAAGGTATACAAATGAAATCAATCCAATGAGATTTTGTTGATTGTTTGTAGAAACAGATCCTGAATTTACCAATCGATTGAAAGAAGATCGAAAATATCTATCCAAAGGATCGAATCGCAAGCCACTTGCAAGTAAAATGATTAATCTTGATTTTTCTTTGATAATATTTTCTTAGTTTATCAAGATAAACCAGAAGACTTATCAGATAATCAATTAGATGACTATGAAATGTCCAAAGTCCTCTCTCGTAAAGGCCGAGTAAGCCATCGTTCTTTTCTTTTTCATACAATCGTCTTTTGTTCTTAAGAATGCAACAACAACAGCCACCAAACGATCAGGCAAAGGCACAAAAGTCAAACAAGAAATAATCGATACGAATGACACCGATGATGAAATTGAAAATATGCGCAAAAAACATTCGACTTAATTCTGTACAAAGAAAATCAACATTTTTTTCTCTCTCTTTCGTTTCTCTTTTTTTTTATTTACAATATCTAGATTGGTGCTGGAAATTCTTTCGATTATTTCAAAGATTTTTTTTTGTTCTCTTTCAATAGAAAAACAAACAAGTTTCTTAAGTTTATTTATTTAAAAAAAACAATATAAAAACAAGATTTATTGAATTGAAAAAATGATTCACTAAGATAATCGAGAAGAAGAAGACAAATGTTTTATGTTCATTATTATAGATGATTGAAGAAAGTCCTCGGCATACTTCTATTACATTCCATAAGATATCTATTTCAATATGGCCTGTCTTAGAAGTACGAAGTGGTTTACTTTCTTGAGATAACAAAAAAAACTAAACGAACAATTCTTGTACTTACAGCATATTGAACTCAAAGATGAGAAATAAACGACTGAATAGAGAATCATACAATGCTCGCTGTATATATATACGCGTATTCTCCTGATGACTTCTTTTTTGTACGTACACACTCTATTCTTGTCTATAGAAAATAGAAGAATTAGAATAGTAGAGCAATGTCGGCTCCAAATTTGGCCAATACAAATAGGATAAAAACAGAACAAGGCAAGGAAAACGGCGCGCGCGCGCAAGCATACGCATATACGTCCCGATGGATAAACGGAGATGTGTTAAGATATATTTTCGGCTGAAAGAGAAAGAGAAGAAATAACAGATGAGACCAATAGAATGATGCGTTGTACATTTTTCCTTGTTGTGTTATTCTTGATAAGGAAAACGACGAAACAGATCGATATCCAAAAGCGAAGAAAACTAATGAACAAATAATGATAACTGAACAGGAATAGAATGCTGAATATAGATAAATATCATTTCCAAAAGAAGAATCGAGTTGTTTATAGAACATCATTATTGTTCATATGTATGCCATTTCTAGCTTGACCGACATGGAAGATATGCGTATGAAAGGCGAAGAAGAAGAAGAAGAAGCAAGAAAACGAGAATCATCTTAGCGGGAGACAACAATCAGATCATCCATCTCGTCTTTTTATCTTCGTCTGCCAGCTGTTTAACATCGAACATGCTTCTGATCGTCATACCTCATCAATGTTTGCCAGAATAATATAAACTAATTTCTATTTTGCAAGACGAGATGATGATTTCATTCGTTCTAAAAACACAAGAAGAAAAAAAAACTGAATATGAAGAAGAACAACGAACGAACATAGAAAAGAAAAAACAACCATCTGCTTAGATGTTTAGATTCAATCTAAGAATGCACACGCGAACATATTCGATGACTCTTTTTTTTCTTTTTTTGGGTGCTCTTGTTGATTGAACCAGTACGCGAGCACGAGGAATAGCAGACACACACATACAAAAAGCCGTATTCCTTTTTTTTTCATTCTGTTAGCTCCTCGTGTCGTTTCTAACCAAATTAGTCTCATCTCTTTTTCCTTTTCAGTCGATTCCGTTTTTTTTTCTCTCTTCGTCTCCTTTTTATTCGTGAACATGTGGTGGTCACCCCGTTGTGTTCTTCCTTCTTTTCTCCTTTTTTTTTAGTTGTTTCTCTCAGATAAATAATTCGGTCAGAGAACATTCAAGGTAATTCGTCAGATGAGTAGAACAACAGCAGCAACGTCTTTTGCTTGTTCTTGTTAGTTTTCAAGGAAATCAAAAAGAAGGATCAATTGATAGATTGCTTGTTTTCCTCGTTTGGCAAATTGTTGAGTATATTTTTGCTATCATTATTTGGTCTTCTTTTGGATATATCAGAAGAAAAGAAAGAAAAAAAGACAAGACGAACGCGATAGAGAAAGGCAAAACGATTGTATTGCATTTGGCTTCAAAGTAATCGACAGATTAACGTTTGGAGATGAAGGTAGTTCGAGTTGGACCGAAGAAATCGATTAGACAATAATGATCTCATTTATCTTTGTTTATTGATGATGCAATGAAAAGGTTAATAGAAAACAAGAAAATTGTTAACTAAATGAATTCATCGAACCAAGTACCAGGATTGTCTATAGATTCTATTGGATATATTTCGCTAAGAGTTGGACTTAACTCTTGAATGATTCGATTGAGAAGATCTGGATTATGACGAACATATTCGAATACGTCATTATCATTGCGCAATTGCAATGTTCCAGTATATTGTGGTAGATTTTCATTCCGATCAGTGATACTAATCGATAAACAATTAAAATATTTGGTATACAATTCCATGTCTTCTTTCACTTACTGTAGTTTAAGATTGATTATAGGCGAATAACCCGTTGGTTTGTAAATACGTGTCAGAGTTTCATCTAGATTCGACAAGAAGAAATTTATTCGTTAATTTCAACTGAATTCGAGATCATACGATCATATCTTCTAAAATCTGTGTACGACTTCCAAGTAGCTTGTGTATTTTGATTTCGAATAGTCGATAGGACTTGAATCGATGATGTGCCATCTTCCGAAGCAGTTGATACAAAATTCAGAATGTCAGTTTGTAATTTTGATGAGTCGAATGTATGATTTTGAAAGTTCTTTGTTCGAGCTAAATAAATTCGAATTTTAACAATTAATCAATGGCAAAATTCGAAATTTACCATTGTAAAGATCGATTCGAATTGAACATGGAGGAGATTTTTTCGTTTTCTGCGAATCGGCTTTTTCTCTCATGATTTGATCACGAAGAATTGAATTGAAACGAAGTGCAATCGTTGGCAGATCACTAGTTATTGATTCGTATAAACATACTTTCACTTGTTCGCTATCACAGGGTCCCAGAAACAATCTAATCGATAAAAATCAATCGTTATTTGTTGTATTATTGAAGACAAATCTACCCCGTTGCATGCCACATGCACAGAATGGGATTCTTAGCCATGAACTCAACTTGATTGACAAATAGAAAAACCCAATCCTGAAATAAATAGCAAATAGTATTGTTTTCAATGAGATTTTTAAAAAAAATCTACCAAATAGATTTCATCTAATTTAATACAAGTTGGTTTCGCTTCTAATAAATATGAAACAATCATCAGATGATAAATAATTGATTTTGCAATTTACCTGCCGCTTTTTTCAATTGATCAATGATAAATTGCTTTAGATCTGATGTTGATTCAACACCAGTTCGATGTACAAAGTATCGAAAGAGAAATTTTGAAATCGTATTGACAGCACTTTGCGGAGACTAAATCAAATTTACAAAAAAAAACAAACAAAACAGTTATATTTTTCTTGCAAACGAAACGAAAAACCTTAGAATATTGCTGAATATCATCGAGAATGATGCTAGCTACTGAATGTGAAACTTGATCACCGTGCGAAACAATTTTAAATTTCGATGAATCAATTGAAAATTGACACGAAGATGACGTTTGCTGATCGAGTAAATTTAACTTGAAGAAAAAAAAACAAAAATTAACAATCAAATGAACTGTAAGTATAAAATTTACGTTGAATGTAATTGTAAAATTAAGTGTATGAAATTGTTCGATAAAATGAATCGATTTTTGTTTATTCGATTTTGGTTTGATTGTGATTTCAGACAGTGTAGCACAGAGAACGTTATAAGGTCTTTCTTGTGGATTGATTTGCAATTGACGGACTTCCCAAGATAGTTTCCGAGGACTTTCGAGTTCGTATTCATTCGATGTTGGTTGTAAATTCAGTGCTTAACGAGCACGAATAGATCAATATACGTAGGAGTCAATTTTTCTTCTCTTACTTATATCTGATAACTTAATTACACCCGGATGAGATTGAATGAAATCGTGTAATAGAGAGAGTATTGTTACATCGACTTTAGCTGTGTACAATGTTTTCTTTTTATTTTCAGCAATAATCACTGGATTGACGCCTTGATGTGGCTGATTAATAATGAGAAATGATCTAAATAACGAATTCGAATGAAATAAAAACAAAATCTTTCGAATCTATTACGTTGTCATGATTTTTTTCACTTCTTCTACACCAGTTTCTTGAAATGCTGGTTCGTAACGCATCTTAGAATCAACTAAATAGCTCAAATGTTCCGCTGTTCTGAAACACAAGTCGAGTTAAAAAAAAAGTATAGCGAAAAATAATTCATATAAAATACCGGTTCTGTAGTTGAATTAAGCTTGGGGATGGTAGTTCATTTAAATTGAAAAAAGAAAGACGTCGAAGATTAACAGAATTACGACATTTATAGAAATCGCTTTCTCTCTGACGAAAATCCTTCAAACAAAATCAATAATAAAAAAAGATTACTATTTAAACAAAATCTACGTCTGGATAGGTAATTAATTGATTTGCTTGATGATCAGTCATTTGTTTTTTCATATAAACAACAGATTGATCGAATGCTGTTTTGAATGCCAATGGATTCTATATTATCAATTAAAAATCATCTCTGAAAGAATAATTTGCTCTACTTCTAGTATAGATTCGATCAATCCATTCAGAACTAAACATTTCGCAATTGATGCAGGAATAGGATTCAATTTTGCACGCTTAGCTTCCAATAGAGTAATTGTATTTTGAATAAAATCTCTAAAATATTGAGAATATATCAATAGAATCAAAGAAATTTGTGCGAAACAAACTCTAGTTGATTGGATACACTGATTTCACTCATTATATCAGAATAATTTATTTCACCGACTGATTTTCGTAGTACAAAAGCAAAAACACCAATTGTTTCAGATGGATATTCATGTGGAAATAGAAAGTTAAAACAATTGAATAGTCCTGTAACTCTTTTCTAAACAAAATAGTCAACTTCGAATTTAATTTCAATCGAATACAAAAACGAACCACATCTAATGACGATACTAGAAAAGGATAAAATGAACGATTAAAAAAAATGATTCGACAAAATGATTTACATTGCATTGCATGGAATTGATTTGTGGCCATTATAGATTCAATGAAAACGTCAAATGCAAATGAGTATTTATACGAATCTGATGAAAAAAGTAAAAGAAACAAAAAAAAAGTTTTTTTCCTTCTTTCTTCCGTTTCAGGTGTAGTAGATAAATAAAACTGAGTGCAAGCACATTCAATGTCGACAACAAAAGAACGAATTTTACAACCACGCTTGCCTTTCACCGAAAGACGAATTCGTATGAATACGTCATTATTTAAATGAAATTTTGAAATTGTGATATTTCTGCGAAATTTTACACAATAAATTCTGATGACTCATCAACGTTGGAAATATTTATGTTTACTTTTCGTATCGTGAGATGAAAATGAAAAGAATGAAGTAAATGATTCATAGAAAGTACGTTTATTCGAAATCTGAATTCGTCTGAAAATTTTGAGGTATACAATTGATCGTAAAAATCGGCGCAGTCGAAAGTTGAGATGAATATTGTGGCAAACTGTTCGATACGATTTGAAGAAGATTGTCTCCTGGTATCGTATGTTCATTTGCAAATGTATTAACGACAATAATAATAGGAGTTTGATTGTTAGGCGAATATTCCATGCTAACTAGTTGTTGAGCTTGAGGTTGTTCGTTGAGTGGCACATAAGGATTCGTATTCTAAAGAAAAGTATTATAATTCGCCCTTTTTTTTGAAAAATTAATTATGCATTACATATGTTAGAGCAGGTTGAGTTGGTGAATTCGAATCAGATGAAGTTTCGTTTGTTATACTATTCAATCGATAGAATTATATTTCTAAGATTATGATTATCAATTATACATACTAATAGGCTACCCATATAGACTCATATCCAGATTTATGTGGGCAGAGCTCTTCCAATTTAGGATCTAAGTAAGTTTTATAAGATGAATTGAATTCGAAAGTATATTCTTTGTTTACTGTTATAATGGATTGTTAATTCGTGTATATTCGACCAAAAAGCGTTATGCATTTGTTCACTTGCTACAGTGAAATTGGTGAGTATCCTTTGGAATTGTGGCTCCGTTTCTGATGCTGTCCGGATAATAAATGTTCCTATTTCTCCTGCAAAATGACTATTTCTGAAAGCAGCACGTAAAATTCTTGTTTCAGATTCTAATTGTCGAGAATAAATATATATATATATATATATATATATATACTATATAAGAGAATATTTCTATTTTTGAAAACTTACTGGAAGCGACTTCTAAACGAATACCAACACTTTTCGTATCAAGCATATTGTGTATCGATCCAAAACGTAATACACATACACAACTTTGTGAACGATTTCTCTCTTGATTTAAAACGTTATCAATAGATGTACTACCGTAAACACCAAGAAACAGTCTATTATCATGAAAAATGAGTTATAATAAAAAATGAAATGAATAAATTTTAGATTAGTTACCCATCGGCATGGAAAAAAGATAAGATCGAATGATGAGCCATATAATCAATTTGAGCGAGAATCTTTGCTAAGATTATCTAGAAAATGCAGATGTTCAACCAATGAATTTGTTAATATTTTTGTTACTTTAAATTGTTCATTATCAATATTAATTATTTGCAAATTTGCATTATTAGAATTCTGTTCTTGACCTAAACAAACGAATATTTTCAAATAAAACATATCTATCATTGAAACATTTTCTACTGACCAGAAACAAGCATTAATTCCTTGGATATATAAGGCATAACCCAAGGATTAGGATGAATACCAGTTCGATAGATAAAATATCGTCCAATACTTTCGATAAGTTCACCAAAAGTTAGATCTGTTATTGTTCCAGTTGTTTTTGCAGCCATAGTTTTACACTCTGTGAGATCTGCGATGAATAATCCCGCAAACAAACCAGCTGATTGTCCTACATTAGTTACCAAACCAAATGGAGCTGATTTGATATCGATATCAGTTTCATGAAGCATCAAGCCTTGCTTAGAACGGATCTTTAACAAAAAGAAAACAGTTCAGTGTTATTTTCGCGAGCAATTTCTTACGATGACATGGAATTGAAATTTGAGATAATAAATACATGTCGAAGGAGATGTTCCGCCTGATGTTTGATTGAAAGTAATGTTTGATAAATCAATTAAAGAAAAATTTCGACGCGTTTCAGTTGAAGTTAAAATTGACTTTGTTTGCCAGATTAAATCTGGCTGTTCACAACATATAGATGCATCGGTGGAACAACAAACAAAACATTCTAAATGATATTAATTAATTTTAAAATGCTTATAATAGATCTATTCACTTGATTTGTCGATAGTTATCAATGAATTTTCTTTATTAAGTAAATAGAGTAATCGAAGTTTGGATTTAACTGTAAATGGAATCGATTTGCCAGTAGGTTTTGTAACAATTGGCAATGTCGGTTGTTGAACAATGATAAACGAACTGAATTTCAAATATATTAGAGATATTCAATCAATATCCACTTACTTCTTTAGCAATTCATCAAGACATTGTTTCGATCGTGGAACTTGTTGGGAGTCAATTTGTGACATTACTGTCATCATATTTTGAAAAAGCGATTGAGTCCTAAGTAAAATCGTCGAAGTAATTACATATTTAATCAATTATACAAACCATATCTGTAAAGTAATTATATTGATAGGCGCATGCAGCTCGTCAATACTATAGAATTGAAAACGTCGTTTTCGATAAACTTCATTGAGTTTGTTCGCATAATCATTTCGTTGCGCGCAATGTTCTAACAAATCCGCCATCTAAATATCAAATTCCATAAATTAATCAAATCGATTTAATATTATACTGATTCAGGTGTCGGTAACGTTGAAGATTTGTCTTGCATAGACTCGATGAGATCGGATTTGATTTTTTCAAATTTTTGTTCAATGAGACGTTTGTACTAAAAACCAATATTTCAATCATTTAAGAACTATTTGTTTATCTATTGAAATAAAAATTACCGTTTCACTTTCCAATTGATAGATTAATCGAGTGATCATTGCGTATCGTTCAATGTGTGTTTCTGAAGCATTTTTTAACATTTGTTTTGGATTTTTCAATTGTTGAATACAATGACTAAAACCAAACGTATCAATTAAAATCAATAGTTCTTGTTTTTGATTTACCCTATTCCGCGAACAATAGGAATGATATTATCATTATAGAATAATGCAGACGTATCATCGTACTCATTTTCACGTACTAAACAACTATGAATACCAATTATTCCAGATGAGTACTCATTGGGTGCCACACTTCTATGACTTTCCCATAGTTCCGATGTAACAGATGATGATGATGTCATGTTAACTGCCATTGGATATATTTCGTTGGTTTGTATACAACCGTGTGCAAAAATATTTCAGGTGAAATAAACCATTCAATATATATACGTGGTCGTTTTCTCTTGCTTTCGCACAGAACAGACAAAAAAATTATGAGAAATAAAACGTTACGAAAGAAACGCGCATTCTTAGAAATATAACATTATAGGCAAGCGTCACAAATTATGTGTAAATTTCCAGCTGAGAAAATGACGCTTGTGAAATTTCCAAATATTGCTTTTTTTTACCAACTATTCAACGACAGAATTGATGTTTATTATTTATGCATTTGATAAGATCGAAAATAAATGTTAATGATATCGCTTTTTCTTGTCGTTCGTTTACGAAAAGAAATTTAAAAATAAAAGTCTATAATAAACGTATTCACGACAAACAATGATAACAA